>QMCE01001322.1_pt1 | contig 37203 bp, 54 predicted proteins | sample 1821851 | NCBI WGS metagenome assembly QMCE01 (sample SAMN09453174, study PRJNA476694) | Termite gut metagenome, whole genome shotgun sequencing project. | isolation source: worker | host: Odontotermes sp. | place: South Africa:Pretoria | collected 2016-01-28 | reverse complement strand
TTTTACGTAATCTGTCGTAAATACGGTCTACTGTACGCGCTGCCCCTAAAGCCCCCCCCTGCCCCTACCCCTCCTCACCCCTCCCCCCCTATAATGGAGAAGCCCCTAAGCCCCCATACAAGGGTATATCCCCCCCTATCATATATAGCCCGTCCCTGCATCGCCCCGCGCGAAAAAAAAGAAAAAAAAAGTGAAAAAAAAAAGAAAAACGCTTGACAAAATAAAAAAAACGTATATACTTATCCTTATAAGCGAGAGTGAGTAAGTCACTCGAGACTAAGACGATGGAGGTAACGGTATGGGCACTACAGCACTACAAGAGTATGCGCGACTGTATGTGACCAGCACGGCGCATAGCGCCCGCTGGTCGGCGCGACTAGCAGACGAGGACGCTTTCGCCGCGTGTATAGCGCGCGCGGCGAGGCACGGGGACGACCTCGCCGACGTCAAGGCGTTCCTTCGCACCGTGCGAGAGGCGTACCTCGCGATGGGTCGGTGGGCGCGATAACGCGACGACGGGGAAAGCCCGCGCCCCGTTCGCGGCGGGGCGTCGCAAAGCGCCCTTCGGGGCGACTTAAAAAAATGGAGTACAATATGACAACGGGAAAAACGGTTTACGAAAAAGAGATGTATCCAGGGATATGGACCGCGGACGCGCTCGCACGCGTTACAAAAAGTTACGTTACCTTTACAATACCCTACACACAGTGGGACGGTAGTACGGGACGACTATCGTTCCGACGCAAAACGTACCGCGGGGCGCTTCGCGACGAACTCGTCGCCGCGCTAGAGCGTAACGAACAATGGACCGACTATACCACTGTGTGGGACTATGTCGTCAGTGATATGTTCGGCTACTAAGCGACGTCGGGAACGACCCGCGCCCCGTTCGCGGCGGGGCGTCGCATAGCGCCCTTTTGGGCGACTTAAAAAAATGGAGTACAATATGATTAACAAAAACACAACGCAAGAGGAACTCGACGCGCTTAAATCGAGCGCGGCGCGGATCCGCGAGGCGAAAAGGATGCTACAGGACGCGCTCTATATACTTCGAGAGGAGCAAGAGAAAAATTTGTTTGACATCTTTCCCGAAACAGAATTCGACGATTTGACGCTAGAGAACGTAATCGAGAATCTTCCGACTGACGAGTGGATGGCTTGCGTCACGTATGCGTCTTTCGAGAAGACCTATCCCACGGTAGACGAGGCGGTCGCGGCGGCGGAAAAGATTACCGTTGACGCGTATCGATATGGGATCCCGACGGTCGACGTAACGACGCAAAAGAACTAAGCGACGACGGGATTAAGCCCGCGCCCCGTTCGCGGCGGGGCGTCGCAAAGACTCTATAGGACTCCTATAGAGCACTAAAAAAAATGGAGGCAAAAAATGATGTATGTTTATTTCAACGACGAGTACGCTGAGCTCCATGACGACGGGGGAGAGATCACACGCATGGACGGGGGACTCGACCTCATCGTCGGGGGAAACGATGAGGGAGAGATCGTTCACGACGTCATCCGCTGCGATAGGGATACTATCGACGAGGTAGGGATCGGCGCCCTCGTCAAGGCAATCGCGTACACGACGCCTTACGGAACTCTCCCATCCGAGCTCGCAAGCGCCCTAATGTTCGAACTGTACGGAGTATAACGCGACGTCGGGAACGACCCGCGCCCCGTTCGCGGCGGGGCGCCGCATAGACTCTATAGGACTCCTATAGAGCACTAAAAAAAAATGGAGGTTAATTATGACAACAAAAGAGGTCAAGGACGCATATCGTGGCGCGCCGTCGTGGGTAACTTATGGCGACGGGCTGTACCGTTACCGACGGATTAAGGCGATAGTCGAAAACATCCTCGAGCGAAAAATTGACTAAGAAGAACTGTACTTTGTAAAAACTGGAAAAGACATTCGGCGGTTTATCGCGAACAAAAAATATCTTGATATTCCCACGACGGAGATTAAGTTCGAGAACGGCTCTTTCTTTTTTAGGAAGCACCCAGCCTCCGTCGCCCCGCGGGAGGAGGGAATGATCCCCGACGGAGTGTCTTACACTATAATACGCGACTACAAGGGGGACTATATACTGGCGACGGCCGACGAGGGGGCGGCGTGGTGGTATGGCGTTTGGGCGCCAAAATCGGAAGCAAAAGACTTGACGCCGAATCAATACGCTTAAGGCGACGACGGGGAAGCCCGTTCACGGCGGGGCGCCGCAAAGACGATAAAGTAACTTTTATCGTACTATTAAGCAAATACCGGAGGAAAAGATGGACGAAAGAAAGACGGTTTATGGTAAAGACATACTAGCCGACATCAAAAAGAAGACGCTATACGCGGTGGCTAAGAAGACATGTCTAGAAGCGTTGACCCATGTATACATTGAGGTTAAAGACGGTGTGCTAAGCGCGACGGCGACAAACGGAAGTATTTTAGCACACATTGAGCGCGAGACATTTCTAGAGGATTTTACGGGGCTTATATCTCCAAAAGACTTAAAAGAGTCGGTGAAGGACGGGGATGATGCTGTGTACATAGAGTACGACCGGCAAAAGCCACGCTTCCCCGCATATAAGCGCTTGAAGCCAGAGACATTTGAAGCCGAAGCGACGATAGATAGAAGGTCAATAATTAAAGCAATTAATGATATTAAGACGAGTTCTTCCGGCGTCCGTGTCTTAGTCGAAATAAACGGAAGCGGCGGGACGGTGGAAAAGGGCAACGAAAGCGGATGGGAGACAAGCAATTTCGTCGCTAAGTCGGACTCCCCGATTGAATTAGCGGTAAATTACAAGTACATACTGGACACGATGCGGTCGATGGATTGTAAGGACGTAATAATGCAATTCTCTGGAGAATTGAAACCGCTTGTTATTAGGGAAAATGTATTAGCCAGCGATTATGTTCTTGTTATGCCGATGAGAATGGATTAAACAAAATCTTAGAGGGAAGAAAAAGGGAAGAAAAAGGGTAAAAAGAGGGCGCGTCTCTTTTTATATATCTTGACAATGGAGAATAAAAAATGGGAGTGATTATCACAATTATAGGAATCCCGCTAGTCATGTGGCTAGCGGGAAGACTATACGAACACTTTTCAGAAAAGTGGGAAAGGTATCGGAACGGGATCGGCTCAGAACCGCGGGAATTTGAAATGGCGAAAGCGTTTTATGACCGCGGCGACGAAAAGGGATACGTTGAATTCTTGTACGCCGTGTACGATTTACACAGCGACGAGTACGTGAAAGATTTCTTTCGGCGATGGCACTGGGTCGCTAAGAAAAAGTACGAGCGCGGCGTAACGCTATCCGACGACTGGGAATACCAGTTAGGCCGGTGGAAGCACGAGTACATGGTACGGAAAGGATTCATCAAGCACGAAGATACCGCCCACTGTTTCAGAGAATTCCGATTGTTAGCGGTCGGGGTAGCAGTACCATGGGGCGACGCCATGTCGGCGGAAAACGTTCCACGAACTCCATGGGAAAAAGAACCTGCAAGAGTGATGACCACGGAAGAGCTGGAGAAAGAGATTGATACTCATCCTACCGCCGACAGGCAGGATAAGAATCGATTTCGGCGTAACTTAGGGCTGGAAGAAAAGTTCTAAGAACGGGGGGCGATGCGCCCGCCCCCCTATTGTTATTAAAATATTGGAGGCACAAAATGGAAAAGTTAATCGGGTTAGCAATTTTTATCGCGGCTATTTTTCTCATACCAATTTTATGGCGATATTTCCTTTCGCTCTGGTGGGTGATCCTTTTACGCATGGCATGGTATCGTATCACCGGACAAAGAGAAAAATACGATACGTACAAAAAGGCAATTGAAGACGAATTGAATAACCGTTCGGAGGACGACGAATGACGTACGAAAAAGACGCTTATATCATAAGGGTGGACGATATAGGTTATCAACCCTTAGAGCAAGGGATACGTCCTTGCGTGGCGATTACCGTGGAGTTTATGCACGACGGCGAACCTTATGACCTTACGTACACGTACGAATTGGCGCTTAAGTATGGGACCGGTATGATTTATCGCCGAGTCGCGGGATGTTATCAACCCGACGAAAAGGGTGTATACTCTCTTGTCGGGAAGAAATGCACGGCGATTTTCAACGGATACGACGACGGACTTTTTTCTGTCAAAACGATCCGCGCGCCGCGTAAAGAGTTCGCGGAATTCCCTACACGAGAAAACCCGCCGTACCCTAAACGACTTAACGAATTATTAGACCGTTCGATAAAAATAAACGAGGTGTAAATTATGCGATACTACCCTAAAATCTCTTACGACGAGAAGGACGATTTTAAGGCGGGAGTTACCGCTCCCGCCTGGGATAGTCTGAATAAACAGTGGTCGTGCGAGGCGGACGAAAAGTCGTTACGGGAGGCGGACGAAAAGTCGTTACGGTGGCTTGCGTATAGCGCGCTCAACGAGGATACGCGCGTCAAAGCCGCCGAAGAGTACGAGAAATTGAAAGATCCCGTCGAATACGAAAAGAGACGGGCGGAAGAAGAGACCGCGAAGAAGAGCGAATGGCTCAACACACTCGATTCATCATGGCTTGAAACCTATACGCCTGTTAAGAAATTGTTCCGGCACCAGGAAGAAGCAGTCTCCCGTATCGTAAAGAGTAAAGTACAAGGTCTCTTTCTCGAGATGGGAACGGGGAAGACGGCTATAGCGGTCGTCGCATTCGACGCGCTAAAAAAGATGAAGAAGGCGAAGAAGGCGTTAATCGTTTGCGGTAAGTCTATTATCGGAGTATGGGAAAAAGAATTCTCTGAATGGACGTCGTTAAACGTAAAAGTCGCCGTCGGATCGGCGCGGGATAGGGCGGATGTAATAAACTATTCAACTCCCGCCGACGTTATCGTTACAAACTATGAGACCTTTAATGCCGTTAAAAATATTCCGATGGATTGGGAGCAATTTGACTTCATCGCGCTCGACGAAAGTCAGGCGATTAAGTCGCCCGACGCCGCGAGGACATGTCATATCCTAAAAGAATTCCAAGACGTCGATTGCTATAAATTGATATTATCGGGAACCCCGATTACAAAGACGCCGCTCGACGTTTACTCTCAAATCGAATTCCTTAAGAGCGGGTACTTAGGATTTAAGAATATCTTCTCGTTCCGGCGCCGCTACTGTGAGATGGGTGGATACAAGGACCGGCAAATAGTCGGAGTAAAAAATATCGCCGAGCTCAAAGCGAAGTTGGATAAGGTGTCTATCAGTATGCGTAAAGACGAATTGATTGACTTACCCGATAAGATGTATGTTCGGCGAGAAATAACGATGTACGACGATATGGCAAAGGCGTACGAAGATATGGAGTATGAGTTGGAGACGGAGTTCGCAGACGGGGAAACCTTGACCGCCGCCACAGAACTCTCAAAGATGATAAGGTTAAAGCAAGTACTCGCGGGAGACCGATTTAAGGCACACGCCAAAGGCGATACGCTCAAAGAGATCTTGGAGGAGCAACTCGAACGAGGGGAAAAGACGGTTATATTCGCGCATCTTATGACTTCAATCGGCGAGGTAAAGAAGGTATGCGAAGAATTGAATATTGAATACTCGAGTATAACGGGCGACGTTAAAGGCAGGACGGAGCAAATCGAACGATTCCAGTCGGGCGCCGCGCAAGTATTTATCGGCGGCGTACAGGCGGCGAGCGAAGGCATAACCTTGACGGCGGCGTCGACGATGATTTATTACGATAACTCTTTCGGTATGCGGGAGCGCACGCAAAGCGAAGACCGTATCCATCGTATCGGGCAATCGCATAAATGCTTGTATATAGATTTAGTTTACGTCGGAACAATCGATGAAACAGTCCTCGACGCGTTGATGCGAAAAGAGGACGTCGCTACAAGCGTCATCGACTCTTTCAAAAAGGGGCGCTTGTCAAAGTTAGTCGGGGCGTAAGTAGCATATACTTCCTGTACCCTTGCTAAATATTGAGTATATTAAAGTCGAGTGATTGAGGATAAAGCAAACACTCGGAGGCAAGAAAATGAAAGTATGTACCAACTGTACCGGTAAAGGGTTTAAGTGCAAGTATTATCGAGCGGGATATTGCGCGCGCGAATTCCCCACATTCCCGCAAGAAGCGTCGTTCGTTCGGCTCGAGAACGGTATCGTAACAAAGGACGAATACAACGCGATGATTGATAACCTTGACCTTCTCGACATGGCTCGGGAGAAAAGGGTCTTCATGGCGGGAGACGGAGTATTCGCGACGGATAAAGAGTCGGCGACGGTAGTCGCTCATATCCTCGGTATAAAATAAGGGTGAATATAGCAATTATTACACTTGACTTTTTCGGGAAGATAGACTATATTTGTTAATGACGAGCTGGTAATAACATAGCGATATAACAAATATCATAGCAAAAAGACCGCGCCGGCTCGTCAACTCCGAATAGCGGTCTTTTTGCTATGTCCTAAAAGGAGAACAATTTATGATACTTAAATCTCTCGACGGGAATAATTTTGTCCCGCTACAGTCTCGAGTAGTACGTGATAGACTCCTTTCTCTTAAAGCGAAAGGCCTACTGTCTATACTTCTAGATAACCCAAAAGACTGGAAATTTTACCACTATGAGCTAATCAAAAGAAGTTCCGACGGGAAAGATTCTTTCAATTCGGCGATGAAAGAATTGATAAAAGCTGGGTACGTCTTCCAGGGGAATCGGTATAAAAATTCAAAGGGTTATCTCCAGGGATACTTGTACGCCGTCTCTTGCGACAAAAAAAAGGTCGAAAAATTCGCGAAAAAGTACCGAGAAAAACATCAAAAAAAGGACGAAATACTTGTTGCTAATCGCGCTAATAATCACGCTAATTCAACACCCCTAGATCGGGAAACCCGCTGCGGGGTTCCCGCTCACCTACCCAAAAGGAGCTACCAAAAAGTAAAGAATTTACAAAATAAAAAATTTACAGGAGACATTAAGAGCGACTTCGTCGCTTTCGCTTGCGCGAATCAGGGCGAGTCTTTTTTTATTAATTCAAACGAATCGGATTCCACGCACGCCGATTCCTCCTCGAACGAATTCGATACGCAATCAAGAACGGAGGAGGAGATTACACAGGGGACGCATTCCCCCACCCCCTATTCCGTTTTTCCCCCTCCCCATTCGGGAGGAGAAAATTGTTCGGCAAATCAAAACGACTTCGACGATACCCTATTCGGTTTTGGCCGCGGAAAAGCCGAAAAAAGCCAGACCACTCCAGACGCGCGTACGTGCGTTTCTAGGGGTTTTCCCGAAAAACAAAGGGTCAATGTAGGGGAAGCCCCAGAAAGCCCCTACAAACGCAATAGCGACGCTCTCACGGGGTCTGTAGAGACAAAGAAGGGGGCAGATTTCGAAATAGACTTAAATTCGGTATTTTCCGCCGAAGGGACCGCCGAATGGACGAACAAGGTTTTCGACCCGTGGGCGGGGAAAGAAACGTATCAAAGTCAAGTAAAAGAACGTCCGCGCCCGACTCGAAAAGGGGACCGGGGAGCGAAGGTGATAGAGCGCGTAAAGCGGAAAGACGAATCGGCGTTTGACGATATAGAGCCTGAAGAGCGATACTATATCCCTTCGTCGGTAAAGGCGAGAGTGTTTAGGGGGGTATTCGCGGAGGTGTGCGTGCGATATTTCCCTACTCGCAAACCCGAAGACATTCTCGGTATGCTTAAAAAAGCGGGTATCGAGATTAAGGCGGTGTATTGGACTTTTGAAGAGAGCGAGGCCGACGTCGTGTACGAGAGCCTATTAAGCGCGATATGCGACGAGATTGATAAGTCAAAAAAATCGGTTCCATTCGCTTGGTTACCGAGCATCATAGAGCGGGCGTTGGAGGAAGCATGTTAGAGACAATAGACGATAGGGTTTTTTCACGTATCACCGGCGCCGACGTAAGGTCTTGGCTTGAGCAAGACTTATCGGTTGTTCCGATACGCGGCTCGGGACTTGAATCATACTGGCAGCCACCGGTGGGCGCTCTTACGGTTGTAGCGGGTTTATCTTCGGCTGGTAAGACGTCGTTTATGCGGTGGCTTTCGGTGATGGTACGTATAAACGGTTCGCGCGTCGCGTATTTCCCGTACGAGGAGATTCCTGAACGACATCAAGCGCTGTATCCCGCTCTTGTAAAAAATATAATAATCGCGGGACAAGTCGTTGATGAACGCGCTAGAACGGGGCGATATGAGACACCTTCTACCTTCGCGCACTTAAAAAATTCTATCGACAACGCGAGAAATAATTCCGTCGAGAGAGATAAACTCGTCGACGACGTTATCAAAATCGAGGGGTTAATCGTCGCAAATTGCGTATGGGAGGCGGAGCGAATAGCGAGCGCGGTTGAGCAGATTGTGAACGCCCATAAGAATATATCGACCATTTTTATCGATTATTTACAAATTATCCCGTTTGAGACTCAGCCTAAAGACGCAAACAGCGAGCAGCTAAAACTTAAAGCGATAGTCAACGAATTTGTACGCATCGCAAAAAAGTATCGGGTTGCGATTATCACGGGTGCGCAGTTTAACAACCCCGAAAAAGGCTCCAACGCGCAGAAGCACGACGTACTTAATTCCGGTAACGTCCGCGCGGCGAAAGACATATTCCACCAAGCGAATACCTTTATCGGGATATGGAATCAGACGACGTTTGACGATGACTACAGCGGGATGACTCCGTCGTCGATACATGAGGTCGAGATAGACATCATGAAAAATCGCGACGGGGAGAGAAAGCGCGGGATATGCTTTGACTTCCTACCTCAATTCGGCGTCTTTATCCCTTCGTTGCGAGAGCCGAGAAAATTGAGAGCGAAACGAGAGCGGGCGAATGATTGAAATTCCTGTCGGCGAGATTGAAGAAGAAGACCCTTTCGGTGAGATTGGAGAAGAACTTGCGTACGCGCTATATCTTGAACAGAGCGCGTACGGTCATCTCCCGCATCCTGCGACGATACCACAAAAAGAGTTAATCGATAAATATACGGTGCTTTTTGTTATAAAAACAATGGCAAACGATTCGGAAACGCTTGATTTTGCGGAAAGTTTGGATAAAAACGCTCTTTTTTCGTGCTGTGCGGATAATTTAGGGGAGTTTTCGTATGTTTTTGAAGAGAAAATGCTTGAAAAAGCGTTGAGCGGAGACGAAATAACGCAAAAAGAAGTCGCCTTAATAGCAAAAGAAGCGGGTTTATCATGGATTTATCCGACTATGACATGGAATTCTTTGCCGGTATCAAGGGAATATTCGGTGAAATTGCTAAAAAACTTTAGGGATTTTATACAGTTTAACAAAAAAAAATAAAAAACCTATTGACAAAACTAAAATTATCGGTATACTTTATTTTATTCTTAAGCAAAAAAAACAAAGGTTAAGGAGTCAAAAGATGGATTATTCAAAGTACAAAGGTCAAGAGTTTGAGGGTCAACGAGGGGACGCGCCGCGGATTAAGATTGTACAAGCGGTCTCGAAAAGCGCGGCGAAAGGCGACGCTAAAGTCGGTCAATTCGACGTCGCAGGGGAAGAATATGTCGATTATATCGAAGGGTATATCGCGCACGGTTTTTCTTCTGTATCGTGGTTCGCGAAGCAATCTGAAGGCGGGGAGTTTAAGGGGATTAAGATTGGAGACGTGTACTCTTGTACAGACTACAATTACTGCATTGACCATGCGGACGACGGGAAGTTCTCGCTCGATTACATCTTCGTGCGTTCGAACGACTTACACGACGCCGTAAAGAACGGTTCAAAGTTAAAGTTTTATCAACTCTCTTTCGGCGGCATGGCTTACTATCCCGCTAAGGAGCTCAACAAGAAGCTCCAATCAAACGGGCGCGAGGGGATACCTGTTTTCGCACAAAAGATAAAGATAACAACTGAATACAAAGACTCCGACGCCGGTGGGTCGCGCATTCCGGTTATCTCGTACGAAAAACTTCTCGACAACGAACCCGCGCTCGATTTATTAAGCGCGTTATCAGAAGAGTCAAGGTTGTTTTATGGCAGCGACTTAAACACATCGCGACGTTTTAAGGCGGAAAGTAAACATGTACATCAAGCGATAGCGCAACCCGTCGAGAAAACGAAAAAGATAGCGGAGCCGACAATTGAAAAGTCTGTTTCGGACGAATTAACGGAGGACGAAGGATACCCTTTTTAGCGTCGGGCGATGATTTGTTCTCGCCCGATAATGAAAGCGATCCGTTTACGAGTATTGAAAAAGAGAATAGCGATTGGGATGAAGCGTTTGCTAAACATGGAGCGTATGAATGAAGATAACGAATAAGCATAATCTTCCAGCTGCATTCGTCAATTCGATAGGAACCGACCGGCACGCGCCGGTCGGGACGCTTACGGCGTCAACCTTCTCTAGCGGATTAAGGGAGATAATCTTGTTTGAACGGCGCTTCGATGAAATCGAGAAAGACGCAATAGACTTCTTCCACACATTTTTTGGTATTGCCGTCCACGAACGACTTGAAAAGTTTGCGGACGAAGGGGACTTTACTGAATATAAAATTGAGTCCGACATGTTTTGCGTTCCTGTTACGGGAACGGTAGACTCGTTCAAAGAAGAAGCGGCGACGGTATCGGATTGGAAGACGGCGACCTCGTGGAAAATAATGTTTAACGATTACCGCGATTGGTATATACAGGGGATCGTTTACGCCTTCTTACTTCGCTCTAAAGGGTACAAGGTTAATAAGGTCGTGTTTAATGCTTTTATCCGCGATTGGTCGCCGACGAAAGCGGAGCGGGAAGACGACTACCCGAAACTCCCTTTTCATACCTACACCCTCTATATCACAAGCGACGATATGACGAACGCAGAGGAAGTGATTAGGAAGCGTACGGAAGAGTATGTCAAATACAAAGATACTCCTGACGAATTCCTTCCGCCGTGCTCCGACGAAGAGCGGTGGGCGTCGCCGAAAGTATTCGCCGTTATGAAAAAAGACGCTAAGAAATCGTCAAAGAATTGTAGTACCCGCGAGGAAGCGGAAGAAGCCGCTGAAAAACTTAAAGCGGAAGTAGTCGAGAGACCGAGAACATATAAGAAGTGTGAGAAATATTGCGATGTGAAACAATGGTGTCAAGGAGTAAATGAATGAAGTTTACAACACTTTGCTGGGCGCGTAACAATGGAAACGGTAATGTTCTTATTCCTTGCACAGAAGATGGAAGAAAAGAACGCGAGTCATTTTTAGCATTTAGGAAAGAAGGGGAAACGATAAAATGTACGTACGAAATAATTACTCCGGAAAAAGAATTGCGCGAGCGCAGACGGCGTCATTACTATGCGTATCTCGGAGACGTATTAAGCGAGTTCGATTTTTCTTTTATTCAAATTGACTTGAAACGAAAGATGGTCAATCAATTACACGAATACTTAAAATCGCAAGCGTGCTTATTTAACTCAAAGTTTTGCGTTCCGGTAGATACGGTTACGAACGACGGAATTGTTCGCACGTATGCGGTATTCTCGACGTCGGGAGACGGCGCCAATCCTCTCGAATTAAGCAACGAGTTGTATGGCGAATACATAGAATGGGCATTTGACACATTAGTTAGGATGCAAGAACAATTACAAAACAGGCATATAGAGCCGTACGGAGGAAACGAATGACAAAAGAAGAACATGCGGAGTTTGAACGGAAGCGATTATATTTAATTAGGTTCGGAGTGTATCAATTCGTAAAGGGATACGCGAGGGAGAACGGATACAAGATAAAGTATCTTCTCCAAAAAATGCCCGAATCGATATTTCATACAAAGGAGTGTATAGATTATGAGGTTAAAAACAGGGTGAAATCTTTTTTAGGAACATTAAAATAAACGGGAATGTTAAAGTATAACTATGAAAGGCGAAGAAGCGCAAACTCAAATATCTTTCGTCGCGTATGTTCGCGCACGGCATAAGACAATCATTATCAGCGAGAACGATATAGGAGTTCATAGCGCAGGGCGCCGTGCTATGCTTCAAGCACAAAAGGCAAAGGCAATGGGGTATTGCGTCGGCATACCGGATATAACTATTTACGAACCGAGAGGAGGTTATCATGGTGCGATGATAGAGTTTAAGTCGCCGAAAGGAAGATTGCGTGATGAACAGAAGATCATGATAGAACGGTTCAAGAACAAGGGATACGCCGTAAGCGTTCAAAGAGATGTAACAGAAGCGATAGGGTGGTTTGAACGGTACTTATTATGTTCATTGAGAGAGGACGATAAATGATAACTATTATTAAGACGCCGAACGAAAAGAGAAACAAGGAAGGGAAATTGCTTTGTTGCGATTGCGAACATATTAAGGGAGCGGATGGCGGGAAACAATTATGCTCAATTTTTAGTCGGTATCTTCTATGGGAAGGGTAATGTTGTAGAGACGGTAAGATGCGAAGAATGCGTTGATGTCAGTAAACGAAAATATGATTACTACCGCTAAAGGGAAAGACATGAAGACTCAAATAGGAATAGGGCATGACGTTATAAACGATTATAATATTGGTTGTTTGTGTTGCGGGCGAAAAGACATTCAACTCCATCATTACCCTTCTAAGGGGGCGATGAAGGGGATCGTATTAAGCGAAATACTGTACGTAACTATTTTCCCACTTTGCGAAGTCCATCACGCCGAGGCGCATTTAGGACGCGTAACGGTAACGGAATACTTAGGTGGGATAAGAAGCGGAGAGGCGGTAATGCGAGTTATGCGATGGGAAGATTTTGTTGAGTCAGATTTAATGAAGACTCACAGCAAAGAAATTACAGTACGAGAGGCGACTATCGAACACGTAAAGCGAATTATCGCTCAGAACGCAAAGCCGTCGACGGAGTAAAAGATGAAGACATTGATTGAAACACCGGAAGAAAAACGAACAGGATCAGGCGCGTTGATTTGTGGCGATTGCGGATTTATGGGTATATCATTAGACTGGGTCAATTGGTGCAGTATCTTTGATAGTGTACTTCACCGCGAACAATCAATGGATGGAACAAAAACAATAATTCGTTGTCTCGACTGTGTCGCCGCAAGCGAAAAGGCGGAGTCAATTATAAAATATATAAAGGAGCGTGAAAATGATAGCGGAAACAACGTTTGAAAGTAACCGTACGAATAAAAAAGACGGGACGTATTTACGCACAACTAAAATGATAACCCATGCGCTCTTTATGCGCAGAATGAATTACCGTGAGATTTGCGATGCTACAGGGCTTTCCCAAAATCAAGTAGCGGGGCGGATTAATGAATTGGTAAAGAAAGGGTTTGTAAGAGCGTGCGGAATTGATAATTCTGAGAAAGGGCACCCAAAAAAAATTTACGAATTGACGTAAAAAATCGCTAAAGTTTATTGACAAAAGTATTATAACGTGTTATAATATATTATAATACTTCAAGGAGCAAAGACATGGGCGTTAAGCAAGGAAAACCCGCGAAGACGTACACGTTCAACGGGAAGAAGGTTACCGTCAAAGAGTTCTGCACCGAGCACGGTGTAAGCGAGTCTGGGGTTCGCAAAAAACTCGCCGATGGTAAGACTTTGAAAGAAATTTCAAAGTCTTTCGCAAAGTAAGCGGCGCCCGCTCGGTTAAGCCGTTCCGTTCAATCGGAAAGCGGGCAAGGAGGAAAAGAATGAAAACGGCTGAAGAATTGTTTATGCTTGACGAATTGGAGATAGCGCAAGGAATACAAGAACGGCGCGATTATAGTTCGCCGTTCTATAACGAAAAAATAGAGTTAAGAAGGAAGAAAGCGCGTTCGGCGTTTGAAACAGTTATGGCTAAATTAAGCGCTACGGAATATTTGCTTAAATGCGAAAGGAGAAAGAATTATGGTATATCAATCAAACGGAAATAGTGAATACGGCGGTGTAGTGTTGACTGAAGAAGAAGCGAAAAAGATATTATCCCACAACGCAAAAAGAAACGGGATAGATTTTGATAATTTTTCGCAAAATTGTATCGAGGACGTCAAACTTGCTTTTTCCGACTCTTGGCAGGACGCAATCGAAGAGTTTTCCGAGTTTAAGACATTCGCCGAATTAGCGGAATTCTTTGACTATGACGTTAAATGCGACGATTGCTTTTGCTATTACGGCGGGCAAGACGATAACGGGGCGGCGTTGACAAAAGGAATGGAGTGCAGTTGTAATATGCACTGTTCTCATTATGGAGACGCGGGGGAAGGCGACGAAGATAGCGTTTATGGAGACGCGGGGGAAGGCGACGAAGATAGCGTTCCTCGCGTTTCGAGAAATAAACAAGGTATAATAGGGTATTGATATGGATAAATTTATCGATGATTTTAAGAAAGAATTTTCGAGAACGCTTAAGGCGCTCGAAAAATATGATAGCCATACGGACGATTTGTTCGACGATATATCGGCGTGGCAACGAGAAACTTTTCCCGACGCAACGCACATAAACGTTATGACGCGGTTGCGCGAGGAATTCGTTGAATTTTTGGAAGCGGAGAGTAACGGAAAAAAAGACGAAATGATTCTCGAGTTAGCCGACGTCGTGATCCTCGCTATAGAGGCGTGTAAATTGAACGGAAAAGATTTACGCGACGTCGTACGGGAGAAGCACGAAATCAATTTGAAGCGAGAATGGCATAAGGACGGGAGGCACGTATATGAAGAGAAATAAATTGCTCACCAAAAGAGAAATCGAAGCGCTCGTTGAAGTTTCGAAAATTTGCGAGTGTGAGAAAGACGACGTTTTATCGCAAGAAGAAACGGACGACCTTTTACGGGCGATAGTGCGCGAAAGCGAAGATATACCGAACGCAACGACGCGCAAGGCAATGCGTCAAGCCGATAGAATCGCGCGATGGGAGTCGGTTCTTGATTTTTTCACACGCGAAGGATTCGGCAGGATCATCATCGCGATACACGCAATCGCTATAGTCGTGCTTGCGCTTGCCGTCGCGCGAATTTCGTATTCGATTGCGAAAGAGTCTCCCGTCGAGTATACGTCGTATACGTTCGTCGATAAGAGCGACCGCGACGTCGGATACGAGCAGTATATCGGCGACGGTACTTACTATCGCGTCGGCGATATAACGCGCTTCGGGCGAGTCGAGAGCGTCGCGTGGTACGACGACGAAATGCGAGACGCGTACGTGGTGGTAAGCGGGGAGTGGAAAGAATGAACCGATTAGTTCCGTCGCAAAAAGAATTGATTGAACGTAACGATACGATGGACGCGCGTATTAGGCGAAAGCAAAGAAATAATTGCGAAGAGTACGAACTCGCATTGAAAAATATACGAGATACGTACGAGCGCGAAAAGGAAACGGACGCTCATAACTCGCATAAGGTTGCCAGAGGCGCGGGTTCGAAAGGTGGAAAAGTCATTGTATCAAAAGCGGGCACAAAAGAAGGAAAGCGTTCTCAGATTGTGAAAAAATATTTATGGGATGGGAAAATTTTAACCGTGCGGGAAATCGCTATTATCGTCGGACGCTCGCCGCAAACCGTACTCGCAACTATATATCGAGGAGCGCCTGTCGGCGGTTTTGCGGCGACGTTAATGGAGGGAGAAAAATGAAAGAATTTTTCGTGAACTATATACCGCAATACGTGCGGTTCGAACGCAAAAAATGCGCAAACGGGCTGTACGAACCCGATACGTGCTCTTTTCTCGATGACGAAGACACGCTGACTAGAAAACCGCGATGTCATTTTCACAAAGAAGATTTGCTAAAAGCAGATGGAGAAATCTATCGTTGTCGTGATTGCGTAAAAAAATATGGTAAATAAAGAAGTAAAAAAAACAACAAGTAAAGGTGTGTATAGGAGATACCTAAAACTTCCATTTATCGATGTTGGCATAAAAATAATTAGAATATATAGCCCTATACAAATACCGGAAGCAATAAGAATGAATATAAGCGAGTATAGTCTATACAAAAGTTTAACACCAAATAGAAAGCGGCGATACGGAAAAGTATATTGTACTTTTGGATTGTTTAATATTGTAAAACATTATAAAAACAAGTGCAGTGATAAGTATATAAGTTTTCATTTCGCAAAGTTTAGCGAAATATTTAGGACTGACGATTTATACGGAAATCTCATGTTTTATAACGGTAAACCGATTATAATTGATTATCCGTTAGATAGAGTGTAGGCGTAAAATCTGTGTGTAGAAAAGAATATGAAAAATGAAAAAAGTAATTGCTACCATATCGGTAAGCGTCGTATCGCTTTTAGTCGCATTTCTCGCGGGGCGCTTTACGGCTCCGAAACCGACGGTTACGATACGCGACGTCGTACGAGTTGAGACAAACGAGGTAATAATTCGCGTCGGTACTAACGCGATTATCGATACGCGCCCACTCTCGCCGTCTTCGCTTCCCGCAACGGACGGCGATAAGTGGCGCATCTTTACGAACAACGCTCTTCCGAAAACTTTTGACGTCATTGCATCAAACAACGAATTGAGTTATGTTTACTCGCTCTATGATCCCGTTACGATAGAGCCAGTACACACGTTTACGTTCACGAACGAACGAGAGGCGACGGTAACTTTCACGAACGCCGCGAGTATATGGGGATACGTCGGCGTCGGAACAGGCGCCCTCGTGATAGGGATAATCGGCGGAATAATTTTATCGAGGTAGCAAATGGCGTATATGGATTTAGCGGAATTGCGTTCTAGGCAAGCAATGCCGCTTGACGAAAAGATAGAATGGAGTCGGCAAAAGATCCGTCATTTTGCCGAGTTGGCGGGAGGTTCGAAAAAAATTGTCGTCGCGTTTAGCGGCGGAAAAGACTCAACCGTGCTGCTGCACCTAGCGCGTACAGTGTTTCCCGATATTCGGGGAGTTTTTGTCAATACCGGTCTCGAATATCCGGACATCGTAAAATTCGTTCGCTCGACCGAAAACGTCGATATAATAAAACCAGCGATGTCTTTTTCCGAAGTTATCGCAACGTATGGGTTCCCGTACCCGACTAAGATGCAAGCGGAAATGATAAGTCGGATGCAACGTAAGTTAGAAACAGGCGCCGACATAACCGATCACAAATATATGCAAAAAACGTTTATGGATATGGACGGGAAGGAAAAAAGCAGTACGTACAGCATATCGGAAAAGCATAAGTGGATTGTATATAGCGGAATTAAAGTATCGCAAAAATGCTGTGCCGTTATGAAAAAAGATCCTATGGCACGCTACCAAAAAGAAAACGGAGTATACCCAATAACGGGCGTTATGGCAGACGAAGGGAAATCTCGAACAGAAGTATATCTTAAGTACGGGTGCATTTTGGGGCAAAATAGCGGAAATTTGATTCTCAAGGCAATCGCGTTTTGGCGCGAAGCCGACGTATGGGAGTACTTAAAAAAATTCGGCGTCCCGTATGCGTCTATATACGACAAAGGAGAAACGCGTACGGGATGCGTATTTTGCGGATTTACGAACGGGCGCGAAAAAGAAAATAAATTTCAACGGCTTCAAACGCTTTGCCCGCAATATCATCGATACGGGGAGCGCATCGGCGTCGCCGACGTATGCAAAAAACTCCATATACCGTATTATAAAAACAATTCGCTATTTGATGCGGCGGAATAATTTTAGCGAGGTAAAAAATGGAAGATGAAAAAATTGTGCTAACTATAACGGTAACGTTTAACGACGAAGTGCTTGTTTTCGATGGTATCGAAGCCGCGATGATCGTTTTCGCGAGGAACGATGAAGTAACGCCATACACGTTCAACTTTGAGCATAGTACGCGAGACGATATTTTATCGATGGGCGCGGCGGCTAGCAACGCGTCTTTCGAATACGTTCGTGATTTTTTAACGTAATAATATAATGTACCTATTTGACGTAAAAGAATATTCTATCGGAACGTCTAATACTTCTCGATTAAACGAATTAAAGGAAAAACCGCGAGACGAATATTATACTCCTCGATATACGGCAGACTATCATATCGATTTACATCGCGATGCGTTCAAAGATAAAATAATTTATTTACCTTGCGATACTACCGATAGCGAATATTATAAAGCATTTGCCGATAGGAAAGATGAATTAGGGTATAAAGAACTAATACGGTCTTCAATACAAGAAGGCGTCGATATGTTCTCCCATGAAGCAAGAAAAAACATAGAACGATGCGATATTATAATAACGAACCCGCCGTTCTCAAGAATATGCGATATGTTCAATTCCTTCTTTAAGGATAAAAACTTCTCGATAATATCGCCGATTACAGTTCTTAGTAATGCAACAACATTCAAACTGTTGAAAGAAGGAAAACTTTTTATAAACGAATTAGTAGGAAAATATAAGTATTTTTCAAATACTGTAATACCAACATGTATAATTTCGAATATGAAACTAAATGAGAACAAAAAGAATATTAAATTAAAAACATACGATGAAAATATAGCAGAAGGCGTCATTTATCAAAAGCCAATAGATAAAGATTGGATAAATGTCGACAAGACAAAACACATCCCGTCTGATTATGACGGCGTTATCGGCGTACCAATATCTTCGTTGTTTTTCGATTTGAAACAGTTCGAGATAATAGGTAGATGCGATTCGGCAATTATCAGTAAAGATGGAGTTGAGAAAGAATTATTTAGACGCATACTAATACAAAAGAGGCGCCTTGATTATACGGCGCCTCTTTTGTATTGAGGTAAAAAATGAAAGTGACAGTCGATATGAAATATACAAGATTCCCTAAAAAAGTCAAGCGGCGTCTTTATTTTCTTTTACGGAACGAACAAGCATGGATATGTCAATCGGTAGACTTCCGCCAGCGATAATCCCCGATACAATCGCAATGCCGACGTACATATCGGTACGTTGAAGAACACACGAACAAATAAAGAACGCAACGATAGCAAATACCGGCGCTACTATCTTACAAGCCCACGTGATATATTTTGCTTTCATTATTCTTTCCTCTTCTTTTCAACTTTCGCTCTTTCTTTCTTTTCGGCGCCGTCTTCCTTTTCGACGCTTTCTTCTTTTTCGGCGCCTTCTTCTTTTTCGACGCCGTCTTCCTTTTCGACGCTTTCTTCTTTTTCGACGCCTTCTTCTTTTTCTTCTTTATCGATTATCGTTATCGATAAATCACCGAACAGAACCGAGTCGTACACTACTTTATAGAGCGAATTATATGCCGGCGTTGAAGTCCCTTTTTCAATCTCGTCCCCTTGTACTTTCGCCCCGACAAGGATGCATCCAGCGGTATCTTTCGCTGTGTTCCCCTTATGGATTAGGATACGTTCAAAGTTAGGAACGTCCTTAAGCGTTAGCATATAATGCCCGTATCGTTTTGAAAACTTAGGGGAATTGGTAAGTCCTATCTTATACGTTCCTGCAGGGATCCGCGTTTCCCCATAAACTTTTTCTTTCCGATATACGTCTTCGAGCGTATAACAAAAGAATTTCCCGTCAATCGATAATTCGCCGATTGTGCTTACTCCGTTGTCTTTATTCCGTTTCAAAATTAACGTCATGTTCTACTCCTATTGTTCCTGTATGTGGGAAATCGTCCCTGTTTATTTTTCGCGAAAGGTATTTGTTTTCTTTTTCGACTTCTTTTACCCTATGATACAATTCATTTGTATCGCGCATTCTGTTCGCTTGGCACTCGGTACAATCATCGTACATAATGTGTTGTCGCGAGTCGTTCGCCAATTCCTCATAATCACGTTGTAATTCCTCGTAAGACCGCCTAAGCGTGCTTGTTTCGTTTAGTACAAGCGTAAGCATCGGTTTTACTTCTTCAACAAACCCTTCGTTTAGTTTTTCGAGTTTTGACTGTACCGAGTCTATTTGCTTTTGTAGCGCCTCGTGTTGCCCGCTATGTTCGTCTTGCTTTTCGGTGATAGAAAACCATTTACCGATACTTACGCCTCGCCCTTTGATTATCGCAAAAATAGTAGCAGACACTATGGGGATAAGTACAAGTATATGCCACGGCTCTATTTTTGCGATGAAGTCGTCCATTTTATACCTCCCAACTCTTGTATATCGATACGGGGTTTTGCGCTTGATTTTGGTCAAAAGTAATCGTTATGTATTCACCGTACGGAACGCTTATTTCAGTATCAGGCGGTGTATCAGTCGCCTTAGAGTATTGTAAGATAAACTCCCCGCCACGTATTCCGTTATACCACGTAACGTCTCCGACCCATGCGGACGTCGGCATTCCGTTTATATTCCCAATATACATTTCAAACGTAAACCCGTACGGCGCCGTTATTAAAAAACCCTTATTTGCGGGAGGTTCGTTTGGGATGGATACTGGGCTTGTTTCGTCAACAGGATACGAAGTCAAAGCGGGCGTTGGGGAGGTTGCGTCTGCGGTCCCATCAATCTTCTTAATGATAAACGCGGGTGCGCTCCCCCCTATTCTTGCGAGGCATCCGCCCCCGTTCGGGATCATATAGCCGCCGATTGCGGCAGTGTTCTCGATTATCACATTCTTTCCGGAACAATTTTCAAACATTGCCTCGTTGCGCGTTGTGTTTTTGACGCTCTCCGATAGAGCGTCAAAAACAACGTCGCCTCCGATAGAGCGTCAAAAACAACGTCGCTATTTTCGCCAAAAAAAATATTTTTCATTTATCCTCCGTTTGCCGTTTAGCAATAATTTCTTTTACGGCTTTATTATATCGTACGAATTCAGAGTCGGTAATATCGAGAAGTCCGCGTCTTAAAAACTTCGCTTCACTTTCACCTTGGGAATAGCACCAATCGGCAATCATCGCTTGAGTGATTTCATCGTGTCGCCGCTTCTTTTCCGTAGGGGTAACAGATTCATAAATAACGCCGTTTTCGTCGATTGCGGGTTTTATCATTCCCGCCGCGGGATTTTTTTTTCCGACGTTAATAATCGTTGTATTCATCCCGTACGCATTCATCGCTAAAGCAACCGTCAAGTCATTCCTGACGGCGAGCAATTTCCCATTGCGTATAATTGCGAGATAGTCGCCTTTTTCAACATAAATAGTTTTTGACATAATTACGCCTCCTTGACGTACCATGATGGTTTTCCCGTAAGCGGGATGTGTACTGCGTTTAAGATGACCGTCGCCGTCCCGAGAGATAACAACCCTGAAGGTATCGTTATCGTATTTGTCCCCTCGGTTGAGTAAGCGATAAGCGGTTGAACAAGCTGGTCTCCCGACGCCGTGAATACGAGAGAGTCTGCGAATGTTACTCCGGCTATTTCTATCGTCGCGCCGCTAACAAGTAACGCCGGATACGTTCCTCGCCCTTGTAGGGTAAGATACCACACGTCTCCATTTTCGATTGTTCCTTGCTCCGCGCTGATCGTGAAGTCGCATGTGTAGAATTCGTTTACGCCTGAGATAGCGACTATACCATTGTCGACGGTATTTAGGCGAAACGTCTCAACGGGGCACTTAAACGTTTCATACGCGTCAGGGGGCGGGTCTACTGATATATAGTCATAATCCCATTCGGTCGTATCCCAATTCCAATACGCCGCAGAATGCGGTTGGTCATAACTCAAGTCTGGTATACCATACCATCGTTCCATTCCCGCGAAGTCGCTCAATTGTAAGTATTGCCCGTATACCCATGGCGGGTCGTTAGGCATACCACTCATTGCGCCCATAAATCTGTTCGTTCCAACTTCTAGCATTGTAACCATTCCTTCCCTGTCGTCATAATTTGGCATAAAGCCCTCCTTTTTTTTATCTTCCGCAAGCATACCAGCGTATTTGGACATTGTCTGACGTTTGACCGGCGGTATTTACCACGATTAGATTGAAATAATTTACGGATGCGTCGTTCATTAACCAAGCAACGTTTTCCCAGTTCCCGCCGTATACTATTGTCATAGATAGATAGTAGTCGGAAACCGTAAACGGAGTCTTGAAAGGAATAGAAAAAGTTGCCGAACTAGAAAAAGTAGGAATAATATAATGGTCTCCTTGTTCTATCCATCCGTCTGAATATTTTCGATACCATCCTCGGCTATTCCTATACGTTTCAACAATTACCGCCTTTGGGGTATTCTGAGAATAAAAAGATATAGGTATCCAGCCGTCGTTCGCCGTCGCTTGCGCGACTACTGTTTCCCTCGGAGTAAGCGTTACAGCGTTATATCCTGCCCCCCATCCGGTTACTATAAGTGTTCCCGTTCCCGTATTCCCGTTTGCCAGCGTAAGAGTTTTTGCGGTGTTATCAATGCCGCCTGTGGTGTATGTAGGAAGCGTCCACGTCGTAGTGGCGGACCCTTCGTAGACGCAACCCGATATATAATATAACGCGGGTATAACCCAAGCGTCTGAAATAGTACGATATCCAATTATTTGATGATTGTTAAACGGCGGGCTTATTAGAGTCCATTCGGCACTTTCGTTTGATGGGATAAAGTCATAAGCGTTGACAAGACCCGCCGATGACGTTGCGATTGAATCAAGCGTCTCGTCGGAATATCTAGCCGGAAGTACAGGATAAAATCCTGTACTAGCGTTATCAACAGCGCCCGACAACGTAATTTGAGCGTTTGGATTGCTCGAATTGTTTATTATCGTTAGTCGTCGTTGAGAAGCCCTTCGGGCGGTAGACGGAGCGGGTAAAGACCACGTAACCGCCGCCGTTCCCGTATACTCTATCACGCAAACGTTATCGTTGTACCCCGCGGGGAAAGTCGTACTTGTCGTCGTTATGCTTGTCGGCGGGGGTGGCGTCGCGGCTTCGAGCGCGTCGAGACGTCTGTTTTGAGTTGCGTTTACGGATACAGCGCCATTCGCCACGATTACAGCGCCATTCGCCGTTGTTTGCGCGTTTGATATCGCGGTATCTTGTGATACGTTTTTAGCCTTTAAGTCGACAACGTCGCTTGCTATTATTCCGACGCTATTAGACAACGCTTGAATATTACTTTCAACAACGTTGAGTCTATTTTCAACATCAGTTATTCGGTTCCCTTGCGACGATAATTCGCTATCTATCGTTTCAAATCTTGCCCCGTAACCGGATAGAATTCCTTGTACTTCGCTACAACATTGTTCAAGGGAAGAAACGTCGTCCTCAATTGACTTAATCCTATTCTCGAGAGCGGGCGGCAAGTCGCCACCGTCAATATCGTTGATGAATTGTTTTATTTCGTCGATTTGTTCCCGCGTATCATAGATGACTTTATTCATTGACTTTTCTAATATTTGAGCCAACTTGAATACTTCAACAGTATCGTTTGAGTCGCGAAGTATCGGTTTAATTATTCGTATTTGTTCAACCGCCAATTGCTACTCTCCCGTATTGCGGCGCGTTCTGCCCCGCTTGTATCTGTTGCGTAAGCATATCGCTTTCACGCCAATACTGCATAACTGTCGACGAAGGTATACCGCTTCTCCCTTCGATGACCCATCCGTTTTCATCAACTTCGTTTCCTTCCTGTTGACCGTATTCGTCGTTGATGTTTTTCGCATACATTTCAATTATACGCTTTTTTACAGAATACGGTAGTTGCCCCATCGCTTTATTCAAAGAATTAAGAATTTTCGATTGGGAAGCGGACGGTATTCGCCTTCGTCGCGTATAAGCGTCATAATTCTTTAGCACGTTGAACATAATCTTTCCCGAGTTCTTATCGATACTCCCGCGAAGGGAAGCACGAAGTAATACGGGTTCGCCCCGAGAAGCCCCGCGAGACTACCGACGCCTGCCCACATAGCGGCGTTAGTTATGACGTTTCGGCTTGCTTTCCCCGACGGCGCCGAGAATATCTTCGCGTATAAAGCATATTTCAATTCATCTTTATCAATAGGGGGTTCGTCGATTCTCTGGTCGTTGATTATGTCGACGATAGTATCAAATGTTTGCTTTCTTTTTTCGGTAGCGTCGCCGGTTATGATTTTCGCAATTCGTTTAGAAGCGTTTTCGCCGTTGCCTATATCCCGCTTAGCGTCTTTCATAGCGACGATAGCGTTCCTATCCAACTCCATTAGATACTCATAATACTTCAATGCGTCGACTCGCCCCATCCCGTCGGGTTGTACGTTAAGCGCGTCGTAACTTTTTGCCGACTTGTACTTTTGATTGGAGACTTCTTGTATCGCGTGAAGAAGTTCTTCGTCGTAAAACTTCTCGCGCCCTTTCTCGCGACGATAAATCGATTGTAACTCTTTTCTTCGTTGGAGAACGTCTTTCCCTTCTTGTTCTATCGCTTTATACTCGCGCTTTATATCCCGACGCTTCTTAGACAAATCGAGTTCGCCGAGTTCGTCAGCTTCAAGTTCTCTCGCGAGATTTACGTCGGTGCTTCCGAATTCGAGCGCGTCGTCTGCTATTTCTGACTTATTGACCGAAGCCATACGCGCTTCAAGGTCGAGTAAACTTTCTTCCGCGTCAACATTCCTAGCCCACCGGTCGTCAAGAGCTTTCTCCATTTCTTGAATGAATTCTTTTTCGGTCTTAAAAAGATTAAGGTTTTTTTCTATCGCCCTATTCATTTCCTCCGCGCGGCTTTGTCGCGATAGCGCGTTCTGTACTCCTTCCGTACCTTCGATAAATAAGTCGAGTTGATTGACGTCGTCGATTGCTTTTTTTGCATCCTCCGCGTCGAATAGGTCGGGTATCGTATTATCTCGATTAAATCTTCCGTCAAGGGCGAGTCCATAGTCTTTGTCAAAGCGTTCAATAATTTTTAACGCTTTATCAATCTCCTGCTCGGTAGGATTATCTCCGAGCCCGAAGCGTATCTTTATATCGTCGTCAAGCGTTTCATATATCGCTTTTCTCACCTTTTCCGGCGAAAATAAACCCTTCTTTCCTCTATCACGGAAGAAAGTCCTATTCCGATACCCTTCAAATCCGCCGACCGAAAGCGGCACGCTTCCGATTTGACTTAATTGATTTTTCATAGCGGTATCAAATATATTCGCAACTTGGTCGGCATATTTTCCCGCTACGGCGTCGACTCCGAATGTCTTTGATACGTCGCCTCGGTTTACCGCATTCTTTGTCGACGTATATATCGACTTAAGGCGTTCCCCGTTAAGGAAATCACCGTCGACTTCCTTTACTCGCTTGCTTGTCTCTTTGATTAGGTTCGCGAAGAAATCATCTTCCGCCGTACCTTTTTTCGCCGTTCGCCTTAAATCTTCAAGTTGTTTCAAAATATCTTTTTTCGGAACTTCTATCCCTGTTTGATTTAAGAAGTCAAAACTACGAGTGCTTGTTAATCGGGTATTCTCCGCTAATGCGTCAAGCCCCGCCAAGTACTGCTTATCAACAATGTTGTCTAAAGCAACGCTGTCTCCCATATATCGAGAGATACCCTTTATTGCGTTCTTATCATCGACGACGTCGCGCAATATTTTTTCGTCGACTCCGCTCAAAGTTTCCCCGAGCATTAAAGCGGCGTTCATACGATGCTTACTTAACTTCTTGCCCGCCGACGCTAAAGCAGATTGTGCGATCCCTCCACCCACCGAAGAAAGACCGCCAACCGACGCTCCGAATACACCCCCCATAAGAGCCGACTTTATACCCAATTCCAATTCATCTTCGCCTATCGCGTTGGAGTACCCGAGCCCCGACGCCATACCCATACCGGCGCCGATGAGGGCTTCTTTCCCAGCTAATTTAAGCGCCTCTTTTCCGAATGCTTTCGCGACGGCTTTCCCCCCTGTAGCCGCAAGAGTCGGCGCCGCCAATCCTCCTGTAGCAATTGAAGCCGCCAACGTGATACCAATTTCCGCTACTGTTGCGCTGAGCTCTCCCGCCCCATACGCTACAGGAAAATAAATTCGTGCGTTTTCAAAGTCAACGCGAGTCGAACGCAATACTTCTTGATAATCTTCTCGGGTAAATATTGACTCGATAAATGCGTTTAATTCGTCTCCGAATCCGAATAACGCCGCATCCTCGAGCCCCATCCCAAAAGCAACAAGAGAGCTCCCCGCGTTGTTTTTTGCTTCTTTGTATGCTTCAATCTTCGAGTCGAGATTATCGGTTGTGCTTCGTCCGTCAAAAGTCTGATTAAAAAATGTTCCCTCGTCGACGCTATATCGATTTAATATATCGTCGAAATTGGTGTAGTTATCGGCGGTAGGAACAACCGGTTTCCCTCCAATAGAGGTTGGCGTCGCGCTCGCCATTATCTTATCAAAAAGAGGTGTGGCAGGTTGCGGCTCCGATTGAGGGGTTCCTGCTATCGGGGACGGCTCTTCCGTGATAGGCGCTACTCCGCCCGTCGGAATGCCGACGTCTTCTGCTTTCGGAATAACCGTTTCTTCTTGCGTTTGTAGATTTTCTTCTTGCGAAGTGTCTATCATTGGTACACCTCTATTTTCGCTCCGCGCGATATTCCTTCATTCACAAACTGGTCTACATACTGGTATGGTACAGTAACATAACTCTTTACGCCTTTATTCTCTACAACCAATCTTACAGTTTGACCTCGCGTTGGCGAGTATGCGTACCCGAGATTTTTCAACTTTATGTCAAGACGTTGTCGAGCGTCTTTTTGCGCGTTGTTTAACGACTCGGCTAACTTTACCCTGTTTTTCTCAAACCCGAACGCGCTAAAAATGTTTCCAGGGGTCTGTATCATTTTCTCCATCAACTCAAGGTCTTTCCCGTTAAGAACGCCGAGTTCATAAATCCCTTTCATCTGTAACAAAGCGTCGGTCCGTAACTGTTCGTAACGGTTCATATCGGGATTATTAGGATTCCCGAACCACGCTTGTATGTTGCTGTTTGGGTCAAGAGCCATATCCGCCATTTCGTTTAGCGTGTATGCCAGAGACTCAAACGTCGAAATCGCCGTCTCCGCGTCGGATCGTTGTTTTTCACTTACGGGGATAACGTTCGCATAGTCGCCGACTCTCTTTTCGTTATTTGCGTCGTTCATCGCAATCGAAGACGCTATTTGAGCGGATAATTGTTCACGCATCATTCGCTCGCGAGCCGCCCTGTCTTTCGCGCTCTCGCTTTCCGCCGACGCTATTTGCTTCTGCTGTAACTCCCTTTGTAATTCTTCCGCGTCTTTGCGGTCAAGGAATTCGTAAAACCCGCTACCGTTTTCGAGCCCCGCGTATTGTCCTAATCCCTCGCTTGCCGTTCCCGCTACATATCCTAACCCCTTAAGCAAAAGTTTTCCGGCGTTCACGAGCCCGTCAAGAATACCGTTCCCTTCTTCTTTCGACTTCGCGACTTCTCTATCGACTACCGCCTTCTTTTCCGCGTCTGGAATTGAAGCAAGCGCGTCCTCCGGTTTCTCTACAAGATTGGGGACGCCCCCCATATTCTTAACCCACTCGGCTTCTTGTTCGTCGTAAACGTCTATCGTTTGCGAGTCAAAACCTTTATCAAGTCCCTTAAACATATCGACAGTTCTATCTCTAATGCCGGCGGGCGCTTGCGCGAACGCTTGGTCGAGGAGGTCTTTGTCTGCTTCCGCTTCTTTCTTTGAAAGCTCATACCCTTCGAGTTCTTTTTTCGCCTTATCGCTTTTCCCATTGACGGCGGCTCCAATACCGCCCGCTATTGCACCGATAGGAAGACCGGCGCCCGAGCCGAAAAGAGCCCCTGCCGCCGCGCCTTTTCCGGCGCCCTTCGCGATGTCTCCGAGAGACGCGCCCGACGAGCGCTTTGCGTAAATATCCTGTAGACGCTTTCGCTCTTTTTCGTCGGTTGTCTTAGAATACTGCTCCTTCAACTCATAGTCGCTTAGTTCCGCGTTCCCGCTCTTTTCTTCCGATAGCCGTTTTTGGTAATCGCGAAAAGTCTGTTCGCGCTTTTTCTTGTCTTCTTTCGGGGTTTCGTCGTATTGTTTTTTTAATTCATCACTACTATATACCGCCATTTTATCCCTCTTATTTTTTCGTTAAAGCGCCGAGAGCGCCGAAAGCCGCCTCGCTTGCCCCGCCCGTTAATATCCCAGCGCCAAGTCTCCCAGCTCCTTCAAGGACGCCGCTTACCATAGCGCCGCGCCTGTCCGCTTCTTGCTGCGCGCGGTTAAATGTTTGCGAAGAAGCGCCCATCGCCCTATCCGCAAGAGCCGTCTTTTGCTGTTGCGCTATTAGCGAGTTTTGCGCGACGGATTGTTGATTACCAACATTCCCGAGTTTCGCCGCTTTTGCTGCGTTCGCTCCGAGAGCGCGCGCCTGTTCGGTGTTCGCGTTAGCCGCCGATTCGTTAAGAGCGCGTTGTTGTTTTAATTCGTCGAAATTATTCGCTCTATCAACTGTGGCGTCCTCTTGCGACGCAAGTCGCTTTTCGGCTTCGTTACGGGCAGTCCACCCCATCATATCGTCAAGCCATCCCATTTAGACCCTCCTTTGTTCCATGATGAATAAGTCGCCTGCTTCAGGTTTAACTTCGACTAACGCCTTTTCAAGTATTATATCATTAGGAGTATACGTTCTCAAAGAGAAGCAGTAATTTTTTCTCAGTTCGTCCTGTACATCTATTCTGAAAGAGTAACAGTTATCGGCGTCCCAATCCGCGGCGCCTATCGCTATCGCCCCTCCGCCATCTTGTAGATTATAGTTTTCAGAGCACGCCTTCCACTTTACCTCGAAAATGCCGTTTTCGCGCGTCGGGGATTTAAGGAACACAATTATTTGTGAGATATTATTTGTCGTATAATTCAAAGAAAAATTAGCCGAACGCCAAATAGTCCATAGAGGGACGTATCCATCTCGACGCGTAGAAGACCAATGTTGAATAACGGTAGGAGTTACGAAATAAAGCCCGCCCGCTCGTATGAAATACGGGGAGCAGTAATTGTCGTTGTTTAGGTTTGAAAGGTTAGTAATCTTCCCTTCGCATATAAGGGCGATTCGCCCGCCCTTCTCAATGACAGTTATTGAGTCGCCCTCAATTGTTTCCCCTGTCGGCGCGACGCCATCGGAAGGGAATATTCTTGCTAAAGAAGATATTCGCACTAAAGAGCGCCCGCCGTCGAATTGCCATAATCCTAAATCGCTCTTTGCGAGGAATAGGGCGGAGGTAGTAGTTGTACATACATAATCGAGACCGTACGCGTGGCAAACTTGCGTCGTTATTTGATTTCCTTTATCGACAATATGTATGTATTCCCCGTCGAAAAGGAAATCGCCGAGCCCTAATAGTTGAAAGAACCTCGCGGTCTCAAATTGCTTGTTCCCGATTAACGAAGTGAAGTCGATGTTTCCTATCCGATTTGATTGCGGGTATACTTCCCCATCTAAGAAAACATATCCGTTTTCGAACGTTGCGTATATCGGTATTTGGTCGTAATGACCGTCGATAAAATACTCTGGGGAGCACGTATAATCAGGATTTAACTTCACCATATCGCTAGTTGAATATCGTGAATAATCGTATGTTTTGACGGCGTCTCCCGCCCTGCTTATATCTTTACGCGTTGTATACGCTAAATTCCTTACGTTTGAAGAAACGTCCATAAAATACGAAGCCCATATTGGCGTTCCTAATACGCTCGCCCCGTGCGGGAAAATAGCGTAAGGCGTTTGAAAATATTTATTGGCTATGATTACTTGCCGATAATTTGTATCAATCGACATTGGATAGTTTGCGTCTTCGCCGTAAGATGCGGGTATCATTGCCCCGTTAAAATCTATCCCGCTCGGGTACAAAGCCATATCTTTCGTATCAATTATATTTATGACGTCGAGAGTATTTATCTTAAATAAATCGCGTCCGATGCTTTCGATTGGGTTTTCCAACGTCGTAAAGTCGATAAGGTTGATGTGAACATAAGCTCCTTCGAGGGAACGATACCATATTGCGTTCCCGCGGCATCGTGGTATGTAAGAGAAATCAACATTATCGACTTCGAGACATCGCCCGAAGAATTCCCTGTTGAAAGAAATCGAAAGCGTTGTAGCCGTCGACGCGGCGAAACCGTACACCGCCCGAAGGAAGTACGAAGTCCCGAATGCGTATCCTTCGCCTATTACCGAAAAATAGTTTCTTCCTGAAGTTCCCGTCCTAGCGACGCCGCGGGTATTTATGTTCACGCTCGGTTTATATTGAGTCGCGCCGTTAATCCTTACTACGCTTAACCACGAAGCATTACTACCGCCGCCGCCTATCGAATTTTCTAGTGTGAATTCAAAAACTTGTCCGTTGAGCGTTTTTGCGAGCGGAGTTGCCCCCCCAACAAAATTAAATCCGATAAAAGGAGAAAGTCCGGCATACGCGCCTCTGTAAGTTTGTACCGTTCCCGTGCTTGGAGTTACGAGTACTCCGCTTATTCCTGAGTTAGAATTTCGGTCGCCAACCGAATTTGCGTAAGCGTAAAAACCGCCTATCGCCTCAGGCGAACCTGTATCCCCGTCTATAGTCATATTTTGCGCGGTCCAAGCTATAATCTCTACTATATTGCTAACTTCTGTATTGTTCCATTGAGTTTGCCCTTCGTCGTAAACAAAGAATGAAGTAACCTGCTGTTTCGTTAAGTAGCAATACGGCAAAGCGTAATCGTCATAGTATACGATAGTAAGTCCGTCATAGTATCCCAACACTTGCGTTACGACGTTTCCGGTCGTAACGTCTATAACCTCGACAAGATCCTCTATTATACCGAGTATATACTGAGGATACGTCGTTTCAACCCTATTTGAGTTACCGAAAAGAACGCGGTCATACCCTATACTACTAAATTGCCGAGGAATGCTGGTTCCGCTTGAAATTTGAATAAGCGTTTTGTTTTCAACCTGTCTAAGAGTATATGTTGTACTTCCATTGACATAAATATCTTCAACCGCCGTTATCTTTTGAACGGTAGCGCCGACTCTATTAACCGTTCCGACCTGCGTTGCGTTTATACTTACCGCGACGGTTTGCGCGTCTATTCCTCGTATCCTTACAATATTTCCGCTATCGTCGACGGTTGCCCGTTCGCCGCTTTGTATGGTATACACGTCTTTTGTATACGAGGGCTGTATGGCGTTATGTTTGACCAATCCATACAATTCGTTGTGTCCGGCTTTAAGGTCAAAGGAGTTGCCGTCAATCCGCGCATAATCGCTTCTTGTATCCGAGTCGGCGTCGACTCCCACGTTAAGGTTTATCGAGTATTTCATACGACTATCTGCATCTTTGCGGGTTTATAATCGTCGATATTTATGTTTCGTGTAAAGTCGTTAAATTTTTGAAGCGCGACCGCCTCAAGGTCGGCGGCGCGTTCTCTTTGAGAACGTTTCCGGCATAATTCCGCCGCTCCCGCGTACTGCATATATATAAATAACGTCATATTATCGGCGGTCATTTCGCTGTCAATATCAAATACTTCCGCGATAGGGGCGTACAGCAACCGTATTCTATTTTCAACGTCTTTTGGATAAATACTTATCCCCTTTTGCTGCATAAAATACCCTATGGCTTTCGACTGGTTGTATTGGTATTCATTCCTCTTTTCGAGTGAAAACCGTTTTAACGGATACCACTGTTCGTTTTCAAAAGCGTCGACGGCGAGCAATTTTGCCATATCGGGCTCAAACGGGATTTCGTTCTTGATATTTTCGTAAACTATCTCTTTCGAATTAGCGAAGTCATTGCTTCGCTTCAAAATCTCAGTATAACACAATTGATATGAGTCGTTAATCGCGTATAGTAAATCCGCTGCGGAGACCCCCGCATTGCGGAGGTCTCCTCGCGAAAGAATTCTGTCAATCATTTCTGTTACCGTCATCGTAACCATCTGCCAATCCTTTAGGCGATTTCGGGAAGTTTGATTGCGACTTGGCGCCCCGGGAATAAGCATCGAAGTTCGCTGTATGCGCGAAGTTCGTATGCGACGCCTTGGTCGTCTCCGCCGAAACCGTCGGATACTTTTGTTGGGCTTGACGATATGCTATCTTCAAGAAGAAGATTAAACGAGGTACCAAGTTCCGCTTGCGGAATGAGGTCAAAACTTGTGTCCACGTCGTTCCATCGCGCCGATGCGATATACACAAGGTTTTCCCAATCGCGCGGCGTAATAAGCCACGCGTACCCGCGAGGAATACCCGGAAAGCGTCGGAAAATGGAAGTAAGCGGGGAGTCTTTACCGCCGATTTCCGCTTTATCAAGGTTTACCGAATTTGGCAATTGCGGAACGCCGCCTTGCGCGAGGATCGCGGTAACGGCTTTATCGACGCCGCTAACGCTGTGGTCGATATAATCGAACGTGTTAAGCCCGATAAAGTAGTCTCCCGCCTTTGCGTTGTTGTTTTCCGCTTGCGCGATTGCGTTAAGCATCGCTTCGATAAACGTCATGTTTGTTCCGTCGACGAAACCGCCGTAACACATTTCACTTACCGAGCGATTTAACGAATGGAACGGCTTTTGTATGTACGCTTCCCATTCCGGTCCTGTTCTATCCCCGACGATGGGGATAGTCGCCGGAACGCCAAGCGGAAAAAGGTTATCGCCTGCGGCGTTACTCCCGCCCGACACGCCAATCCACGCCCCTTTAGGGACTGCTTTTGTAAGAGCCGGTGAAACGGTAATAGTGTTTGGAGTACTTCCGACGATAGTATATTTATCGTCTTGAATAGCGCCGCTCAAATCAGGTACGGCGGTCGCGGTAGGGGCAATGACAATTTCGCTTTTCAACGAAACTTTTGAATATACGTCTTTCGTTACGGGAATAACCGTTTGCCCATCCGCTACGTCGGCGGTTGTTTTTCCGACGTCTCCTTGCCCGTAGCCCCACATCATCGCCGACTGGAAGCGCCGCATAGCGGAAAGTTTTTTATACAACGCGACGGCGGCAATCGAATCGAACATTGTTTGGTCTTTGCGGCATGCGTCGACTTGAGCAGTCGAAAGCCCGAAAGCCGTTTTATACTTTTTCGCGGTATAAATCATGTTCCCGATATGTGGAACGTTTTTAAGGTTTTCTTCCGCTTTAGTCGACGACGACGAGAAAATAGCGCCGTCTCCGACAGAGAAAGCGGTTCTGAATTCCAACCCGCCAACGATCCGTTGTTTAATCATGTCGACGAACGGGTCTCGTGTTTGAAGGAAGTTATAGACTCCGCTTTTATCGAGGTCTTGTATAAACAACTGCTCGAGTAAGGGGTCTACCATTTTTTGTGCGCTTGCCATAATTATTCTCCTTTAAGTTTTGGGTACTTTTTTAAGTACCATGGTTCTTCTTCATTTTTTCCCTCTTCCTCGGCTTCTTCTCCTTCAGGAACTTCTTTGTTTTCGGTATTTTCGGGATTTTCTTCTTCTCCCTCAAATACGTCTTGATGTTCGGGCTCGTTCATTTCGTCTTTAATAAAACTAATGAGCGTGTCCATAAACGCCTTCTTGCTGAATTTTCCTTCTGATACGAATTGTTGTTGTTCCCCGAGGTCAATACCGTTTTCAAGCATTTTTTCGCATCGGCATATCGCTCGGTATGCTTCAGACAATAAATCTTTCCCGTATCGGTTTGAATAAAACTCGACCGCGGTTTCTTCGACGGGGAATTCCTTCGAAAACTCCAATAGCGCAATCTCGTTTTTTTTGGGCTCTATGACGTTCTTCCGAAGGAAATCCATCTCTTGCTTCATTCCGTCAACGACGTCGAGAGCCGACCTAACCGATTGCGTAAGGGCTTCAAGGGCTTCTTTTACCGAATTATCTTCTGTGTCCATTTTTTTCTCCTTTAGTAAGATTTTACGGTTTAGTTTTTGTTACGGAGCGGGCATAGGCGCCCCCTGCGGCGTTGATGATGGTACGCCCATGTTCATCGGTATTTGCGGTATCGAGTTTTGCCGAGTAGCCGAGAGCGCGGTATCGGCTATTTGCGGATACTGCATAGATTGCGTCCGTACCTGTTCTTCCATTGCTTTCGCTTCTTCAAGCACCTTCGCGTCCTCATTCTTTTTTACCCCATTAGCGAAGTTGATAAAATCTTCCAATCGTCTTTTTTTACCTTCGTCTTTTTCGACGACGGCGAGAGCGAGGAATTGCCCCGCACGGCTAAGAAGTTTCGATATTGATATGGTAATTGGGTACAACGGAACTGCGTTCCCGTATTTATCTTCTTTCTTATACTGCTTACCTGTAACGACGTCGTTAATTATTTTTGCGACGGCGTCGTCTTCAATCGCGCTCATATCGATTGCGCGGTCAACGTCGCCGCTCACTGTCGCGAGTCTCGCCTCGATTGCGTCGATAGAACCATTCGATATAAGGACTGATAATTGTTCCGCCCTCGCCATAGCGTCTTTACTGCTTGCTAGGGCGGGAGAGAATATAACCTTATATCCTTCGACTGCTTTTTGCGCGTCGCCCCAACTCGTATTAGACCCCTTTATTTTTTTCGTCGGCGGGAAAATCTTTATCGCCTTCTCTGTTATTTGCGAATAGAGGTTTATCACCGAGTCGAATTTCGTCAAGAACGTATTCGAGGTCTGCTCTTTAATCGTCTCAACCTGTATAACATTCCGTATCCCTTTCGGGTTCATTCCCGTCGCGTCGCTCTCGTTAATCCCCATGTATTCGCGAGCGTCTCTTTTGACCGCGTCGATTTCGTATCGTATTTGGTCTGCGAAAAGTTGCGGCGTTATAACGGCAAATCGGTTAGCGTCGCTAAGGGCGTTATCCCCGAATGAATAAACGTTCATAAAATCGTTGTTTACCGCCTCTTTTTTCATCTCGCCAGTCATGAGCACGCTCGGCTTCACCGACGCCTTCACGCTCATAACCATATAATTTAGGAGTTCATAAATTCGCATTTGAAACATTTCGAGTTCGTCGCAAACGGACCGCGAGAAAGAGCCGCGAATTGGGTCGTTCCAATATAAAATCTCGAATGGCGGCTCTTCGTATTTTATTTTATCGTTAAAAACCTCAGCATTATTCGCGAGGATATATCTTTTACCCTTAACTAAATCCCATGCGAACACGATATTTTCGTTTTGCTTCATTCCTTTTATCTTTTTCGGCTCTACTCCGTATCTCTCCAACATTCTTGTAGGGTATAGGTCTCTTCGCAAGAAGCACTGAGAGATTTCCCCATACGAATATTCGATAGGATCATAGTAATAGTCGACCGGCGCCACCCTCTCAACGTGCTGGGTTATTTCGTCAACCCACGCGACGCCCTTGCTAAAAATCATAGCGTCTTTCGTTATCAATGGGACTTTCTGATATATCTTTTCTTCGTCGAGCCATACGTCAAAGAAACGTTGTGTGTTCCTTAAATCGTGCGCGATGACTCCTGTAGTATTCATCGGCGTGAGCAACGGTCTTACCTTATACTTCGCCGCCTTGCTCGAAAGCATGTCAATAATACTCTTGACGATATTATCCGATTGCGACGCCCATATGTTCCCCGAGTGCGCAGGGTCGCCCGAAAACGCGCTGTAGAAGTCGATTAAGTCGACTGGGTTATGTACGTCGTATCCTTGATATCTATTTTTTATAGAAAATCCGTGATAGAGGGCGACCGCCCTTCGCATACGCAAATCGGATTTATCGTATTCGCGCTTCACTTCCGAGTAGGCTTTCTCTATCGTCTTCGTCATTCGATAATCCTTTCTTTCTCAATCCGTTTCCTTTCATTGAGCGAACCATACACGGCGAACCGCATTCCGTACATAAGGGCCGGAACTATATCGCTATGGTGTTGTCTTTCATCCAACTCCTCGAGGATATTTCCGAATTTATCCCTCGCGTACATAATCTTCCTTGCTTCCTCATGCAATATCCCGTTCCTCTTAACCTTCAACGCGCCTCTATTCACATACTCGGTAATAAGGCGAAGACCAACATATTTATCTTGTACGTCGGCGGACGCGTTCGCCTTAAAGCCATACGTCGTTTCCATAGTAATAGCCGAGTCAAGCCCCATTCCCGACTTATCGACTACCGTCTCAACCTTGCCTTCCCCGACGAACTGTTTTGCGAGGAATTGCTTTGCGGCGCCGTTCGCCGCCCGCTCTTTAACGTCGAGCCCCTTCTTTTGCCATTCGTCTACCACCCACAGCGTCGGGCTATCAGGCGACATAATAATCACGACTACCGCCGTATTATCTACGCGCCCTTGGTCCATTGCGACAACCGCGCGCAATTCCTTCCCTTCTCTCCACTTTTCAAACTCTTCATCCTCAAAATAGTTATGGTCTTTGAATATAATAGGAAAGACTTCGGCGTCGAAAACGTTGAAGTACCCCAAGTACTCCCCTAAATAAGTAGGGTCTTTTTCCGATAAATTATTCGCGACGCGCAATCGCTCTATCTTCCCGCGCGCCTCTTCCCGCGTTCCCATACTGGTATTGCTTTCAAAATTCCACCGATACAGCATCGTATCCCCGTTATGATACGTCAACCTATCAATGGGAACGCCGTTCCCCGACGAAAGCCCTTCGTCAACCTTTTCCGCCCCAATCTCGGCGACTATCGCTTCTCGCAATATCTTGTACCAGTAGGTATCCATCCTATCCGGTTTTGTTCCCGACAGGATAAATCTACCCCCGCGCGCCATAGTCGTTGACGACGCGACGTCTTTTATCAAATATTCCAAGTCTTCTTGACTTTGACATTCGTCAATAACAATAAGGTCGGTCTGTATCCCCCTTAACCTATTCATGCTTGTTTTATCTTTCGCACCCGCGAGATAAAACACCGCTTTATCGCCCACCAATATCTCGCTATCGGACGCACGCACCGATATAGGGAACCCATACTTCCCTAACATCTCTATCAATCTATCCCACATGACCATCTTCGCGTGCGCGATAGTCAACCCTATATACGCAACGAATATCTTCTCGCTTGACTCATGCACGTTCGCAAGTTCCATCAATAACGCGAGGATATCCGTTTCCGTCTTCCCCGCCTGTCTGCCGGTAAATATAACGGTAAACATCGCCTTGCTATCCAAGGCCATTTGCTGCTCATAAAACGCATCCCCACGAATCTCCCACTTCAACCTTCTTACAAAATCACTACCCTTCCTCTCCACCACCGTAGGCGTCTTGTCAGGAAACTCTTTCGGGTTTTGCGCGCGCAACAACGACATCAAGACCGCACCGTTCGGACTCGCTATTCTATTCCCGTCGTCGTCTATTCCCATCGCGACGTCCCACGCCCTATTAACCCCCATATTTATACGGGCGCTCTTACCAAAAGCGATTGCCTCGTCAAACTCAGGATATTTACCACGCCAATTATCTATCGTCGACGCGCACACCCCCAATATCGCAGGCAACCCCGCTATAAACC
>QMCE01001963.1_pt1 | contig 37362 bp, 37 predicted proteins | sample 1821851 | NCBI WGS metagenome assembly QMCE01 (sample SAMN09453174, study PRJNA476694) | Termite gut metagenome, whole genome shotgun sequencing project. | isolation source: worker | host: Odontotermes sp. | place: South Africa:Pretoria | collected 2016-01-28 | reverse complement strand
TTCGCTGGCTAGGCGCGAGCGTTTTTTAAGCGCAGGAATATATTGACATATTTCGAGCATTAAAAAACGCGAGCAACACCGCCAGCGGGCAAAAAGACCATTAATCAGTCCTTATTGCGTAAACTGTCCAGCGCGGCCTTATAATCAGCCGCGCCGTAGAGAAAGGAGCCGCTCACCAAAATGTCGGCTCCGGCGGCGAAAATATCCGCCGCGTTTTTATCCGATACGCCGCCGTCAACCTCTATCAGGATGGGGCGGCTGGTTTTTTCCTTAATGAAACGCTTAAGACGCGCGATTTTATCCAAAGACTCGGGGATGAAGGCCTGGCCGCCGAAGCCGGGATTGACGCTCATGATCAAAACCAGGTCCAGGCCGCCTATGACTTCGCCCAAAAACTCCACCGGGGTGGAGGGCGTGAGGGCGAGGCCCACTTTGGCGCCGGCCTCGCGTATTTTCATAATGGCGCTGTGGACGTGGGGCGTGGCTTCGAAATGGAAGGTGAGCATGTCCGCCCCGGCCCTGGCGAATTGCGGTCCGTAAGTCAATGGGTCGTCTATCATCAGGTGGACGTCCAGAGGGATGGAGGCGGCGCGTTTGGCCGCCTCCACCACCAGAGGGCCGATGGTGATGTTGGGGACGAAACGTCCGTCCATCACATCCAGATGATGAAAATCCGCCCCGGCCTCTTCCATTGCGCGAAGTTCTCCACCCAGCCGGGTGAAATCGGCCGAAAGAATGGAAGGGGAGATATAGCGCGTCATTTATCCTGAAAATCTTCCCTGGTGACCACGGTTATGCCCCGTGGGGTCACATGAAAACGCTTTCTGTCTTCCTTGGGATCGAAGCCTATCCGGGTGTTGGCCGGAATTCTGGTTCCATCGGAAATAATGGCTTTTTTGATTTTGGAAAAACGCCCGATATCCACGTTTTCCATGATGACCGATTCATCGACCTCAACCCCGCGGTGCACCGCGACGTTGTAGGACAAAATGCTGTTGCGCACCGCGCCGCCGCCGTTCACGCAGCCGTGGGCCACGATGGAATCCAGAAATTCGCCTTCCATGTTCGTGCCGTCCTCGTTCTGAACCGACAGGGTCTTGACGGGGGGGAACTGCCTTTGCATGGTGCGCATGGGCCAGCGGACGCCATAGAGGTTGAAGAAGGGGTTTAAGCCGCACAGATCCATGTTGGCGTTCCAAAAGGCGTCCAGGTTGCCCACGTCGCGCCAGTAGCCGGAATCCGGGGCCACTTCCACGGGCACCGTGGCCCGGCTGCCTTCCGCGTCGGTGAAGAAGACCACTTCCTCCAGCTTGTTTTCCCGGCGGTAGGGATAGGCCATGATTTTGTGGCTTTTCAGGATATTGGGCAAAATGTCCTTGCCGAAATCCGGCTTGTCGTCGCGCTTCAGAAGATCGAACAAAACCTCGGCCTTGAACATGTAAATGCCCATTGAAACCAGGCTGTGATCCGGGTCGCCGGGAATGGTGGAAGGTTTTTTGGGTTTTTCCTGAAAACCCGTGACATGGTAATTTTCATCCACCTGCAAAACGCCGTATTCGCTGGCCTGATCCTTGGCGGTTTCAATGACGGCGATGCTGACGTCGGCATTTGTTTTGGTGTGGTAATCCTTGAAACGGGCGTAATTCATTTTATAGATGTGATCGCCGGAAAGAATCAGGACGTTCTGTGGATTTTCCTTTTCGATGATTTCCAGGTTCTGGCGGATGGAATCGGCCGTGCCCTGATACCATTTGTCGCCCCGCATCATCTGGGGGGGGACGATGCGCAGAAAGTGCCCCAGATCGCCGCTGAAAATGTTCCAGCCGTCTTCGATGTGCTGAATGAGGGTTTGACTCTTGTACTGCTGAATGAGGGTTTGACTCTTGTACTGCGGCAAGACCAGAATTTTGTACACTTCGGAATTGATGCAGTTGGATAGGGTTATGTCGATCAGGAGATACAAGCCGCCGAAGGGTATGGCGGGCTTCGACCTTTTGGCGGTGAGCGGCATAAGCCTTTCGCCCTTGCCTCCGGCCATGATAAGAGCCATGACGTTTTTCATCGTCGCACCTTTCTTAAAAATGAAATTAAGAGCTGATGGTGAAATTTTGCATATTATAACAATGTATGGAAATAATCACAAGAGGCTTGCAATAAATTGCCCGCAATAAAAACGCATTTTCCAATAATGGTTTTTAAACGGGAGCTACGATATGGCGACCCGGTTTTCGTCAAAATACACTCTGCCGTAATATAGCGAAGAGCCATTATTTCTTGCGGATATAACTCAAACGGCTCCTTGCCCTTGTTGTCCCGCAGTCTTGCTCTTTGCATAAAGAGCCTCCTTCAAAACGGCTTTTATTACATTTACTGGAACGGCGTTCCCCGCTTGCTTCCTTGTTTGGCTGTCGTTGCATACGATTCGAAATGTGTCTGGAAACCCTTGAAGCCTCAACATTTCACGAGGAGTTAGCCGTCTTTTTCCGTCCACAAGCAAATAGTTGTAGGAAGCTCCCGCCCTCAAAGCGCATGAATACGGATAACTGGTGATGTTGCCGCTTTTGTTCTCATGCCAAATTCCAGGCGCGTATTCGCTTTTGTGTTTCTCCATTCGCTTTTCAATAATCCTCTGACTTGCAAAAAAACGCTCGTCAACATTTTCGTCCGGCTCCAACACATCTTCAAGCCTGCCCGCACCAATAGGCTTTGGAAAAGAGAAATCAATGGAATGGTCAATAAATCCCACAATGAACGTCCGTTCTCTTTTTTGCGGCGCCCCGAAATCCAAGGCATTTAATACAGTCCACTTGACTTTATACCCGATTTCTTCTAACGAAGTTATGATTACTTGCAATGTTTTTCCCATGTTATGACGACTTAATTGCTTGACGTTTTCAAGGATAAAAAGGTTTGGCTTTTTTTCTTTCAATATTCGGGCAATTTCAAAAAACAGCGTGCCGCGCATATCGTCAAAGCCAAGCCGATTGCCGATAATGCTAAAAGGCTGGCAAGGAAATCCCGCAAAAAGCGCATTATGATCAGGTATATCCTTGGCGTCAATTTTTGTAATATCGCCGTGAGGCTCCAAGCCATAATTAGCGGCGTACGCCTTTTTTGCTTCCGCGTCAATTTCGCTTGCGAAAATGCACTTGCCGCCCAGAGCGTCCCCTGCCTGATGAAATCCGCCTATACCAGCAAACAAGTCAATGTATGTAAAGGGAATGTTTGCCGCTGATGGGGATATATTTATTTGCGACAATTGACGATCCATACGACAATGCTCCATTTTAAGCATAAATATGTATGAATGTATAATCACAAGCTCAACGAAAAGTCAAGCATGTTTTCCCTGGCGCCAAGGGCAATCGCTTGAAAGCCCACAATCCGTCATCCCGGCGAAGGCCGGGATCCATTGGCAGGGGATTATGTGTTTGCCGATGTCCCAATGCGGCCTTTTTGGGGTGAAACCATACTCATAGTCCACTGGAAATGGACCCCGGCCTTCGCCGGGGTGACGGGCTGAGAGGGATTTTGCTTTCAAGCGATTGCCCTGCCCTGGCGCCTAGGGCAAGAGCCTATTAATCGGATTGAAGTTGGCTGAATATTTGCTTTATGTTTTAAAATTGCCTCAAAAACAGGCTATTAGGCAAAAGATGAGATGAGAAGCATTTGTTTGGAAATAATAGGTAAAATCGTAAAAAAATACTATGACGGATCAAAAATTAAGGCGCTTTTAGCCTCCAGAGGCTTGTAAAATTTTGCCGGCCTATATACAATAAGGCGCAAGTATTTTTTTTCCGCATCGCTAAGGATGGCATATATGAAAAAAGTTTCGTCTCTTTTCCTCGCCGCCTTTTTGTGGGCGCTCATTCTCGCTTCCCCGGCCTGGGCGCGTCTGGTTGACTGCGGCCTGTATGTGGCCGAGCTGCCGCCGGGCTGGGAATTTTCGTTCAAGGATAAAATAGCCACTTTCATCAGCCCTGAAAAAAACTGCGTCATGATCGTCACCGACGGTCTTTCGGTGGAGGCCCACAAAAGCAGGATTGCGGGCCTCGTCAAGCAGTACGCCTCCATAACCAAAGCCAATCCCAGGCAGAACGTCACGGTGACCCGCGTGCATGGGGTTCGGGTGGTGGCGACCATTTTGGGCGATCATCCCGATCGCGTCTCCACTTACTATTCCATCAAGCTGAAGGACGAGACCCTGGCCGTGCCTTACAGGTAAGGCGGAAAGCGCCGTCCGCAATTATTTGGCGTGAAGGACGGAGCGTGTCCGGGGAATTTCTTTTCAAAAATTAAGCGGCTCGGACAAGCGGCCTTCGGCTCGCGAAGCGATCCTTGGCCGCAACTCGCCGCTTTTTAATTTTTTCAAAGAAATTCCCCGGGCACGCTCCCTGGCTGGTCGGCCTTTCACAGTATTGCCGACGTAAAATTCTCGTTCCACCAAACTATGCCCCGGCTGAGCGCGTGAGAAGCCAAGGCCCTCACTACGGATCGGATGCGCAGCATCCGAGGGTCCAGGGCTATGCCCTGGTCCGAGGGTGCAGGGCGAAGCCCTGCTTGATTTGCGCCCGCCCCTGTATTAATATATGTGAGTGTGAAAAATTCTTTTGAGGTGCGAAAATGAGCGACGAATTTGTTGTGAACGATAAAAGACTTTTCGGTAAGGACGGAAAGGTGAATGAAAGCGCGGCGGAGAAAAGCTCCGAAGCGCCCGAAAACGAAGCTTCCGCCGCCGACGTGCCGGGCTGGGACGAGCCTTGCGGGCCGCCCGAAAAAGACGCCAAAAGGCCGGGAGGGCCTTTGCCGCCGGCCAATTTGCCCAGTCTCCTGGTGGGTCTGGCCACCTCCGCCTTCATCCATTTGGGCGAGGGACCGGAACAGGGAAAGGAAGCCCCTGATCTGGAGGCGGCCAAGCACGCCATCGACCTTTTGGGCGTTCTGCAAACCAAGACGCGCGGCAATCTGGAGCGCGAGGAGGAGGAACTCCTGACCGCCCTTTTATATGATTTGCGCATGAAGTACGTGGAAGCCTGTCAAAAAAAATAAATACTGCGAGGTTTAATAATGAATAAGCGCATAACGGCCCTTTTAGCGGCTTTTTTCCTTCTGATTCCGGGGCTCCTCTGGACCGCGCCGGAAGCGGCGGGAGAGGCCCTGACTCCCCTGCCCTCTTTCGCGCCCGTGGTGGACAAGGCCGAACAGGCGGTGGTGAACATTTCCACGGTCAAGGTCATCAAGGGCCGCCAGATGAACCCCTTCGGGGGGCGGCGGGGCAGTCCCTTCGGCGGCCCCGGCTCCGATTTCTTCGACGAATTTTTCGGCGGACAGACGCCGCGCGGCGACCGCAAGGAACAGTCCCTGGGCTCGGGCTTCATCTTCGATCCCGCCGGCTTCATCATCACCAATAACCATGTGGTGGAAGGGGCGGACGACATCACCGTCAAACTCACCAGCGGGGAGGAGATTCACGCGGACATCATAGGCCGCGATCCCAAAACCGATCTGGCCCTCATCAAATTGAACAAGGAGGGTCCCTACCCCTATCTGGCCCTGGGCGATTCCAGCCGCATGAGAATCGGCGACTGGGTGGTGGCCATCGGCAATCCCTTCGGCCTGGAGCACACCGTAACTTCCGGCATTCTTTCGGCTCGCGGTCGGGCCATCGGGGCCGGTCCCTATGACGATTTTCTGCAAACCGACGCCTCCATCAACCCCGGCAACTCCGGCGGGCCGCTTCTGAACCTGGAAGGCGACGTCGTCGGCATCAATACCGCCATCATCGCGGGCGGCACTGGCATCGGCTTCGCCATTCCCGCCAATCTGGCCAAGGGGGTGGTGGAGCAGCTCAAGAGCGGCGGACGGGTGGTGCGCGGCTGGATGGGCGTTCTGATTCAGCCCGTGACGGCGGCCATCGCCAAATCTTACGGTCTGGATGAGCCGCGCGGCGCGCTAATCGGCGACATCGACCCGGACGGTCCGGGCGTTGCGGCCAAGCTGGAACGCGGCGACATCGTCCTGACCTTTGACGGCAAGCCCGTCAAGGAATGGCAGGACCTGCCCCTCATCGTGGCCAACACGGAGGTGGGCAAAAAAGTGAAGGTGGTGGTTTTCAGGGACAAAAAGGAAGTGTCCTTAAATCTCACCGTGGCTGAACTGAAGGACGATTCCGCCGGCGAAACGGCCAGCGGCCCGGCCTCGGAAACCCTGGCCCAGTTGGGTCTCACCTTGCGGGAAATCACCCCGGACGTGGCCAAGCGCCTGGGCCTCGCCGACCGCGAGGGCCTGTACGTTTCCGGCCTGGAACCTGATTCCCCCGCCGCCGAATCCGGCCTGGCCCAGGGCGACGTTCTGGTGGCCGTGGACAACGTGGACATAGCGACCATGAATGATTACCGCAAAGCCATCTCCGGCAAGAAGAAGGACGACATAGTGCGCTTTCTGGTGCGGCGCGGGGGCAGCACCATGTTTTTCACGGTTACGGTTCCATGATCCGTCAGAAAACGGGAAAGGCGCGGCCCGCCAGGCTCTTGTCACCGGCCAAGATAAATCTTTATCTGAAGGTTCTGGGGCGCCGCGCCGACGGCTATCACGAGCTGGACACCGTCATGGCCCGCCTGGACCTGGCCGACGTCCTCACCCTGGAATTTGGGGAAGGCGAGGACAAGCTGGAAACGGCGGGGGGCTTCTTCGCCCCCTTCCTGCCCCCCGCCTTTGACGGCCCCTTCAATCTGATGATGCGGGCCGTGCGCGCCTATCGCGAGATTTATCCGGGCGGCTGGCCCAGGCTGGCCGTAAAAATGACGTTGGAAAAGAACATCCCCATAGGGGCGGGACTGGGGGGCGGCTCCAGCAACTGCGCGACGGTTTTGAGTTTTTTGAACGACAGGGCGCCCGTGCCGCTCCCCTTAGAGCGGCTCATGGCCCTGGGGCTCTCTCTGGGCGCCGACGTGCCTTTTTTCCTTCAGGAACGCACTTTGGCCAGGGCGCGGGGTTTGGGCGAACTCCTGACGGACGCGCCATCTCCCTATTCGGAATGGGATGGGCGGGAGATCGTATTGGTGAATCCCGCCTGCGGGGTATCGACGGCCAGCGTATTTAAAACTTTGGACTTGACAAATTCGCCGCCAAAGCATAATCTTGGGCCGTTGACTTCGCCCGCGCCCGGCGAAAACGACCTTTTGCCGCCTGCCGCCCTGGTAGCTCCAAAAGTGACGGAAGCGGCGCAAGCAGTGGAGGCTCTCGCGCCGCGCCACTGGGGTTTGAGCGGCAGCGGGGCCACTTTCTGGCTGGCGAGCGACAACCCGGCGCGGGACGTGGAAAGGCTTTTGAAAGAGCATTGCGGCTGGTGGATTGAAACGAGCAAAATAGCGACAGGTTCTGTTTTTAAGGGTCTCCTGTCCGAAGAGACGGATTCAGCGCCGCGCGGCTCCTTCTACCTGCAATGAGCGGCATTTGTTTTTTTAATTATAGCAGGGTGCCCGTATTGGCGACGGAGCGAAGCGACTTGTTCTGCCGACAATGAACTGGCCCGCCAGGCAAAAATCGCATTTTTTGCTTGGCTATGCACCAACGCCAAAGTTGCGCTACATCTATCTGAATCAGCAAGGTCGCCCGTATGGGCGACGGAGCGAAGCGACTTGTTTTACAGCCGGCGTCTTTGCCCGCCGCGCAAAAATCGCATTTTTTGCGCGGCTATGCACCAACGCCAAAGTCGCACTACATCCATCTCTAATGGGGCGTCGTCAAGCGGTTAAGACCCGGGTTTTTGGAGCCCGTATCCGAAGGTTCGAATCCTTCCGCCCCAGCCATTTTCATAGAGGGGCGGGGGAGAGTTCAGGCTCTCCCCCGTTTTATTTGCCCGCCTTCAGGGCGTAAAACACAAAGGCTTTCGTAGAGGAACCCGAGGTATTTCCAATGCGCAACGACATAATGCTAATAAGCGGCAACTCCAACCCCCTGCTCGCCAAAGCGATTTCCGAATACCTGGGCCAACAGCTCAGCCTCACCAAAGCGCGCCGCTTTTCCGACGGCGAAATTCTGGTGGAACTGGCCGAAAACATGCGCGGCCGCGATATTTACGTCATCCAGTCCACCTGCGCCCCGGTCAACGACAATTTGATGGAACTTTTATTGATACTCGACGCCCTCAAAAGGGCCTCGGCCAACTGCATCAACGCGGTTCTGCCCTATTACGGCTATGCCCGGCAGGATCGCAAGGCCGCGCCCCGCGTGCCCATATCGGCCAAACTGGCGGCGGACATGATCACCACGGCCGGGGCCAGCCGCGTTTTGGGCATGGATTTGCACGCCGGCCAGATTCAGGGTTTTTTCAATATCCCCGTCGATCATCTCTATGCCGCCCCGGTTCTTCTGGATTATTTGCGCACTAAGAGCCCTGAAAATCTGGTTCTGGTCTCCCCCGACGCTGGCGGCGTGGAGCGCACCCGCTATTTCGCCCGCCGCCTGGGCGTGCCCATCGCCATAGTGGACAAGCGGCGCGAAGCCCCCAACGTGGCCAAGGCCATGAACATAGTGGGCGACGTCAAAGGCAAGGTGGCCGTAATCATCGACGACATGGTGGATACGGCGGGAACCCTGACCCAGGCGGCCCAGGTCATCATGAGCCTGGGCGCCCTGGAGGTTCAGGCCTGCGCCACCCACGCGGTTTTGTCCGGCCCCGCTTTGGAACGCATTGAAAATTCCGCTCTGACGCGGGTGGTGGTAACCGACACCATTCCCTTGACCGAGGCGGCGGCGGCCTCCCAAAAAATCAGGGTGACCAGCGTGGCGCCGCTTTTGGGCGAAGCGATCAAGAGGATTCACCAGCAGGATTCGGTGAGCAGTCTGTTTATTTGATAAAATAAACGCTTCCCTTATTAAGAAAATTCTGCTATAATTGGCTGTTCCTTCGGGAAGTTTTATTTTAAAATTTTAAAGTTATAGCGGGCTTTTCATAAAATCCCGGCAGGACTTTGGTTGCGGGCCTGACCCGCCAAGGAGGTTATCGTGGGTCTTTCAACTGTTCTTAAGGCTAAAACCCGAGAGGTTAAATCAAGCAACCATGCTTCCCGTTTAAGGGCTGAAGGCTTGCTGCCCGTGGTTTTTTACGGACCCGGCACGGAAGCCCTCAGCCTGAGCCTGGATTACAAGGAATTTAAAACCGCCTTCACCACCAGCGAGGGCAACCGCTCCCTCTACACTGTGGATATCGAGGGCAAAGGCCCCCAGGCCGCGCTCCTGAAGGATTTTCAGGTGGATCCCCTGAGCCGCAAGGTCATTCACGCCGATTTCTACAAGGTCGATCCCAATACCCCGGTGACCGTCAAGGCGCCTCTGACCCTGGTCGGCAAACCGGCGGGCGTGGAAAAGGGCGGCCAGCTTCAGCCCGGCGCGCGTGAGGTCAGCATCACCGCCCTGCCCGGCCAGGCCCCGGCGGATTTGACGGTGGATGTTTCCGGTCTGGCTTTGGGCCAGTCCCTGCATTTTTCCCAGATAAAGACGCCGGAAGGCATGAAGCTGGTCTACAGCGCGGATCTCCCCGTGGCCACCGTGGTCATTCCCAAGGGCCTGAAGGCCGAGGCGGAAGCGGCGGCGGCGGCTGAAGAGGGCGCCGAGCCCGCGAAGAAGGGCAAAAAGTAATTCTCTTTCGCGCGGCGCAATATGTAAGGCCCGTTTTGCCGCCAGGCTGAACGGGCCTTAATGTTATGAAAATGCGATTAATCAGGTGGGTTCCATGAAACTAATCGTAGGCCTGGGCAATCCCGGCCCTGAATATGAAGGCACGCGCCACAACGCGGGCTTTATGGCCGTGGAGCGTCTGGCCCCGCTTTTGGGGCTGGACGAAAGGCGTGTTCGCTTCAGGCGCAGCCTGACGGCCAAGGGCAAATTCCAGGGCCAGAGCTTCATTCTGGCCTGGCCCCAGACCTACATGAACCGCTCCGGCGACGCCGTTCAGGAACTGGCCGCCTTCCATAAAATTCCTTCCGGCGACATTCTGATTCTATATGACGACATGGATTTGCCCGTCGGCCGCCTGAAAATGGATGTGGGCGGCGGAGCCGCCGGACATAACGGCCTGGCCTCCATCATGGACGCCCTCCCGGACGGCTTCTCCCGCCTGCGCATAGGCATTGGCCGCCCCCCCAGGGAAATTTTCGCCAACGGCAACATTGATTATGTGCTGGGCCGCTTTGTGGAGCCGGAATGGCCGGAGATGGACAAGGCCCTGGATGAGGCGGCCAAAGCCGCCTCCCTGTGGCTGACCCTGGGCTTCGTGAAAACCCAGATACGGGTGAACCGCCGTCAGAAACCAGAGAAGCCGGCCCCAAAGGAAGAGAATGCCCCGGAATCCCCAGAACAAGCTTGACCGCAGACCGAAAATGATCAGCCGCCGCCATATCGACGTGGTGCTGGTGGAGCCGCAAAAATCGGAAAACATAGGCACGACGGCCAGGGCTATGGCCAACATGGGCCTGGGCAAACTGATTCTGGTGCGTCCGCGCAGTCTCTACCGGGAACTCATCGAGACCACCGCCACCAGCCACTCCGCCCGCGTTCTGGACGAAATGCGAATTTTCCAGGAGCTGCCCGAGGCCCTGGCGGGATACGGCCAGATCATAGGCACGACAGCCCGTGTGGGCAACCGTCGCGGCCCTTTTTACACTCCGCGCCAACTGGCGCCCGCTTTGCTCCCCCAACCTGAGACCGAACCCATCCCCGTTGCCGTTCTATTCGGGCCGGAGCGCATGGGGCTTTCCACCGAAGACCTGCGTCACTGTCATAAAGTCGTGCGCATTCCCACCGACGATCCCGAAACCAGTTCCCTGAACCTGGCCCAATCGGTTCTGATTTTGGGCTATGAACTCATCATGGCCGCCGGCGGCGAACCCGAAGCCCCGGCCATCAAACCCGCCAGCCGCGCCGAAGAAGAAAGCATGTACGCCGACCTCATGGACGTTTTGCTGCAAATCGGCTTCCTGCCCGCCTCGAACCCCGGACACTGGCTGATGAACATCAAGAAAATATTCAACCGCAGCCTGCTCACCAGCGGCGAATGCAATTTGTTTCGCGGAATATGCCGCCAGATCCGCTGGGCTCTTGGGGCAGCGGCAGCGGGGCGCAACCCCGCGCCCTCGGATGCTTCGCATCCGATCCGCAGTGAGGGCATCGGCCGGAAAAGCGCTCAGCCGGGGCATGATGTGGTGGAATAAGAATCTATTTTGCTAAAGCTTGAAGGTCGGGCGAAGCGAGACGGAGCGAAGCGACTTGGTCTGCCGCCAAGCAAGGCCACAATCGGGCAAAAATGACACTTTTTGCCCGATTTGCGAGCATTGAGACGAAGGTACAAATCTACAATGATAATTATTGCTAAAAGCCGTGTCTGAAACGGCGCCCGGACGGCAGGGCAGCCAGTTGAAACGCCAGCGGACGGGCAGCTTCAGGGGTTTTAAGAGCAAACTCTTGCGGGCCAGAAGGCTGTATGTGTTGCCCGGCCAGGCCGGGGAGACGCTGCCCCGCCCCAAACCCGCGACATGGCGCAAAACGTCCGGCACGGCCCGCAAAAAATTCGCGGGTCCGCCGTAAGGCGTGCCCCAATAGGGCTGCCACCAGCGGATGACCTGAAAACCGTGGCCGCCCAGAACCCCGGCCATAGCCTCGGGGGGCGGATAGATTTGGTAGAGGGGGTGCCAAAGGCGGAAGCGGTCGCCGTACAGGCAGGGAATCAGGCCTTCGGGATTTATGAGGCCGCTCATGAGCAGGAGCCCGCCGGGCTGGAGCCAGTGAACGGCTTTGGCGAGAAATCCGGCCGGGTCGTAGAGATGGTCGAAGCTTTGATTCATGATGAGGCAGGAGAGGCTCTCCATGGGAAAATTCAAATCTTCCGCCCAGTCGCCGCACACGCTCAAACCCTTTTGAGCGGCCAGAGCGGCGGCTTCAGGGTTGGGTTCCACGGCTATTTTTTGAAACGAATCCGGCAGGAGCGACAGCATCAGCCCGGCCCCGGCCCCCACGTCCAGAGCCCGGCCGGGACGCTGGATGTTTTCAGCCAAACTTTGCGCGTATCCGGCGTATTCTTTCCGGCGGGCTTCCGAACGCGCCGCGGGATCGACCGGGCGTCCGTCCGGGTCCCTGGCTGGCCGCCAGCGTTCCGGGTCCTTGAAATATGAGCGTATGAATTCCGGGGAGAGGGGCCGGGCCACCTGCCAGGCGCCGCACTCCCCGCAGCGGCTCAGAGTAAAGGGTTCCCCAAAAGCCCGTTCGCCGGAAAGAGTCAGCCTCGGAAGCGGCGTCTCGTCTTCCGCGCAGAGACGGCAGCGGCCGATCATGGTTTCTTCACCGCCAGGGCCGCCCAGTGATGGTTGAGGGCCCGGTTCGTTTCCAGGGTGTTTTGAATGGAAAAACCGGCCCGGCCAAGGCTTTCGGCCAAATCTTCGGGGCGGGCGACAATATCGGCCCCGTAACTTTGGGCGGCGCCCGGAAAATGCTGTGAAACCAGGAAAAGCCCCCCGGCCGGCACAAGATTCGCGAAGGCGGTCAAGGCCTCCGACAGAAAATCCAGAATTCCCCACAGGGCCTGGGCCATGACCACCAGGTCGAAGCTTTGCGGAGGGAAAAGGGGCTTTGCGGCCAGCTCGCGCACGTCCAGGCATTGAAAGGCGAGGCGCGGATCTTTCAGGCGTTTTTCAGCCCCGGCTATGGCCGTCCTGGAAATATCCGTGATTAGGCCGGTCGCGGCCTGATTTTCCCGCCATATTTTTTCGCATAAGAGACCGCTGAAAAGGCCCAGCCCCGCGCCGACGTCCAGAAAACGCGCGATTTTTTTCCCGCGCCCGGACAGGAGCAACAAGGCCGCCTCCATATCCAGCCGCACGCCCAGTTCCTCGATGCGCCAGGGATCGGGACAATTTTGATACATCTCCTCGTAACGCCCGATGTGGCGCCCGTCCTTGATGAAATATTCGTGGTAATCAGCCGCCATGCCCTGTGCTCCATTTCAATTTTCTGATTATAGCACAATGTCGGCGGCCGGCGAAAGAGGGGGGCGGCCTGAATGTATGATGAGGGGGCTGTAAATTGGCGGGATATATTGCATTCGCAATATCAGGCCCTTCGCCCGCCAGGTTTATGAAAACCTGACGGGCGAAGGGCATGAGTTAAAAGCTGAAAACCAAGGTGTTCACCCAACTGTAGGAATCGTCGGCGTCTTCCCATTGGGCGTCGAAGGTGGTGACGCCGCCGGCGGTGGTCGCCTCATAGCCCTTGAGAGACTGATAGGCGTCGCCCGCGAAAAGGTAGCCGAAGGTGGAGGTGAAGGCCAGGTTGTCCAGAAGCTGGACGCTTACGCCCAAATCGGCTTCCCAGCCCAGTTCCTTGTCCTGCGTGCGGTATCTGACGCCGGAAACGGTCGCCCCGGTAAGGTCCAGGCCCTGCATGACCCTGTAGTTGGGGTTGGTCAGGGACAGATAGGCCAGGGCGTAGTTGAGGCTTACGGCCTCGGTGAGGGCGTGCTGGCCGCTCAGCATGAGCGCCCAGTGGTTGGCGCTGCCGTTGGAAAACCTGGTGCGGTCAATGAAGGCGGGGGCGTCGGTCAAAGCGGCCAGCGCGGCGCTGTAGCCCGCGTCGCCCGGCTCCAGGCCGTCCTGGTTCATGTTCACGCCGTCCCAGGCGACGCTGGCCGCATCCGTTTTAACGACCGTCGAGCGGGAGGTGAAATAGCCGCCGTCGTTGGCCACGTTCACGATGCCGTAGGTCTCCCCCACCCTCTCGTCCCAGGAGGGCGAGGTGTTGTAGCCCACATAGCCGTAGGCCGCGACCAGGGGATAAAAATTGCCGTCCACGATGTCAACCACGGAGTTGTCGTCCCTGTCGTCGATGTCGTTGCCGGAAACCCACCAGCCGGCCAGATTCACCCGGCCCGGACCGTAGTTGTAGTCCAAATCAAGGTATACGCCCTGTCCGTCGGCGTCGGCGTCTTTCAGATGCTCATAGCCGGGAAGGCCGTCAAAGCTTCTGTCGTTATAGAACTGGTGCTTGCCGAAGCCGAATTTGGCCTCCGCGTGGACGCTGAAAGCGCCCCAGCTGTGCATTATGGCCGGGTTCAGGTACCAGGCCGTTGTTTTTTCCCAACGGTCTTCATAGCTGCCGATGCCGATGACGGCGCCGGCGTCGTCGTAGATTTGCGCGTCGTTGACGTCGCCCGTGGCGTCGCGTTCATACATGACGTTCAGGGCCAGGCCGCCGCCCTCCCACTTGTAGGCGCCCTCAATCTGGAAACGGTCGTAATCGTGCTCGCCGGTGCGTTCGCCGTCCCCACGCGCGGCGCCGGTCTCCCAGGCCGTCCCTATTTTGGCGTAGGAAGCCTTGAGGCCGAAGCCGTTGTCCCATTCCCTGGCGTACTGGACGGCGTCGTAGTCGCCGCTGCCTTCAAAGGGAGCGATGTAGGTGGCTTCCGGGTCCAGAGAGGGCGCCCAGCCCAGGGTGGAAAGACCGAATTCATCGACCACTCCGCCGGCAATGGCGCCCACGCGAACGGTTCCCCAATCCTGCACCACCTGCCCATAGTAAAAATTGCTCGTCAGGCCGCTTTGATGGCTGGAATCGCCCCAGCGGCGGCCTGTCGGGGCGTCGAAACGCCAGAAGACGCTCAGTTTTCATTCAGGTTGTCGCCGCTGGTCAGCCCCAGGTTGCCGCTGGCCATGTAGCTGGCGCGGTAAAAACCTTCTATGTTGATCTGCCCGGCGGCGTAAGCCGGGGCGGCGGAAGCGGCCGCCAGGATTGCGCCCAGGGCCGCGGCAAGTGTTTTTTTCATCAATATCCTCCTAATATTTATATGCAAAAGCCGTTTTAGCGGCTCTTGACTTTGTCAAGGTTGCTGCAATTGATTCTAATTGCAATGGTCAAACAAAGGTAAATTGAACCCATTAATAGAACAGGTCCAAAAAAAACGCATTGGGAAAAGCCCACGATACCGTTTTGTTGCGGAAATTTTTCAAGGGCGGGTAAAGCCTTTGAAATATAGACGGCGCGCCAAAAACACAGCGCGCCCAAAAGGGCGGGTCTTATGTCTTTCTGGTCAGGCGAACTCGCCCGCCTTCTTTTTCCTTCGTGGAAAAATGGCGGCCTTTCAAGGCCCTGGGAGAGTTCTGCCGGTTACAGCAATGGCTCCGCGACGGTCTTTCACCGCTCTTGGCTTATAATGCCGAGCTTCATTCACCGGCACACGTTCATAACGAACGCTTTTTTTAATTTATAACAAAGCGTCGCGCTTTGCAAGCAAAATACCAAGCAAAAATCCCTAATTAAAACAGCCGCAATACCAGCTTGACACTCACAGACCAAAATGGCAAAATAGTTATTTATCATAGTAAAAAGGTTTTACGAATGAAAGTTTTAGAATTTAAAAGATATTCCGTTCTGGACGAGGTTGTGGAGGCCCTGACCAAACCCGCCGAAGACCCCCTGGAAGAGGCCCTGGTCATCGGCCGCCGCAAAAGCGGGGCCCGCTTTTCGTTCATGACCCACACTGACAATATCCCGGAACTCATAGGATATCTGGAAGCCATTAAAACCGATCTGGCCCTGGAAATGATCTATCAGGCTGACCGTGACGGCGGCGAGGCCGATTAATTTGCCGCCCACATCCATAAAAGGCCTTTGCCTACTCACGGGCGGAGCGGGCTTCATAGGTTCGCACCTCCTGGAAGCCCTTCTGGAGGAAGGTTTCGCCGTGCGGGTTCTGGACGACCTCTCCGGCGGCTCGCTTTCGAATCTGGCCCCGGCCCTGGAGAGGGCCGGGGAGCGGCTGGAATTCATCGAGGGCTCCATCCGCGACGACCAAACCCTCCGGGCGGCCATGCGCGGCGTTTCCGCCGTTTTTCATTTGGCGGCCCTGGTGGCCGTGCCGGAGAGCATTGAAAACCCGCGAAAATCCATAGAGCTGAACGACCTGGGGCTTTTCGCCGTCTATGAGGCCGCCGCCTCGTGCGGGGTGAAGCGGGTGATATTTTCCTCCAGTTCCGCCGTGTACGGCGATCTGCCCGTGCCCCATCATGAGGAACTTCTGCCCCGTCCCGACACCCCCTACGCCATTCACAAGCTCCTGGGCGAACATTACGGGCTTTTCTTCAGCGGCTACAAGGGTTTGGAGACGGTCCACCTGCGCTATTTCAATGTCTACGGCCCCCGCCAGCTGCCCGATTCCCCCTACAGCGGCGTTATTTCCATTTTCATGGAAAAGCTTTATAATAAGGAAGCGGTCACCATTTTCGACGACGGCGGCCAAACCCGCGATTTCGTGTATGTCGCCGACGTGGTCCGGGCCAACCTTCTGGCCCTGGCCGCGCCCAGGGAAAAAGCGGCCGGACGCTCCTTCAACATCGGCAGCGGCACGGCGGTGACGGTTTTAAAGCTTTACGAACATTTGGCCGGGCTGGCCGAATGCCCCTTAAAACCCCGGTTCGCCCCGCCCAGGCCCGGCGACATCCGCCATTCCCAGGGGCCTGTCGCGCTGGCGGCTGAAAATCTGGCCTATCGCCCCCGGACCAGCCTTCAAGAGGGCCTCGCCCTCACCTGGGACTGGTTTTGCCGGATTCAGGAAAAAAACAAGTCATGACCTTCGACATCAAACAATTCGCCCACACCAACAAGGTCATCATCATCTGGACGGCCTTCGCCGGTCTCATGTATATTTTCAGGGACCTTTTCGGCCTCCTGTTCATCACCTACATCATGTGCTTCATCACCCACGGCATCACCCAGAAACTGCGCCGCGAGGCCGGGCTGCACCGGCGGCTGATGATAGTCGTCATCTATTTGCTTCTGACCGCCCTGGTCATGGCTTTCATCTTTTTCATCATCCCCCGTTTTCTGGCCGAAGCCAAAAATTTCACCGAGCAACTGCCCAGAACCCTTGGCGCCATTGAAGCCTGGCTGGACGCCCAGGTGGCCGGCGACACCAGCCTGGAGCCCCTGGCCGCGCGTTTCAAGCAGATGCTCACCCCCGATCAGATGATCATGCGGGGCTGGGCTATGGGCAAGAGCAGCCTGGAGGCGGGCCTCCACTATATAAGCTGGTTTTTCCTGGGGCTTCTGTTCAGCTTTCTGATCATGCTCGATCTCCCCCGCCTCACTCGCGGGGTCCGCAATTTGCGCTTCACCCAGGCGGCCTCGGTTTACGAGGAAACCGTGGACAGCGTCATTTTATTCGCCAAGGTGGTGGGCGAAAATTTCCGGGCCCAGATAATGATATCCGCCGTCAACACCCTTCTCACGGCCATCGGCCTCAAAATTTTAGGCGTTCCCGGAGCCGTGCTCCTCTGCACCCTGGTTTTCATCTGCGGCCTCATCCCGGTTTTGGGCATGATCATATCCTCCGTGCCCGTGGTGCTCATGGCCGTCAACAGCGGCGGCGTAAGCCTGGGGCTGTGGTCCGCCCTGATGATCGCCATCATCCATCTGCTGGAAGCCTATGTTCTGAATCCGCGCATAGTTTCAGCCGTGATGCGCCTGAACCCGGTGGTGACCATCATCATCCTCTATATAGCCCACAGCCTCATCGGCATGTGGGGCATGCTTTTGGGCGTGCCCATTTCAGTCTACATCTACCGCCAGCTCATAATCGGTCTGGCCAACGGGCGCAACGGCGGCTCCCGCCTGATTACGCGGCCCGGCGCGGGGGTAAACGACGATGAGTGAGCGGCCCATAGTCATGCTGGGCGACAGCCTGACGGCGCGCGGGAACTGGAACGCGCTGCTGCCCGGCTTTCCCATCAGAAATTGCGGCATAGACGGCGACACCTGCGCCGGGGTGTGGGGGCGGCTGGACGAAGTCCTGGCCTTGAATCCCCGCGCCGTCTTCCTCCAGATAGGCATAAACGATTTTCTGGGCGACGTTGAGGCTCATGAAATAGTCGCCGGTCACCTTAGAATCTGGGAAGAGTTGAGCGACGGACTGAACGAAGCCGCTCTTTTCGTAACCTCGCTTTTTCCTTACAGGGAGGCGGCTTTTCCCTACAGCCTGCCTCTCAATGGCGACATAATGGCCATAAACCGCGAGTTGGAAGAAAAAGCCGGCCAGTGGAAACTGCCCTTCATCAATCTCTTTCCCATCCTGGCGGACGGCGACAATCAACTGCGCCCGGAATACAGCCAGGACGGGCTCCACCTGACCCCGGCGGCCTACAAGGTTTGGGCCGCTGAACTTTTGCCCCTTATGACCAGGGCATAGCCCTGGACCCTCGGATGCTTCGCATCCGCTCCGTAGTGTGGATCATAGCCGGCGCAGCGCTCAGCCGGGGTGGTATTGACTGGAATTTTTTATTAAAATTGATATGAGGCGTCTATGACTTTAAATATTCTGGCCGAAGGCGCGGCCGTTCTGAAAACCGAAGCCGAAGGCCTGGAAATTCTGGCCCGCAACCTGAACGACGATTTCAGGCGGGCGGTGGAGCTGATTCTGCCCCTTAAGGGGCGAGTCGCCGTGACCGGCATGGGCAAGAGCGGGCACATCGCCAAAAAAGTGGCCGCCACTTTGTCCTCCACCGGCGCCCCGGCCTATTTCATCCACCCGGCGGAGGCCGCCCACGGCGATTTGGGCATGATCTCCGCCAGCGACCTGGTCCTGGCCTATTCCAATTCCGGCGAAACCGTGGAGATGGAACCCATCCTGGCTTTTTGCGCCCGCCACCAGATTCCCGTGATCGGCGTCACCAAAAATCCCAAAAGCTTTCTGGCCAGGCAGTCGGCTGTCGTCCTCTTGCTGCCGGACATACCGGAAGCCTGCCCCATAGGCTGCGCGCCCACCACTTCCAGCACCATGATGGCGGCCCTGGGCGACGCCCTGGCCATCTGTCTTTTGAAGGCCAGGGGCTTCACCTCGGAAGATTTTCATCAGTATCACCCCGGCGGCCGCCTGGGCGTGAAGCTCATGTCGGTGCGCGACCTCATGCACACGGGCGACGCCGTTCCCCTGGTGCGCCCGGAGCAGAAAATGTCCGAAGCGATTTTGACCATCACCAGCAAAAGCTTCGGCTCCACCGGGGTCGTGGACCAGGAAGGCCGCCTCATAGGCCTCATTACCGACGGAGATTTGCGGCGCCACATGCAGCCGGACTTCCTTCTTTTGACCGCCGGACCACCATTTTCGTGGTGGAGCCGGAAGGCAAACCCCTGGGCATACTGCACATTCACGATTGCCTCCGCGCTGGCCTGGCCTAGGCAGGTCCAGGGCAGAGCCCTGGCCCCCCGGACCAGGGCAACGCCCTGGACCCCCGGACCAGGGCGTTGCCCTGGACCCCCGGACCAGGGCGTTGCCCTGGACCCCCGGATGCTTCGCATCCGGTCCGTAGCGAGGGCCTTGGTGCGCATAGCTGGTCAGCCGCGGCATAATTTGGCTGGAAAAGATGGAAAAACCAGACCTCAATATCAACAATACCCTGCCCGTGGCCCGTCCCGGTCTGCGCTTCATCCTCATTGCCCTGGCCCTTCTGGCGGTCTGCCTTTTGGCCGGCTGGGAATGTCTCGCCTTCGTCATGCTTTTAATCGCCGCCTTCGTCGTCTGGTTTTTCCGCGATCCGGAACGCCCCACGCCGCCCGAGGGCTTCGGCCTTTCCCCGGCGGACGGGCGCGTCATAAAAGTCGAGCGCGTCGCCGACAATCCCTACACTCAGGGACCGGCCATGAAGGTGAGCATCTTCATGAACGTGTTCAACGTCCATGTGAACCGCGCTCCCATAAGTGGGACGATTCTGCGCCAAACCTATTTTCCGGGCGCCTTCCTCAACGCCAGTTTCGACAAGGCCAGCGAGCATAACGAGCGCAACGCCCTGCTCCTGGAAACTCCAGAAGGCCGGGTGGCCGCGGTGCAGATAGCCGGATTGATCGCCCGCCGGATAGTTTCCTGGGTGGGCGAGGGCGTGGAACTGAAGCGCGGCCAGCGTTTCGGAATGATCCGTTTCGGTTCCAGGGTGGATTTATATTTGCCGGAAAATTCGGAAATAATGGTCTGCGTCGGCCAAAAGGTTTCAGCCGGCTGGTCGCCCGTCTGGCGTTTCCAATCATAAGGAGAAGAGCTATGAAAACTGTGGCGCTTATACCGGCCCGCTGGGAATCGTCACGCTTCCCCGGCAAACCCCTGGCCCAGATTTTGGGCCGCCCCATGATCGAGCGCGTCTACAAGCGGGCCTCGGCCATTCCCCAGGTGGACGAGGTCTGCGTGGCCACAGACAGTCAGGCCGTATATTCGGTGGTTTCGGATTTTGGCGGAAAGGCCGTCATGACCTCCGCCGCCCACCCTTCAGGTTCCGACCGCCTGGCCGAGGCGGCCGGCATCCTGAATCTGGCGGACGACGACATAGTCCTGAACATTCAGGGCGACCAGCCGGCTTTCGACCCGGAAAATCCGGCCCTGGCCGCCTCCGCCCTGAAGGATGACCCCGGCCTGGAAATGAGCACCCTGGCCCTGCCCCTCACCCGCCACGATGAAATTCACAGCCCCAACCATGTCAAGGTGGTTTTCGGCCAGGACAATCTGGCCCTGTATTTTTCCCGCGCCCCCATACCCTGGCCCCGCGACGGCGAGGAAACATATTACAAGCACATAGGCATTTACGCCTATCGCGTGGGCTTTCTGCGCCGCTTCGTGCGTATGCCTGAAGGAAAACTGGAAAGAATAGAACGCCTGGAACAGCTCCGCGCCCTGGAAAACGGCTTCCGCATCAAGGTGCTCCTGGTCACCGGCCTTTCGCCCGAGGTTGACGTGCCCGCCGACATAAAGGCCGTGGAGGAGCTTTTGAAGCTGGAAGAGAACTAGCGAACAAAAATCCTCATTAATCAGTCCTTACTTATTGTGAATCAATCCTTGTCTTGTTCGCGATAGGCCGGATTCTTTTTTCCGCGCGCCTACATATCCGCTATAACCCCGACATCCCACAAATTTTCCATAAACGCAAGAATCCTAAAATTATGGCGCAAAAAAACAAAGATTGCCGCCATTTCCTCTGATTTGCGCAAAAAATCAACCCTAATCCGCATTCGTTTGGAAGCGTAATTTTCATAATTTGTTATTATAAGAAAACATGAGACCGCAATGAGACCTGCGACATGTTTTTTGTATGACTACGGCAAACACAAGCTGTTCCAGTGAAAATAAGCTTATCCGGGGGTGACTTTTATGAGCATTTGGGCCGAATACAAAAGAAAGCTGGTTTCCGCCTCAGAGGCCGTAAAGCTCGTCAAAAGCGGCGACTGGGTTGACTATCACTTCGGTCTGGGGAGCCCGGTGGAGCTGGACCGGGCCCTGGCCGAGCGGCGGGACGAACTGACGGACGTAAAAATCCGGGGCGCCATGCGCCTTTCGCCCCTGGCCATAGCGGAGAGCGACCCGGAAGGCAAAAGCTTCATCTACAACAGCTGGCATTTGTCCGGCGGCGAACGGAAGCTGGCCGACCGGGGTCTGGCCTGGTACATGCCGATGGTTTACCGCAACATGCCCCTTTTTTACCGCAAGAGCCTTTCGGTGGACATAAGCTTCGGCGCGGTCAGCCCAATGGACGACGAGGGCTGGTTCAACTTCTCCCTTTCCAATTCGGCCAGCGCCGCCATTTGCGAAAAAGCCGGAAAAGTGGTGGTGGAAGTAAATGAAAAACTGCCCGCCATCCGCCAGGGACGCGAAAACAGAATTCACATCGACCAGGTGGATCTGATCGTCGAAAGCTCCTCCCCGGACCTCCCCGCCCTTGATCCCGCCCCCTTCGGCGAAATCGAAGGCCGCATAGCCGGGCTCATCATCGAACGCCTCACGGACGGGGTGACCATCCAACTGGGCGTCGGGGCCCTGCCCAACGCCGTGGGCGCCCTGATCGCCCAGTCCGGCCTCAAAGACCTCGGCGTACACACCGAAATGCTGGTGGACGCCTACCGCGACCTGGCCCTGGCCGGGAAAATCACCAATGCGCGGAAAAAAATAGATCGGGGCCTGTCCGTCTTTTCCTTCGGCATGGGCAGCGCGGCTTTTTACGACTGGGTTCGGGACAACGCCGACCGCTTCGCCTCCATGCCCATAAACTACGTCAACGACCCGGTGATGGTGGCGGCCAACGAAAATGTGGCCACCATCAACAACTGCCTGGAAATAGACCTGAAAGGCCAGATATCTTCGGAGACCTCCGGCCACCGCCAGATCAGCGGCACCGGCGGCCAGCTCGATTTCCTCACCGGCGGCTATCAGGCTTTAGAGGGCAACGCCTTCATCTGCCTGACCTCGACCTATATGGACAAAAAGGAAGGCCGCCTGAAATCGCGCATCAAGCCCGCCCTGCCTTTGGGAACGGTGGTCACCGATCCCCGCTCCCAGGTCCACCTTCTGGTCACTGAATGGGGCGTGGCCGACCTGGCCGGGCGTTCCCTGTGGGAGCGGGCCGAACGGATAATCAATATCGCCCATCCCGATTTTCGCGACGAACTGATACGGGAAGCCGGCAGCATTGGCCTGTGGCGGCGTTCCAACAAATTATAAGGGGGAAATCATACTATGGCCAGAACCGTTTTTCATGAGGATCTGTGCAAGGGCTGCGGCTTGTGCGTCGAAGCCTGTCCCAAGAAAATTTTGGCTTTCGCCAAGCACCGTCTCAACCACAAAGGCTATCAGCCGGTGGAAACCATTGACCCGGAAAAGTGCGTCGGCTGCGCCACCTGCGCCCGCACCTGTCCCGACGTGGTCATCGAAGTATACCGGTAAGTAAAGATTGATTAATGGTCTTTTTGCTCTCTGGCTTTGTTGGAAAAATTTTTTAATGCTCGAAATATGTCCAAATATTCCTCCGCTTAAAAAATTTTTCCGCCTCGCCAGAGAACAAAAATCCTCATTAATCCGCATTTCCAATTAAGGAGAACAGCCTTATGAGCGAAAAAGTCTTATTGAAAGGCAATGAAGCCTGCGCTATGGGGGCCATTTTGGCGGGCTGCCGCCACTATTTCGGCTATCCCATCACGCCGCAGACAGAAATACCAGAATATTTCGCCAAAAACATGGCCGCGGCCGGCGGGGTCTTCGTGCAGGCCGAAAGCGAAATCGCGGCCATCAGCATGGTTTACGGCGCGGCCGCTTCCGGGCGGCGGGCCATGACCTCTTCCTCCGGCCCCGGCATCAGCCTGAAACAGGAGACCATTTCCACCCTGGCCGGTTCCGAACTCCCCTGCCTCATCGTCAACGTGGCGCGCGGGGGCCCCGGCCTGGGCTGCATTCAGGGCGCCCAGAGCGATTATTTCCAGACCGTCAAGGGCGGCGGCCACGGCGACTACAATTTGCTGACCCTGGCCCCCAATTCCGTTCAGGAAATGATGGATCTGACCATGCTGGGCTTCGAACTGGCCGACAAATACCGCAACCCCGTCATGCTCCTAAGCGACGGGGTGGTGGGGCAGATGATGGAGCCCGTCAGCCTGCCACGGCCGGTGACCGATTTGCCGGAAAAACCCTGGGCGGCCACGGGCGCCAGGGGGCGGCCCAAAAATCTCATCAACAGCCTGCACCTCAACGCCGATTTGTGCGAAAGGCGCAACCTGGAATTGCAGGAAAAATTCAGGCGCATGGCTGAAAACGAACTGCGCTATGAGGAAACAGACACGGACGACGCCGATCTGGTTCTGGTGGCCTACGGCATAAGTTCCCGCATCGCCTTGAGCGTCAAGAACAAGGCCAGGGCCGCCGGGCTGAAGGTGGGCCTATTGCGCCCCGTAAGCCTTTGGCCCTTCCCCTCGGAGGCTTTGAAAAAACTGGCCGGGCGGGCCAAAAAAGGCTTTCTGGTGGTGGAGCAGAGCGCGGGGCAGATGCTGGAGGACGTGCGCCTGGCCGTGGAGGGCCGGGCGCCGACGGCTTTCCACGGACGCATGGGCGGGGTCATGATCGAGCAGGACGCCGTTCAGGCCCTGGTCTGGAAACTGATGGGTCAGGAGGTTTGACATGGAAGAAAAATTGGTGTTTAAGCGCCCGGAAGCCCTGGCCGACATGCCCACCCACTACTGCCCCGGCTGCCATCACGGCATAATCCACCGCCTGGCCGCCGAGGTCATCGACGAGCTCGGGGTCCGCGAATCCACCGTGGGCGTGGCCTCGGTGGGCTGTTCGATACTGGCCTACGACTATTTCAATGTGGACATGGTGGGCGCCCTCCACGGGCGGGCCCCGGCCGTGGCCACCGGCGTCAAGAGAAGCCAGCCCGACAGCGTGGTCTTCACCTATCAGGGCGACGGCGACCTGGCGGCCATCGGCACGGCCGAGATCATCCACGCCGCCGCGCGCGGCGAGAACATCACGGTGATCTTCGTCAACAACGCCATTTACGGCATGACCGGCGGCCAGATGGCCCCCACCACCATGCAGGGCCAGAAGACCCAGACCTCGCCGGCGGGCCGCGACCTCAAGCTGGCCGGGCACCCCTTACGCATGAGCGAACTCATCGCGACCTTGGAAGGCCCCGCCTACGTGACCCGCACGGCCGTCAACACCCCGGCCCGCATCAACCAGACCAAAAAGGCCCTGAAAACGGCCTTCGAGGCCCAGTTGGCCGGGCGCGGTCTGAGCTTCGTGGAAGTTCTTTCCACCTGCCCCACCAACTGGGGCCTGAGCCCGACGGAGGCCGGGCGCTGGGTGGATTCCCACATGATACCCTTCTACCCCTTAGGCGTCTTCAAGGAGGATGTGGCATGATGCACGAAATGATTTTTGCCGGTTTCGGCGGCCAGGGCATAATGCTGATGGGCCAGCTCCTGGCCCAGGCCGCTCTGGAGAACGGATCGCACGTCTCCTGGATTCCTTCCTACGGCCCGGAGATGCGCGGGGGCGCGGCCAACTGCTCGGTGGTTATTTCCGACGAAGTCATCGGCTCGCCGGTGGTGCAGAAGCCGGGTCTGGCCCTGGTCATGAACCTCCAGTCCAAAACGCGCTTCGAAAACCTGGTGCTGCCGGGCGGCCACCTGATCATCAACGGCTCCATCGTGCCCGAAGCGCCCACGCGCTCGGACGTGAAAAATTACGTGGTGGCCATGAACGACATAGCGGACGAATTGAAAAGCGTCAAGGTGCTGAACATGATCGCCCTGGGCGCGGTCTTCGAAGCCGCGCAGGCCGTCCGCGAAGAATCCGTCTACAAGGCTATGGACTACATGTTCGGAAAAAAGCTGGCCAAAAGGCCCGATCTGGCCGAACTCAACCGCAAGGCCTTCAACGCCGGGCGGGAAGCTTTGAAAAAGGCGAAAGCCTGATGTATGATGCATGCGGCGGCCACGTCGCGGCCGTCTTACTTTAAACCGCGTCCCCAAAACGGGAGCAAGAGGTTCTTCATGAGCAAGAAAAAAATGACCATCGCCGACTTCAAAAAATATAAGGAAGAAGGCAAAAAATTCACCTACGTCACCGCCTACGACTACACTATGGCTTCCATCGTTGACGACAGCGAAACCGAAGTCATTCTGGTGGGCGACTCCCTGGGCATGACCATGCTGGGCTACACCAGCACCGTGCCGGTGACGATGGAAGACATGATCCACCACATCCGCCCGGTGGTTAAGGGCGCTCCCAACACCTTCATCGTCGGCGACATGCCCTTCGGTTCCTACAACGAGAGCAGGGAACAGGCCGTGGCCAACGTCAACCGCCTGGTCAAGGCCACCTTATGCGACTGCGTCAAGATGGAAGGCGGCGTGGAAATGGCCGAAACCATCAAGGCCGTGGTCACGAGCGGCACCCCGGTCATGGGCCACATCGGCCTCACCCCCCAGACGGCCACTTCCCTGGGCGGCTTCCGGGTTCAGGGCGGCACCCCCGAGAGCGCGAAGAAACTCTTGGACGACGCCCTGACCCTTCAGGAGGCCGGCGTGTTCTCCATCGTCCTGGAATGCGTGCCCAACAACGTGGGCAAACTCCTTCGCGACAAGTGCAAGGTGCCCATACTGGGCATCGGGGCCGGCCCCCACGTGGATTGCCAGGTTCTGGTTCTTCAGGACATGCTGGGCATGTACGGCGATTTCAAGCCCAAGTTCGTCAAGCAGTTCGCCCAATTGCGCAAGGAAATGGTCCGCGCCCTGAACCAGTTCCACGACGAAAGCTTAAGCGGCCAGTTCCCCTCCGAAGAATACTGCTTCAATAAGGAAGTCGCTTTGGACAAGCTTTATTGATATATTTTCCACCGCCTTGACTTAGGACTTATTCGTAAATAGTGATTTCACTTTTTAATGCTCGAAATATGTCCAATATTCCTGCGCTTAAAAAGAGCTCGCGCCTCGCCAGAGAACAAAATCCCTTATTTACGAACAAGTCCTTATTGCCCCGGAAGGCTTCAAAGAGGCCTTCCGGGGCAATTCTTTAAATGAATCCTTGCCCCTCATATAACTATGGATTTTTGGCGTTAAGGCCGGAGCGAGCCGGGGAAATTCTTTTCAAAAATTTAGCGGCTTCGGACAAGTTTCGCTCGTCTCGCTGCGTTCGCCTCACGAAACTTGTCCGAAGCCGCGTAGATATTTGAAAAGTTTTTGCCCGCCCTCTCCGGCTTTCAGGCCCCAAAATCCATACTCCATAATTCTCGGCCCATAAACAGGGTAAGAGCGTCTTAATTTTCAAGTATTTTCAGTGCTATACGTGTTCGCTAAAATCAGCCGTACCAGCAGCCCGTCATCGGCGGCCCCTCTTTTCCGTCATCCCGGCGAAAGCCGGGATGACGATTGGCGGGGGGCCTGGCTTGTCTATAAGCAAATATTCAGCCAATTATAAGTCGATTAAGACGCTCTTGCCCTGGGCCCATAAATCGCCAGATTGTTTTTATAAAAACAGTATGCTATGCTACTCAATTACCCCGTTTTGCAAAAGCGGGGCATACCGCATTGGATTGTTAGGAGTGTACATGCTTGGCGCATATTCGTGGCTGGAACTGACCATATTTTGTCTGATTGTGGTCGCGGCCCTTTTAATCGATCTTTTCGCCCACAAGGAAGACGAGGCCGTTTCCTTGAAAAACGCCGCCCTGTGGTCCGTGGTCTGGGTCACTTTGGGCCTGGGCTTCGGCTTTTACGTGGGCGCCAGTCACGGCCCGGAGCACAGCTATTTGTATCTGGCCGGCTACCTTTTGGAAAAAAGCCTTTCCGTGGACAACCTTTTCGTGTTCATGGCCATTTTTTCATCCTTTTCCGTCAGGGACGAATACCAGCACCGGGTGCTCTATTACGGCATAGTGGGCGCGCTTGTCCTGCGCCTAATCTTCGTGGCCGCCGGAGCCTCGCTGTTGGCCCTCTTCGACAAGTGGGCCCTGACCGTTTTCGGCCTCTTCGTTCTGTGGTCGGCCTGGAAGATGTGGCAGGAAAGCCGCAAGCCCGAAGAACACCTGGTGGATTACTCTAAGCACTGGGCCGTCTCCCTGGCCGGAAAAATCATGCCCGTGGCCAGCCGCCTGGACGGCAACAGCTTCTTCACCAAAATCGACGGCCGCCGCCATATCACTCCCCTCTTCCTCTGCCTCGTGACCGTGGAAATGGCCGACGTCATGTTCGCCTTCGACAGCGTCCCGGCCATCATCGCCATTACCCAGGAACCCTTCCTGGTCTACACTTCCAACATTTTCGCCATTTTGGGTTTGCGCTCCATGTATTTTTTGCTGGCGGCGGCCAGGCGCTACCTCTGTCATCTGGAAAAATCGGTCATCGCCATACTGGCCTTCATCGGGCTGAAAATGCTGGCGCAGGTGGCCTTTGGATTTCACATAAAGCCCATGTACAGCCTGGCCATCGTGATTGGCCTTCTGGTCGCGGGCATTGCCGCCTCGCTGGCTTTTCCTGAAAAACAGGAAAAATCGGAAGGGCCACAAGGAGATTCCCATGCCGCTTAAGGGCGCCTTCACGCCTCCCGGCGATAAATCGGTGAGTCACCGCATAGTTTTAACGGCCATCGTGGCCGAAGGCGAGGTGAACGTCTCCGGCCTTTCCGACTGCGAAGACGTAAAAAGCAGCCTGGCCGTTTTCAAGGCCCTGGGCGGCGAAGCCAGTGGCCGGGGCTCCGCCTGGCGCATCAAGGGTTTGGGCGGAAAAATCAAAAGCTCCGACGCTCCTTTGGAGCTGGACTGCGGCAATTCCGGCACCACCATGCGCCTTTTGAGCGGCATACTGGCTTCCATTCCGGGGCAATATATTCTGGACGGCGACAGCCAATTGCGCCGCCGCCCGATGGAGCGGGTGGCCGATCCCCTGCGCCGCATGGGGGGCATCCTGGAAACCAAGGGCGGGAAACCGCCTGTTCACATTACGGGCGCCGCTCTTCACGGCCTTTCATACACCAATAACGAGGGCAGCGCCCAGCTCAAGAGCGCGATTATTTTCGCCGCCCTCTCCGCCCAGGGCGAAAGCCATATTTTCGAACCCATTCCCACCCGCGACCACACCGAAAGAATGCTGGCCGCCTTTGGGGCGAAGGTTTATATGCACGACGCCCACAACATCGAGATACAGCCCGGCCTCCCCGCCCTGCCCCACTCCTTCCACACCCTGGCCGACCCTTCCGCCGCCGCCTTTTTCCTCGCCGGCGCGGCCATGATTCCTGGCAGTTCCGTCACGGCCGAAAACATTCTGCTCTCCCAGGGGCGCATCGGCTATCTGAAAGTTCTGGACAGAATGGGCGCTTTCATCGACATAAATATGGAGCAGGAAAAGCCGGAACCGGGCGGCACGGTGACCGTCGAATACAAAGGCCGCCTCAAGGCGACCGAAGTGGGGCCGGAAGAAGTGCCCTCCATAATAGATGAAGTCCCCATCCTGGCCCTGGCGGCGGCGCGGGCCGAAGGGGTGAGCGTTTTCCGCCAGGTCCGGGAACTGCGCGTCAAGGAGACGGACAGGCTCACGGCCATCAAACATCAACTGGGCGCCCTGGGCGTTAAAGTTTGGGTGGAAAACGACGATCTCTTCGTCGAAGGCGCGGATTCCTTCATCATGCCGGAATCCCTCGATTCCGGGCACGACCACCGCATGGCTATGGGGCTCCACATCGCCCTTCTGGCCGCCGGAAAAGAGCTTCCAATAATCGGCGACGAATCCATCGCCATATCCTACCCAGCTTTTATGGATGATTTGGCGAGGCTGCGCGTCTCATGAAATATTTATTGGAAACGGAAGGCCGCGCTTCGTCGATTGAAACGGCGGCCAGCGATTTGACCGGCCGCCTGAAAGAACTGACCGGGGCGCGCCGGGGCCTTATCCTCCTGGACCACGCCTTTAAAGATGAGGCGGAAATTTTCGCGGCCGGTTTTCCGCAATTTCAGATCGCCTTCACCGAAGAGAGGGGCGAAGCGGCCAAGACCTTTGCGGAGGCCCAGCGCATTTTTGAAATATTGGCCCGCGGCAAATATTCCCGCGACGATTTTCTCATCGTGCGCGGCGGCGGCAGCCTCACCGATCTGGGGGCTTTTTGCGCGGGGCTCTACAAACGCGGCATTAAGCTGATCCTCGCGCCCACCACCTTATTGGGCGCGGTGGACGCGGCGGTGGGCGGCAAGACGGCCATCAATTTTTCCGGGACCAAAAACCAGATCGGCCATTTTTACCTGCCCGCCAATGTCCTGGTGGACCTTGCGGCTTTTAAAACTTTGCCCCGCGAACGCCTGGCCGAAGGCCTGGTGGAAGCTTACAAGACCGGCCTTTTATTCGACATGCGCCTCACCCGCCTGGTGGAAGAAGAAAGCGACGCTCTATTGGGCGGCGATTTGACTTTGCTGGCCGAAGCGGCCTCGCGTTCCTACACGGCCAAGGCCCGCCTGGTGGCCCAGGATTTCCGGGAGGAAAAGGGCCTCCGCGACGTTCTGAACCTGGGGCATACTTATGGCCACGTCGTCGAATCTTTCTACGGTAACGCGGCGGTCAGTTCCGCTTTCCCAAATTTCCCCGCACCGCCAAGTCATGGCCGGGCCGTGGCCCTGGGCCTGGCCGTGGCCGCCGAATTGTCGCGCCCCAAGTTGGGCGGAACCAAGGCGGAGCGCATCATCCGCACGGCCCGCGCCCTGGGCGGCCCCTTCCCGGATTTGCCGCCGGAGGATATGGCCCGCGACCTTATCATGTCCGACAAAAAAATCCGGGGCGGCAAATTGCGCTTCATTCTTTTGGACGATTTTGAAAAGCCGCGCCTGGCGGAAATCGAACCCGACGACGTTCTGAAAGCGGCCCGCCGTCTCGGAGACTCCGCATGAACAGCTTCGGCCATAATTTCAGGATCGCCACTTTCGGCGAATCCCACGGCCCCGCCCTGGGCGTGGTCATCGACGGCCTGCCCGCCGGACTTCGCGTCGCAACGGACGACATTCAGCGCGACCTGGACCGCCGCCGTCCCGGCTCCACCATCTACGGCACCAAAAGGAACGAGCCGGACGCGGTGGAAATTTTAAGCGGCCTGACAAGCGAAGGCCGCACAAACGGCGCGCCCCTGGCCATGCTGGTGCGGAACACCAATGCCAAAAGTCGCGACTACCGAGACATAGCTCAAAAATTCCGGCCCGGCCACGCGGACTGGACCTATTTCAAAAAATACGGTCTCCCGCCCCAACCCGGCGGCGGGCGGGCCAGCGGGCGCGAAACCGCGGCCCGAGTGGCCGCCGGGGCCGTGGCCCGCCTGCTTTTGAAACCCCTGGGAGTGGAGGCCAGGGCCTATGCCGTGGCCGTGGGGCGCGTCAGGGCCGAAAGCATTGACCCGGAATTCGCCGAGGGCGATCCCCTGCGCTTCGCGGACCCGCGCCTGGCCCACGAGGCCCATAAGGAAGTGGAAGCGGCCATGAGCGAGGGCGATTCCGTGGGCGCGGTGGTGGAGCTTAAGGTTACGGGCCTCCCCGCCGGCTGGGGCGAGCCTGTTTTCGGAAAGCTGGACGCGCTTTTGGGCGCCGCCTTCTTTTCCATCGGGGCGGTGAAAGCCGTGGAATTCGGCGAGGGGCTGGCCATGTCCGCCAGGCGCGGCAGCGAGGCCAACGATCCTTTGGGAAAAGACGGGCCGCTCGCCAACCGCCACGGCGGCGTGTTGGGGGGCCTTTCCACCGGCCTGCCCGTCATAGCCCGCCTCCACCTGAAGCCCACCCCCTCCATCGCCGTGGAGCAGCAAAGCGTAAGCCTGGACGGCCGGCCCACTGCAATCGTCACCGGCGGCCGCCACGATCCCTGCCTGGCCCCGCGCCTGGCCCCGGTGGCCGAGGCTATGGCCCTCATCGTCTTAGCCGATTTTCTGCTGGCGCCGCCTTCCAAATTGCAAGCACAGGACTGAACATATATACCATGCCCAAGAACACCATTATCGTGCGGGGCGCCCGCGAGCATAATCTGAAAAATCTCGATGTGGACATACCCCGCGACCGCCTCACCGTCATCACCGGCCTGTCCGGCTCCGGCAAATCCTCCCTGGCCTTCGACACTCTCTACGCCGAAGGCCAGCGCCGTTATGTGGAATCCCTTTCAGCCTACGCCCGCCAGTTTTTGGAGCAGATGGACAAGCCCGACGTGGACCTCATCGAAGGCCTGTCCCCGGCCATATCCATCGAGCAGAAAACCACCAGCAAAAACCCCCGCTCCACCGTGGGCACGGTAACGGAAATCCACGACTACCTGCGCCTCTTGTTCGCCAGGGTGGGCATGCCCCACTGCCACAAATGCGGCCGCCCCATCAAGGCCCAGACCGTGGTGGAAATAGTTGATCGCCTGATGGAGCTTCCGGCGGGCACGAAGCTGATTCTGCTGGCGCCCCTCGCCCAGGCCAGGAAAGGCGAACACGCCAAGCTTTTTGAAAAGTTGCGCAAAAACGGCTTCGCCCGCGTGCGCGTCGGCGGCGAAATCCGCGATCTGGGCGAGGAAATCACCCTCGACAAAAAAAAGAAGCACAATATAGAGGTGGTGGTGGACCGCCTGGTGATGCGGGAAGGCCTGACCAAACGCCTGACCGATTCCGTGGAGCTGGCCCTCGCCACTTCCGAAGGCGTCATGATTGTGGAACTGCCCGACCGGAAGGAAGACATCTTTTTCTCCGAAAAATTCGCCTGCGATTTCTGCGGCCTCTCCTTCCCCGAACTCACCCCCCAGCTCTTTTCCTTCAACAGCCCCCAGGGAGCCTGTCCCCAGTGCGACGGCCTGGGGGCCAACGTCTTTTTCGATCCCGATCTGGTCGTGCCCAATCCCGATCTTTCCCTGCGCGAAGGCGCCATAGCCCCCTGGTCCAAAAACGGCGGCGGCTATTACCACACCATGCTGGAATCTTTGGCCGAACATTACAAATTCGATTTTTACGCGCCCTGGCACAGCCTCCCGGAAAAGGCCAGGGAAATCATTTTATACGGCAGCGGCAAGGAGCGCATCGAATTTTATTTCGAGCGCGACGACCGCCGCCACTTCTACCGCCGCCCCTTCGAGGGCCTCATCCCCCACCTGGACCGCCGCTACCGCGAAACGGATTCCCAGGCCATCCGCGACGATCTGGAGCAATACATGAGCCACCGCCCCTGCCCGGCCTGCGGCGGCGGGCGCCTGCGCCCCGAGGCCCTGGCCGTGCGCGTGGCCGGGCGCGGCATTCGCGAACTTTCCGATCTGCCCGTGGCCCAGGCTTTGGCCTTTTTCAACGAATTGAGCCTCACGCCCAAAGAAACGGAAATCGGCGAACGCATCATCAAGGAAATAAAGGAACGCCTCTCCTTCCTCAACGACGTGGGGCTGGGCTACCTGAACCTCAGCCGGGCCTCGGCCACCCTGTCCGGCGGCGAAAGCCAGCGCATCCGCCTGGCCACCCAGATAGGCTCGCGCCTGGTGGGAGTCATGTACATTCTGGACGAACCCTCCATCGGACTCCACCAGCGCGACAATGAAAAGCTCCTGGGCACTTTGAAAAAAATGCGCGACCTGGGGAACACCGTCTTAGTGGTGGAACATGATGCGGAAACAATTTTGGAGGCCGACCATGTGCTCGACCTGGGGCCGGGCGCCGGGGTTCACGGGGGCGAGCTCATTTTCTCCGGCCCCCCGGAAAAACTCTTAAAGGACAAAAATTCCCTCACCGGCCAATACCTTTCGGGCCGCCGCGCCGTGGAAACGCCCGCCGCCCGCCGCCCCTTCTCCGGCGGCGCCATCGGCCTGAAAGGCGCGCGCGGCCACAACCTCAAAAACATTTCCGCCAAATTTCCGGTGGGGCTCTTCACCTGCGTCACCGGGGTTTCGGGCAGCGGCAAATCCACCCTGGTTCTGGAAACCCTCTATAAGGCCCTGGCCCAAAGGCTCTACCGCACCCGCCTCAAAAGCGGCGAGGTGGATGAAGTCACGGGGCTGGAACTGGTGGACAAGGTCATCGACATCGACCAGAGCCCCATAGGCCGCACCCCGCGCTCCAATCCCGCCACCTACACGGGCATCTTCACGCCCATACGCGAACTTTTCTCCAAACTGCCGGAGTCCCGCGCCAGAGGCTACGCCCCCGGCCGCTTTTCCTTCAACGTCAAGGGCGGCCGCTGCGAAAGCTGCCAGGGGGACGGCATCATCAAAATCGAAATGCACTTCCTGCCAGACGTCTATGTGAAATGCGAGGCCTGTCAGGGCCTGCGCTACAACCGCGACACCCTGGAAGTGAAATACAACGGGGCCTCCATCGCCGACGTTCTGGACATGACCGTGAGCGCGGGCGTTAAATTCTTTGAAAACGTCCCGGCCATTCACGAAAAGCTTCTGACGCTTGAGGAAGTGGGGCTGGGCTACATCCGCCTGGGCCAGGCCGCCACCACCCTTTCCGGCGGCGAGGCCCAGCGCGTCAAGCTGAGCAAGGAGCTCAGCCGCCGGGCCACGGGCCGCACGGTCTACATTCTGGACGAACCCACCACCGGGCTCCACTTCGAAGACGTGCGCCGCCTTCTGGAAGTCTTGACGCGCCTGGTGGATCAGGGCAATACGGTAATAGTAATAGAACACAACCTGGACGTGATCAAATGCGCCGACCACGTCATCGACCTGGGCCCTGAAGGCGGCGACGGCGGCGGCGAAATAGTGGGCATGGGCACGCCGGAGGAAATCGCGGCCATCGAAGGCTCCCACACCGGGCGTTTCCTGGCCCGCGAATTTTCCCGCGCGGCCGCCATAAAAAAGGCCCCCGCCAAAAGCCGGAAGCCGAAAAAATGAGCAAAGGCTCATTGCATAAAAGCCGCCAGGGAAAAATTCCTTTCCAGCAATTGAGCCTCTATTGAAACCTGGGGCTGGTGCGGCAAGCTTTTGAAAATATGATATAGCGTCACATAATCACGCCCCATCGGAACCTCTTTCCTGGCCGTTCCGATTGAGCCTTTCAAGCCGTTGAACCACTCGTCTTCGGAATAGCCCGGCAATCCGGTAAGACGTTCTCCGTCCAGCTCCATCGTGTCCATATCCTCCAGCCCCGCCGCCGTGGGAAGGCCGAATTGATTGACCGACGTAAGACCAAGGCCGGCCATCAACTCCCTGGCCCTGGGATTGTCCATCAGCTTTTGGCCCACCAGCCTGACGGCTTCGAGATTTTTAGGGTCGTCAGGAGCGTAATCAAGCGGCGAAAGGCCTAAATCAGCCAACACTTCATTTTCGGCCTGTTTCATGAGCTTGTAATACTCATACTCATAAGAGTTTATTTTCTTTTGGAATGCGTTCATCTCATCCCGGCCGGCCTCCTCTCCGGGATAATCCGGGCGCTGGTTCGGCGCGAAGCTGTAAGGCAAAACAAGCCTGGTATGGCCAAGCTCCGCTACAGCCGAGGCCATGCTTTCAAGGCCCAGGGAGACCGCTCTTTGGGCGTTGCGTTTATAGGCCGCAAAATCAATGACGCCTCTTTCGTCAATCACCGTCTCCCTTAGCGCCCCATATAATTGCATTGCCTCTTCTTCAGGCATCATGGACATGTCCCCATCCATCGTGAAATCTATGCGCAATTCCGCCATCAGGCTCGCGGCCCTGGGATTTGTCGCCAAATCCTTGATCATGTCCCGGCAGACTTCATCCATATCAGCCCGCGAAATAATTACTGTATCGCAATTGGCCGAATCGTCCGCCAGCCCCTTTTCGGACAATGCTTTCGTAAAAGCCTCTTTAAACAGCCCCAAAAATTCATCGCACTTTTCACGCAAAGGGTGATCCTCGGGCCAGGGATCGTTCAGGGAGACTTCTTTCATTTTAGAAGTTCTCAGGTTCGTTTCATTATTCGCGGGGGCTTCTCCAGCCCTTTCCTGGGCATGACAGGCGCCTTTCCAGACCTCCTCAAAGCTGCCGGCCGCTCCCGGATGTATATGGCGATTGCGCCCCCCATGATGACCATGACAGCTGGATACGCCGGTTCCGCAAACTTGATTTGTGCTCATAGAAACCTCCCGTTAGATATTGATTTTTGACAAGCTTACGAAAATACATTGGCAACTTACATGCCAACAGGAGCATGAGGGAAGCGGCTTGTTTCATAATAATCATAAATATCTTCAATAAACTGTTGATATCCGGCTAAAATACAAATACTCGCGGCCAGGCGCTGGAAAACAATTTTTTCGATAAAGCGCGTCTCCATGACAATATTAATTTCTGGAACAAGAAAAAATTGCCAGATAAATGAAGTATTTCATTACATTTTAAAAACTTGAGAGGCTTATTTTTCCTATTTGATTAAATTGCTGATGTGAATTATCGCTAAAAGAAGTCGCCGCGCTCAAGCTTTTCTTTAAGAATTGCCGCGTTAATCTTGAGTTTGCTTATCAATTCTGATTGTGTTAAAAAATGAGGTGTAATATTGTCGCGGGCATGGCCCGCCTTTAAGGAAACTCTGAAATGGAAAAAAAACCACATAAATCAACCCCAGGCAATCTCTCCAGAACCGTCGATTTCCTGTATGAGGCCATGATGCTGAAACGCACGCCGCGCACGGGCTATCAATTCCTGGGGCATGGCCGCGAAAACGTGGCCGAGCACAGTTTCGGCGTGACCATGCTGGCCTTCGCCCTGGTCAGGATGAACGGCGCGGCGGACCTTGAAAAAACCCTGAAGATGGCCCTCTTCCACGATCTGGCCGAAGCCCGCACGGGCGATCTGAATTATATGAACAAACGCTACGCCGTGATGGACGAGGACAGGGCCCTGGCGGACGCGGCCGAGGGACTCTCCTTCGGCCCGGAGCTGAAAGAGTTGTGGGCCGAATGGCGCGAAGGCGCGACCGCCGAAGCGCGTCTGGCCGCCGATGCGGACCAGTTGGACATGATTTTGGAACTGCGCCGTTTGCGAACCCTGGGGAGCGAACAGGCCGAGGACTGGCTTTTTTACGCCCACAAACGCCTCAAAACTTCGGAAGGCCGGGCTCTCTTCAATGAAATACAGGTAACGGATCCCAACCGCTGGTGGTTTGAAAAACGCGAGGACTATTGGGTGAAGAAGTGACCGCCCTGCGCCGGGTTCTGGCGGATAAGACCGCCTCCTTCGACCTTTCGGGCGCCTTCGGCACGGCTCTTTTATGCCTTTTGATTTCGGCCTGGCTCCATCTGGTTTTTTTCATCGCCTGGCAGCATCTGAACAAAGACGCTCTGGAGAGCTTCTCTTTCCAGCTGGAAGGCGAAGCTCTGGCCATCGAGCTGACCCTTTTTGCCGGCGAGGTCCCGGAACCGGAAGAATTTACGGCCGACGATGAAGAGCCCCTGACCCCTGAGGAACAGGAAGCTCTGGAAACCCTGGAACGATATATAGCCGAAGCCCAGGCCCAGGGCGAAGCCTCCGGCCAGGCCGCTTTGGAAGCCCTCTCCCGGCCTCATGGCGAAGAGGGCGGGGCTGTCGCGGCTCCTGAAGAAATGTCGGTGGAAGCGGAAGCCCCGGCCTTCAAATCATATTACACGGCCATACGCCGGGCCATCAACCAGCGCTGGGTCCTGCCGCCGGAAGCCAAAAACCAGTTTCGCCCCAGCCGCCTGACCTGCGATTTCACCATCGCCCGCGACGGTTCCCTTCTGCGCATCGTGGTCATAGAAAGCTCGGGCAACGCCACCCTGGACCACGCCGGACTGGAAGCCCTGCGCGCCGCCGCCCCCTTCCCTCCTTTCAGCCCCGAACTGGCCGCCTACAGCCAGCTCGACATCAGAATGCAGTTCGACTACCAGGCCAGATATATTTCCCGATAAATTGACCCTTCAGTTGGCTGGTCGGCTCTCGTCGATGCCGCCTGCGAAAACTTATAAAAAATGATCCTTGCCTGATCTGCCATCTCAGGCGGCGCAAGCCATTTCCTTTCTCTCGTTGTGGCGGGTGAGGCGCATGAGCGCGGCGGCGGGCTCGGTCAAGCCGATGGTGTTGTGGAGGTTCATGAGAAAGCGCCAAAAAGAAATTTTATTG
>QMCE01000604.1_pt1 | contig 37497 bp, 30 predicted proteins | sample 1821851 | NCBI WGS metagenome assembly QMCE01 (sample SAMN09453174, study PRJNA476694) | Termite gut metagenome, whole genome shotgun sequencing project. | isolation source: worker | host: Odontotermes sp. | place: South Africa:Pretoria | collected 2016-01-28 | reverse complement strand
CCGCTATCTGGCTTGCGTGAATGGTTTCGCCAGATATTAGCGAGGGTGAAAATATGAAAAGAACCGGAAGTGCCAGCAAAAAGAGTTTGAATAACAATATTCCAGATTTTGTTTTTCGTTTCATTTATAACCCTCATGTTCTTGCAAGCGGCAATTTGCCCACTCACTGCATATGCTTAAAACTGAAAATAAATAAATTGCGCCTGCGTGCTGCTTGAAAAGATAATGCCAAAGAGCAAAACGGCCAAAACCGAAGCGTAATAGACAACCCACCGTCCCCCTGCGCGAAGGCTAAACAAGCGCTGTTGTAAATCATATCGAGGAGAGAAATAATCGACCGCGAACAGTACAATAATAGCAATAATAAGTACGAGCGCATTGAAGAGGTCTATTCCTATCAGGTAAGAAGAACGTTTAAGCAAATCGTGAGGATTAAAGGTTACCACCATTCTTTGAATAATGTTTAATGCATCTAATCCACCCGGTGCGCGGAAGAATATCCATGCAAAATCCACCAAAACAAAAGTGACAACTATTTTCACCCATTTCAATATCCGAGCCTTTATCGGCGTTGTCCAGCCAGCGAATAACTTTTCCTTATGCGGGCGCAGGGTGCTGCCCACAATTTGATATGCGCCATGAAGACCTCCCCATATTGCATAGTTCCAGCTGGCGCCGTGCCACAAGCCGCTTACCAAAAAGGTAATAAAGAGATTTCTGTATTTTTTCAGCTTTGAACCGCGGTTTCCACCCAGTGGGATATAGACATAATCTCTAAACCAGGTGCTTAGCGAAACATGCCAACGTCGCCAAAAATCCTGTATCGAAAGCGCAAAATAAGGCTGCTTGAAATTGTCCATCAAGCGAAAACCCAATATCCGCGCAGAGCCTATAGCAATGTTGGAATAGCCGGCGAAATCACAGTATATCTGCACCGCAAACAGTACTGTGGCCACAATAATCTGCACACCGTTAGAGGAGGTATAATTGTTATATACTATGTCTACTACGCCAGCGGCCCTATCAGCGATTACCATTTTTTGGAAATAGCCCCACAGCATCAGAACCAAGCCGCTTTTTATCCTGTCATAGTCGAACGTGTGTTTTTCGTTGAACTGGCCCAGAAGGTTTTTAGAGCGTTCAATGGGTCCCGCCACAAGTTGCGGGAAGAAAGAGACAAACACCGCATACTTCCCCAGATTTTTTTCTGCAGGGATTTCTCCCCGGTAAACATCGATGGAATAACCCAGCGCTTGAAATGTGTAAAATGAAATACCGACAGGCAACAAGTAGCTGTGCGCGGGCACGGCTTCCCCTATGCCCAAGGCAGATAAAAGCCCGTTCAAGTTCGCTGCCACAAAGTTGTAATACTTGAAGAAAAACAGAATCGAAAGGTTTATGCCAATACACAATACCACCCATAACCGTTTAAGCCGAAGCTTTGTGCGTTCATCTTCGAGATGGTTTGCCCGTCCAATTAATAACCCGCTTGCATAAGTAACCAGTGTTGAAAATGCCATTAGGATGGCATATACCGCGTTCCAAGACATATAAAAGTAATAACTGCATATCAAAAGCCAAATCCACTGCATAGTGGGTGTTTTTCTGCTTTTTTTAGGGAACAGATAAAAGACGGCAACTACAACAGGAAAAAACATCAGGTAATGGAATGAGTTGAAAAGCATGTATAGTCCCCCTGTTATGCATTATATTGAACAAGAATATCTTACAGAAACGAGACAAATTATGCTTTGCTATATTGCAGGATACTAACAGTGTACTTCCCCTAAGACGGGTGAAGAAATGCCGCCCACAAGCGCTTTTGCAAGTCGCATAGCGCCTTGCCCATCCACAAGTGTTTGCATTCTATTTGAGTAGTTTTGCCGCAACCCAGGTTCATGTATATATCGCTGTATGCATTGTACAAGCCTCACTATGCAGTTTTCTGCTCCGGTGCGCACATCCCCGGCATACAGCATACAAACATCCGCAAACGCGTCCTTTGTGCGTAGCTGGTTGTCCGCAAAAGCAAAAAAACCACAAGGCACGCCGCAGGCACATAACTCGTATAGAGTTGAGCCGCCTGCCGATATAGCAATGTCGCAACTGCGCATGAGCAGTGACATGGCTGAAACGTTTTGATGGATGATGACGTCTGGCAGTTTCGCGGCTAGTGCCAATAAGCGAGGCAGGTGAGGGTTGAAACTTCCTGCAACAACATGAAGATCCAAGTGTGCTGTGTCAGGCAATGCTTTAAGCCGTTCAATCAACTGACCAGCCACGTCATAGGGGTCGCCTGATCCGGTTGTTATCAGCACTTTACGCACAACCTGTGCGCAACAAAAGGCGGGTAAACTACTAAACTCTTCCCGCAGGGGCGCGTATTGGCAATCCAGCAACAGCTTAGTTTCGCTGCTTTTGTAGAAGTGCTCATATCCCAGCAGAGGGGCATAGTGGTTGTAATTGATGAGGATATCACAGGGGTAGTGTAAGCGGTTAATATCGTCCATGTAGGCCAAGCGTACCACACCCCGCAAGCATTCCATGTAGGCAGGGGTTACATAATAGCTGTCCAGCAGCAGTGTGTCCGCTCTAAGTGTACAAAGGGTATTTGTGAGAAGCTCAACTTCCGAGTCTAGGTCATCCCAGTTGCTGTTTAGGCAACACACATCAAATCCCTGCGAGATAATAAGCTCGTCCATTTCATGATCGGCAGTGATGAAAATAGGGGCTTCTGCTAATGTACGCACCGCCTTCGCGATAGCAAGGCAGCGCATGACGTGGCCAGACATGATTTGAGCGTTTCCATCGACGCGACAACATAATGACATACCGGATGCTCCAAAGATTACATGATAAGTGCTATTACAACAAGGGTAAAACCGGTATTATGTCTTCCAAGGTAAAAGCGTGATTTTGAGGATAAAGCATGCTATATATTTTTTGAACTAGCGTCCAATCTGCGGGGGTGTCCAACGTTAAGTGATAATTGCTATAGTTTTTTGGGTACACATATTGTCCCTTATGTTTTGCCGTTCGCTCAGCATAAGGCATTACATGTTCGCGGTCAAACATTTCGGTTGCATTCTGATAAGCATTTTCCAATGCTGCAAAGGGTACCATCCAATAGCCACAGCCCAATGGCACGTTTGCGCAGGTGAAATAGTCATAATCCATCTGCCGGTACTGGCGGATACCGGCATCAATCAGGTGTGGGTCCACAAATGGACTGTCAGCACAAATCCGCATGATGTGGCTAGTTTTATATTCGTTTGCTGCAGAATGGAAGCGCTCCAAAACATCGTTCAAACTCCCACAGTAAACACAGACTCCCATTCGTTGGCCTAATTCCGTGATAGGTATGTCCGTTGGCTCAGTGCTGGTGGCCAAAATAATTTCCTTCGGTTCTTGCGCCAGTTGCAGCCGCTCTAATATATGCTCTAACACGGCTTTACCTTGAAGCGCATACATCACTTTTCCTGGAAGTCGGGTAGAGCTGATGCGTGCCTGCACAATGATAGAAACATCAGTATTCATTTCGATGTGTACCCTCCGTCTACAGGGATGTTAACACCTGTAATATAGCTGGACGCGTTTGATGCGAGAAATATGCATAGCCCGGCAATATCGGCAGGGGTAGCCATGCGTCCCAGCATGGTTCGCTGGTGATAGCGGTTTACAAATTCTATTGGGAGATTTTCCGAGTATACACCTCCCGGAGAGATACAGTTGCATCGGATGCCATATCGCCCGTAATAAGAGGCAAGGAATCGTGTCAGATTAATCATCCCTGCTTTGTGAAAAAAGTAGTCTGGAATAAACCCATCCATCTCCAAGTTTTCATACAAGGAGGCATCAGGACCCACCATGCCTTGCATAGAGGCAATATTGATGATAGAACCGCTTTTTTGGGAGATCATGCGGTTACCTATTGAGCGCGTTAAATGGAAAACACCTGTGACGTTCACATGCATGCTCTCATCAAAAAAAGATATATCAGCGCTCATCGACTTCATAGGACGCGACACCGCATTGTTGATTAGTACATCGATGTTTATTGCTTTTTGGGCGATTGTTTCCACAAAGCTGTTAATAGATTCTGGTTTGCCCAAATCTAGCGCAAACGCGTATACCTCGATCCCCTGCTTTTGGTAGCTTATGGCAGTGGCTTGTAATTTTTCTATACTGCGTCCGGTAATATATACATGCGCACCGGCATGTGCAAAGGTATCGACAAGGCAATCCCCATATAAGCCGTGCCCACCATTAATGACAACCGTTTTTTGTTGAACATCAAATAGACTTTCCACTGCGATATCACCCCTCATATTATCACTTCGTCCAGATAAACTTCGCGAGCATTTTGCTCTCGGCTCATTATACCAGCGATAAGTATTTTCATCATTTCCTCTGTTTGCTTATAGGGGAACGGTCTTTCTCCTGTGTCTAAAAAAGAGACAAATGCTTCAAGTTGCTTCTTAAACGCAGAAAATGTGTCTGCAAATTTTGTCTGAACGCAGTCTTTTGGTCCTAATAATTGAAGGACGCCAAAACCCGCATACAAGTCCTGGATAGCTATAACATGAACATCAGCACCACACTGGTGCCGAATATGTACTATATTCTTTTCACGTGTGCCAGTGTTTTGAAGCGAAATGAATCCCGGCCCGAGAATGGGATAGATGCTTTCAATGGCGTGGATACCATATCGCTCCCAAGATTTTGGCGTTGTGATGCTGACATATCGCAACGGCCCAAGGGGCGATATCGGTTGATGGTATGGCGCAAACTCTTTGGCATAGCGCATACAGCTTGATGATATAATTGGCGCACCTTCATTAATGAGAGAGGAAAAAAACTTCAAATCTTCAACATTATCTGTGAGGGGTTTATCGATAAATATCGGAATTTTTGCGTTAATAAAAGGACGGGCGCGGCGCAAATGTTCGTGCCCTATATCGGTAGAGATGATAACAGCATCCACCGCACCGATGGCATCTTCGGGGCGCTTCAAAATATTGGGGATTATGGATGCCTGCGAAACCGCAAGCGCGTCGTTTGGGTCGTCCGTCCAAATGTGGGTAACCTTCGCATTGGGGATTTTCAAGTTTTCCGGTGCAATGGCGTTAAGGTATTGGGGAATGACCGGATACGGGCAAAGCGCCATTTTATCTTTGTTATACCCATTAAAAATGGCACTCCAAGAATAGGGGTGGCCATTCCCCTCAACCATGCCAATCATTGCCAATGTGTATGTTTTCATTGTGCCTCCCCATTGCCTAAACGATGGTTTAGGCAGCGCATCACATGGCCGGATATGATTATGGCATTACCTTGGGTATGAATATGCTGCTTAATCATGGGCTCTGGTGAAGCGAACGAGAATACCGCTCAAACCCATTTTCGGTGGATAAATACTGAAACCCCATCTTAAGTATCAGCATTTTCGAAGCGACGTTATCTGTATGGATGACAGCAAAAATTGATTTAAGGCCCAAGTGGGCGGCCCACTTACATAAAGCAGTATTAGCTTCTTTACCATATCCCTTTTGCAAATAGTCCGCGTTAGCTATCATATAGGAGATATCACAGGTGTGTAAGATATTGTCGATGTTTTTCAGCCCTGCCGTACCAATTTTTGTTTGGGTTGTCCTGTCTTTCATTATGAAATCGACCCTGGTTGGGTCATTAAGATAATTCTCGTAGTACCACTTAGTGTGGCTTTCAAGTGTGATTTCCACTGGTTCATTCAAATAGCGAATCACATTAGGATCTGACCGCCATGCAACCAGTTCCGGTGCATCAGCTGGGGTTATTTCATCAAATATCATCCTAGAAGAAGTTAGTCGGTGCATTTTTCCTCCTCATCAACATCATGCATTGGTTGACCGGCACAATAGTCGACGTTGGCCATTTTGCCTTCTAGTTGACGCCACAACTTTGGTTTCGCCCCGTGCCCTGGCCGTATGCAACGCATGTTTTCTTTTGTGAAAACTTCCCCTGTTTTGATATTCCTCACAGCAAATAGGCTGCGGCGAAAAACAAGCGACGCTTTCTCCTGTTTCGTCAGTGCATAACTTACACAGCCCCTAATGGTTTCCGCCTGCCGAACTGCTTCCACCATTTTGGCAAACTCCGTAGGCTCCATGGAAAAGGCGCTATCGGGGTTCTTAATCTCACGTGAAAGGCAGAAATGCTTTTCTACTATCTGCGCACCCAAGCTTACCCCAACCACTGCGGCCAGGCTGCCCATAGAATGGTCCGAAAGACCCACAGGTACACCAAAACGCGCCTTCATGTCGGTAAGGGTGGCCAAATTCATGTCGGCAAAGTTTGCGGGGTATTCGCTGGTACACTTTAACAGTACAATGTTATCATTGCCCTGTCGGCGGCAAGCGTCCACCGCATCCTGTATTTCTTCCGGGCTGCCCATCCCGCAGGATAGTATCATAGGCTTGCCTTTAGACGCCGCATACTCAATCAGCGGAATGTCCACCAGTTCAAACGAAGAAATTTTGTAGCATTCCACACCCAGTGCTTCTAAAAAATCCACGGCGGTGCTATCAAATGGCGTGGACAAAAAATCGATTCCTACCCGCTCGCATTCGGCTTTGATATCCGCATGCCATTCCCATGGGGTTTCGGCTTCCTTATACAAGTCATAAAGGGTATAGCCGTTCCATAAGCCGCCCTTAATCCTAAAATAGTCGTTGTCACAGTCAATGGTCATGGTGTCGGCGGTATAGGTTTGTATTTTAAGACAATCGGCCCCGGCCCCGGCCGCCGCGCGCACAATGGCAAGGGCGTTATCCAGTTTCCCGGCGTGGTTCGCGCTCATCTCGGCGATGATGTAGGTTTTTTGTAGTTCCAGATACGTTAATAGCCGCACGCTCAATCCCTCCCCCTCAATCTTTTTGCCACAAGTTCGGGCTTATGATATTGGCGTCCAGATGTGAAAACTCGCTTGATATATGTTTCATATCGTCTAACGGAATGGACTGGTGAAAAGCAGTGATGCACTCTTTTAGTTGTTCAAGCCCATCGACCCCCAGCACGAGCCGATTAAGCATTGACATGCTTTTTACAAACTGTAACGCCACTTGAACGCGGCTATAACCATGTTGCATACACAATGTGTCAAGCCTATGCAAAACAGTCCTTACGTCAGAAAGAAAAGCAGGGATTTCTTGCTCTTGCATGAGTATTAGCCCTTGTACAAACACGCTGCGAATATCAACTGTGGTATTCGCTTTCTGTGCGGCGGTAAAAATACCGCCATCCTCCATACGCCGATCAAAAATGCTGTATGGAAGCTGTAATACATTCACATAGGGGCTCTCCACACCCGCCAGGGCTTCTTCCACGGTATATACAGAAACACCGGCCTTTCGAACCATCCCCTCTTGCTCACATTTAGCAAAGGCCTCTAAAACGTCATCATTGCTTACATACTGGGCATTGTGTAATAAATATGCATCTAAATACTCTGTACCAAGCGCCTTCAAAGATGACACCAAAGCTCGCTTTATAGCATTGCCATATTCTTTAGGCGTTACCCTATCCAATAGATTGGGGGGTAATTTGGAAATGAGTTCTATTTTTTCTCTTGAAATGGTATTTTGCTTAATAAATGTACCAACAATTTCTTCGGCATTTCCATAAGCCGTAGCGGTATCGATACCAGTGACACCGTTTTGAGTTGCATAATCTAACATGGCAATGCAATCGGCACACGCTGGCCTACCTTGCCTGCGAATTCCGTAAGCCATCCCAAATTGTGCCGTTCCAATGCATAAAATCATGATCATTCTACCATTTGCTTTTTATAATGCGCGGCCACTTTTTTTACTGCTAATATAGTATCGTCAACATCTTTATCCGTAAGGGAGTAGTACAAAGGAATGCTCATAATGTTTTCATAGAGGGCTTCTGCATAGGGGCATAGGCCCTTGGTGTAGCCAAGCCGCTGATAATAAGGGTGATAATATACCGGAATGTAATGCACCATGGGAACCACGTTTTCGGCTGTCATCGCGTCAAAGAAGGCGCGCCTGGTGCAATTTAACACAGCGGGATCAAGCTGAATAATGTATAGATGCCGCACAGTATCGGATTGAGGGATCTCTTTTTGCAAAATAATACCGGGAACTGTAGCAAAAGCCTCATCGTAACGGCGCACAATTTCCTTGCGACGTTTCGCAAATCTATCCAGCTTATCAAGCTGGCTGACAATGAGGGCGGCTTGAAAATCGGTTAGACGATAATTGTAACCCAAATCTAATTGCTCCATATACCAAGAGCCTTCGGTTTTATTATGCATATCGTCCACATCCCGCGTGATACAATGTGTGCGAAATAAATCTACTCGCCGATAATATGTATGCGAATTTGTTAGGACAGCCCCACCTTCACCACCTGTGATCGTTTTTACTGGATGAAAGCTAAGGGTTGTGATGTCAGCAACGCTTCCAACGGGAATCCCATTGTATTTGGTTCCGATAGAATGTGCCGCATCCTCGATGAGCACCAATCCGTATTCATCGCAAAGCTTGCGTATAGGCGCAAGGTCGGCGGCTTGGCCGGTGAAGTCTACGGCGATGATGGCCTTTGTTCTGGAAGTAATTTTTTCGCGAATAGCTGCAGGGGAGATGTTGTAGGTCGTCGGGTCTATATCGGCAAAAACCGGTGTTCCACCGCAATACAAAACGCAGTTCGCGCTGGCGGCGAAGGTCATCGGAGTGGTAATTACCTCGTCACCCGGCCCTATACCGGCAGCATAGCACGCCGCATGTAGCGCGGCAGTACCGTTGGCTACTGCTGATGCGTAGTTAACATCACACAACGCACACAGACGTCCCTCCAGTTCCTTTACTCTTGGGCCAGTGGTAATCAAATCGCCCAGCATCACTGCGTTTACAGCATCACAGTCTGCTTGGTCAATATATTGACGACCATAGTATATTTTAGTTTGGCGAACAGGCTCGCCACCGTGTATTGCAAGCTTCAATATGCAACTCCTTTTTGTTGGCTGGCCACGGTCTCTTCCTTTAATGGCCATGAATTCTTAGTGGAGGACACTCAATTGGTAAGCTTATCGTAATCTAGAAAGTCCTCTTTTTTTATAGGGCGCGTATAGGTTTTTTCAGGCATCATAAGTCCCCCAATCTGCTCTACGGTAACATCAATAACATCCGAATCAAACGCATAATGCTGATATACCGGATCCAAATCTTCTATCCTGTACACCGTCCGCCCAAGTATCTCCGCCAAACCAAGAACAGAGGTAAACAGTCCAAAAACGACAATGCTGGAAAAGACATCTTCCATTAGCGTTTCCTGTGTTCCCGCACTTACAGTAAATCCAAGTTTTGCAGCCAGTTCACTGTCTTCTCCCCTTATCTCCGGATACTCGCTTGGATTGTGCCGAAGCCTGATTTCTATATGCTCCCTTTCAGAAAGCTTAGCCAGTTGGGTGAAAACCCGTTTTTTCCATGTATGGGCGTCTTTCGTGATATCATTTCCCCAATACCCTACCGGAAAATGAGGTACCATAAACGTTGCCCTTCGGCGCACCGGTATTTGCTTTCCCAGCATTATTGCACGGTCATAGGTAAGTTCTGGATTCCCTCCCATAACGATTACGGGCAGTTTATCGTCTACCATATTCACATAAACAAAATGCTTTCTATGCAATTCTAATTCTGCTTTGTTCCAGCAAATGTACTCATCAGCAAACATCCATGTGTAGTTTAATCTCGTATCATCAATTATGACGCGGCCAAATTGAAAGGCGTGATGTTCAAATTGGGTCGTTTTTATGCCCAGATGCTTACAAACAACTATCATCAATACATCTTTTGCATTAAACTGGTTGATGGTGATATACTTTTTGATACTATGTTTTTTAAGTTTTTCTTCCCAAAACTGCATTCTTAATGTAAACTCGCGTTCAAGTGTATCCAAAAGTGCCCAGCCTTTTTCAGGCTCATCCGCCACAACTCTATTGTCACTATCCAATATATACAAGAATGAGTGTAATTCGAGAATTGCCCTGCGCAGTTTCCTACCAACGAACGTAAACGCATGGGGGAAATGGAAATGTATATTTGGAAAATCCCTGCCAAGAGCCTTATGAAGCGCTTGCCAAATATTTCGACATAACCGGATGTTCTGATATGCCACAAAATTTGAGCAATGATGCAATTCAGACATTTCTCGCAGGGTTGAATGATAGCGTGAATTCTGAAGAAATGTATCGGATAACAACGTAGTGACCTGCTTGCTGGCTCGCTTACCAGAGGCAACACGGGCAAGGACATACAGTGGAAGGCGAAGCAAGGTTTTTAACGTTCTCTTCCAAAAAGAAGAAGCTGGATTAACCCCGTCATATGTGAACAGCCCCTCTTGCTGCACAGGTAATGCCCCTTTTGTAGAAATACGATAGCAACATAAAGCCACCAAAGGGTAACTATTTTTGCATCGCTGCAAACCCTGCTCACCAATAAGTTGTTGTATGGCAGTGCGGGGATTTATGCCCATTCCGTTTTGATGCATAATTATCATCCTTGTGATGCAATGTTATAAAAGAACAATTATTTATCCAAGTATTCTTTCTAAGCGTTTCAATCCTTCCTCTATTTCTTGCTCGCGCACAAAATTAAGCTGTGCTTTTTGCTGCTGGTACTGTTCGTGGATTTGTTTATCTGCTGGATTTTGCATACGTTGTTTAATCTTTTGACGTTGCTTTTCAAGACATCTCCACGGGATAGAAGTATGCCCTGCAATGAACATCAAGAGCTGTGACGGCCCAGCTTTGTACAGTGCTCGCATTATTTTGTTTTTTTTGACTCTACGCCAAAAACAATGCCTTTTGAAGCTATGGATTACAATGTCCTGTTTATGTTGGCATAACAACACATCTTCCAAAACAGCGATCACTCTAAGGTAAGATGGTTCATCTTGAATGCTATAAATCCCCTTAAATATATCCGAGCTAACAGGGAAATCAGATTCGTCCGAAATGCTCAACGAATTCAGAAAGCCCTCTTCTGTGGCTATACTGGAACAACCCATATAACTAGGGATATCCAGATGCGGCAGCAATTTGACAGGGCGTAAAATATAGCAGCTTTTTTGCGCGGCATAGATTTGAGCGATACTGGAACTGTACCATGTGTAAATTTTGTCAACCGCTACAATCCATTGATTGATTGGATAATCGGTGATAACATGAAAATTATTATGCCTTTCTGCTAAAAGTTTCAAATCCCCGCCAAGGTTTTCTGCCGGGTGTGGGCGATAGATAAACTGGACGGTTGGGTTTTCGAAGGCGGCTTTTGTAAACCATTCCAAGATAATTCCCTTTGTTTCTATCTCACATTCAATGTGTAGTGCCGTATCGTTGCCTACATTAACTCTTTCATACTCCTCTCTTGGTAAATCACCTAGTGTAAATGAAGAAATAAAAAGTACGCACAATTCCTTTGGATTAATACCGTATTGAGGGAGTAATTCGTGTTTACGCAAATAGTATCCATCAAAGCTTTGTCTTACAAAATCCAAAACAACCGAACCTGTGATATAGGCGTTGCTATCTGGCAGATTGCACTCTTTAACTAAGAAGTTGCGGTTCTCTTCACCCCAGCAGAGATGAATGATTTTTAACGCCAAGCCTCCTATACGGTATACGGAATTATCGCCACATTGATTATCCTTAGATAGAATCTGCTCCCATTGCAGGTTTACTATTGCATCAAATCCGGCCGAAAGCCCGGCAAAATAGTGGATGACATCGGTATTGTATCCAGCAGAAATAACCAATACCTTCGTTTTAATTTTTGGTGGCTCATGAAAGATGCTGTACCAACTATTTACAAACGCAACGGTGTATCCGCGTTTTTCCAACTCATAGCGCAACAATAAGATGCTCTCCATCTCACGTGCCTTTACTTCATATATAAATAAATAATCAACATGCTGCATGGCACACCTCGCTTATTCTACAAACTGATTATATCATTTTCTGTCAATCATTCTTACTAACGCGTTAAAAATATTGTTTGAACGCTTTTCTTCGTCAATTTCATAGGGGAAAATGTCCTCTGAGTGAATGGGGCCCATGAAGCAAACCTTACTCAGTGCCAACATAAAAAGCTTTAGGTCGCGCATGGTGTGTGCAGAACCCCGCTTCAAAATGTCGTCAATGGCATGTTGGCACTGTTCGTTTGTATGCACAGAGTAGATGCCCGGTGCGTATTGAGTAATGAAACTACCAAACATTAATCCTGGCTTACCTCGAAATAAACCCTCCCAAAGTGCTGTACCAGAGCAACATGCTACCGCTACGCATTTTCCCAACAGTGCATAGGTATCAAAACTGGTGGATATCAGTTTTACCTTTGGAATAGCTTTTAAGCGTTTCGGGTAATCGGCATCCCTAAAATGCGACGTTTGCTTAGGATTTTCTTTTACATAGATATATACATCATTGGGTAAGGCTTTAGACAACATTCTAATCAACATTTCTTGATTCGCATAATAACCTGCATTGGGCATAGTGGTGGCTTCTGGCTGAAGATGCAACGGAACATATATATACTTCTCTTGTAGATTAACAAGTTCACTTAAGCGATTCCATTTATTCCGATATCTTCTCCCTAAGTGGATTTGTCGACGTACTGTATAGTATTTTTTCAGTATTCTTAGAATTGGTTGCTTATTCTCCGGGCGTGACAGTACATGGATAAGACTTTTTCGGCTGCCTCTGTATTTAGCGACCTTCTCGGACATATAATAGGGCGTCCAATTTGAAGTATCTTGTGTATATTTTTGGTAAACTGTAAGATAATCCTTAGGTAGTTCGATAGCACTCTCGGGTATGCCTTTATATTCAGAAACCAGTTTTTCATAGATAGTTTTAACTTGCCTACTGTGTGCGCTCAGATCCTCAATCGCGTAAGTGTAGCCGGCAATGGGGGCGGAATACAAAATTGATGTTGATATGCCCATAATCCTACACATTGCATAAATAACATAATCGGAAATAAAATGTGGTACATCAAAAGATATATACTGGTCTATGTTGTATTTTTCCAATACACCGTTCACACAGGCAATATGCCAGTGAATACACTGCACTCTTTCATGATAGGATACTTGTCCATAACGTATACGGCCAGTTATTTGCAATGCCATTTCCAAGTATGGACTAAATGCTCCCAAAATTGCTGCGTCAACAGGGATTATTTCATCATCTTTAAGAAGGGTGCTGTAGTCGCCCTCAGATATATATGGGTAAGGAGGCGCCCATAGGATTCTATCAGGGTTCTTCTTACAGTAATCTAGGTCTTTTACAGGCGCATCCCAATATAGAAAAATTGTCTTTTGGGGTTTGTAGTATTCCAGAAGTTTTCCACACGCGTTGTAGCAAAGCCTTGTTCGTAGCGGTGCGATCAATAGGTTCATTTTTGACTTTCCCTCTCGATGTAATCAATCATTCCGCTTTTGTTGTGGCTTATCACCTGTTGCTCTGTCACCTCAAATAGCCGATCACAGTTTCGCAACGTTGTTAAGCGATGTGCTATTACTATCAATGTTTTTTCTCCTTTGAAGCTATCAATTGCATTCATTACAGCTTCTTCTGTTTCGATATCCAGTGCGCTGGTGGCTTCGTCTAAAACCAGAACATCCGGATCGGTATACAGTGCTCTGGCAATTCCGATACGCTGGCGCTGCCCACCCGAAAGCATTACGCCTCTGTCGCCCACGCGTGTGTCCAGTCCATCGGGTAATTGTCTAACAAACTCTGCAAGCTGAGCTTTTTCCAACACTGCCCAAATCTGCTTCTCGTCAGTTTTTTCCGGTGGGAAGCCGAATGCTACATTTGCACGGATGCTATCATCCATTAAATAAATGCTTTGAGGGATGTATCCCACCATTCTGTGCCATTGATCCAAATTTAGACGCACATCCACTCCATCAGATAGAATTTTTCCTTGCTGAGGATGAATAATGCCGAGAATAATATCGGCTAATGTTGATTTGCCAGCTCCGGATGGACCAACCAATGCCACAAACTCGCTTTTACGAATAACCAAATTGGTAGACTGGAGTATATCTGTTTCCCCTTGCGGATAACGAAACCAGATGTCCTGCACAACAATTTCTTTCTGTAAGTCTAGAGTTGTGTGCAAGTTTCGGCTTTGTGTAATACGTTGTTTTTCCAATACTTCTGCTTGCAAAAAATTCTCATATAAGGCATCTATTGCAGGCTTATAAACCACAATGTTATTCAAATCGCCCACTATGCGGCTTATTGCCGGCATGAGCCGCATAGCTGCAAATGCCATTACCGATAACGATGGAATAAGTAACTGTAAGTCAACGCCAACACTAATCTGTATAATAAGCAAAACCAATACCGCACTGATACCACATAACTCCATGATAGGTTTTGGCATTCCGGTGTAAAACAAGTGCTTTTCTCTTGTTTCCGCCAGACGGGAGCGCCATAAAGAAAACGTTGCTTTGAAAAAATCTTCTCTATGAAAGGCTTTAATCTCTTTAATCCCATTGTATGCTTCAAGTGTTACTTTTTGATTTTGATAATTGGCTTCCCGCATTTGTGCGCCAATCTTCTTGGATTTGCGCCGATAGAACAACATAAACAAACCCATACTTAGCCCCAGAACAATAACAATTCCCAGGGAAATGAGTGGGTCGGTTAAAAACAGATAAACACCAAGCGCCAATACCATACATCCATCCGTAAAGATGTGTATTAGGGCTAATAGTGTCGAATAAAAATGTATCGTGCTTACATTGATATTTGTGATTAATTCGGAGGCGTTGTGTGAAACATGAAACAAATAGTCCTGATCGATGTAAATGTTGTGAAGCCGCTTTGAAAGATTGGCTTCATCCTGGTAAATTACATGAAACTGAAAACGTATTAAAAACAGATAGTAGAGGTTTTTAATTACATACACAATTATTAACAGTGTGCAAATCAGTATTAAAAACTGTTCGCTGTTGCTGAGTTTGAATGAGTGCATCAACCATGTATATATCTCGTTTTGATAGATTATATCCGGGTTCATTATAATGTCCAGCACAGGATAAATGGTGGCAACACCGGCAAGTTCAAGAAAGGCGTTTCCGATTGTCATCACCAATAAGAAGCATAGCTTAACTTTGGTGTGATGTGTAAGGATGTAGCTCATTTTTTTAAACAAAAGTGTTAATCTCCTTGATTAGAACCAACACACAGCTGCAGCAATGTATAAATCCTATTGGCAACATATTCTACGGTGCTCTCTTGATACAGTTCTTTTATCATCGAATATTCAATCGAAGGTACACTCTCGTTGCAAGTGATAAAACGCTCCATCCGGCTGGCGGCATCTTGTAATGGCTCCTCCGGTGCGATATCAAGTGCGTTGGGATATCTCGATAGATACGGCACTACAGGGCAGTTTTCTGTTTGGCGAATATGAATAATTGGTTTTCCTGTACTCAAATAATCCAATATTTTGCTGGGTACTTGGTTTTCTACAGTATTGCCAATGTTAACCAACACATCGGCAAGCAGTAACGTGGATAAACTATCATATAAAGGTTTTTGTCCAAGAAGAATCAGTCGCTCTGGCATTTCTTCACGATATTTCTCTAAAACATCCTCGCACCCTATTCCCAACACCACGAACTTGATGCGAGGATTCCGTATTAAGGTGAACATATCCATGGTGCGCTGAGGTGGCCGTATAGCTTTCTCAAGACGACCAGCAAAGAAAATAAGGATGTCTTCACTCTTCTTTTGTAGTATTGCTTTGGTATATCTGTCTGGCTTCAATTCGCGTATATTCGGGAACTCCAGTGCGTATACTCTATCGCGTGGCCAACCAGGGGTGTTTTCTTTTTCGCGCAGTACAAACCGAGTGGTGATAGTCACATCCGCAGCAGAAATAAGTCTGTTTTCAATTTGTTCACGTGCCTTTTTCTCTTTTTCAGGGAACAGCCGGTTTGTGGTGTAGGGGTCTGCCATATAAAAGCACCAACACACGCCCGGATGTTTCTTTTTCAGCTTGTAAGCAGCCATGCTCGTTATTATCGTGGCACTTACGGATATAACGACATCAAAGGGCTCATCGCTATATAAACGCAGTAGTTTTCTATAAAATCGATTCTCAACAACCGGGTCTTGATCTTTGCCACAGATTGAGCGAATAAGTTTATTCACAACCTTTTTCACAAGAAACGGTAATGTTCGAATAGGCTCACGCTTCCACTGTTGTAGCGAAAAAACATGCGGGTCGTTAACACGGTGGATATCATAACCTTGGTGGTATTCATGTTTTGGGACGCGTCTACTACCCCGTGTTGCCAAGACCTTAACAGAGCAACCCTTGCAAATGAATTCATGGGCCATATTTCTTACAAGATTTGCACAAGAATCGTCATCCGGGTAGAAGTGCTGAACTACAAAGACTATTCGCACACACATTCTCCTTGTTCGTTACAGGACTCGCAGTTACCTTGACTGATATTCTTTATGCAGATTTTATAGCATGAATTGAAGAAAAGGGATTTTTAAATGTTATGAGCTTTCTTGTGTTGCCTTCATCCTGTACTAGATACATTCCAAGCACAAAAACCATTGGTGCATCTGCACCTTTAAACTGAAGAAGTGCAATAGCACAATAGAGAAGTAAAAAAGCGGCATAAGGATTTTTAGCTAGGCTTTTTATGTTATTTGCAACTAGCCGCACACACATGAACACGAAAATCGCAAGTCCTATGATACCACCATCCAGAAGTACCTGCAAGTATAGATTGTGAACGTTGTTTTCTGTGTATAAAGTTGGAACAGCCTGCATGTTCTCGATGGCCTGAACGGCTTTCATTGCGTTTCCGGACCCATACCCCCACCATTGCCGCTTAAAGGCTTCCCAACTTGCTTCCCAAATGTCAAAGCGCGAACGGATGCCACGGGCGTCCGCAGTTATCCTGTGTCCTGTTTCTTCAAATATTTGGGTAACCGGTGTCAGGCCGACAGCGTTGTTCAAAACTGATAGTAACCATGTGAGTAATACAAAAGCCGCGAAACTTGCTGTTAGTGACGTACCAAAGGTCAATGCCAGTGCAAGTTTTCTTTTGCTGTGAATCATGCTCCAAACCAACACGCAGACACATGCGACCATCCCTACTCTGCTCATATACGTTACAGAAATGAACAAGGAGGTCCCTAGGTAGATTCCCTGAAATAGCGGATACTTTAGCAAAAACAAACCCAAGAGGGACAGCCATGTCGCCTCAAGGTTTAAGCCACCGGCAGAAAAGTAAAGCATCCGGGGCTTTGCTGTTTGCCTGTGTTGAAAAAAATCAACATATGTATCTGCTTGCGCTATCCATTTGCAAATTACCACAGCCCATACAGCTATTGCCAAAAGCACCATAAGCTTTTCTCGAAACTCCCGCGGTAACTGGCTATAGCAATTCATCACAGCCAAAACAGCCACAGCGCCCCATAAATAACTAAAAATAAGATTGTCTACCCCCCACGCTTGAAGGTTGATTAGCGTGGTGATGATTGAAACACCACAAAACAAAAATATACTTATAGGGGGAAGAGTAATAGTGGGCTTGAGGATTAAGAACACACAGATAACCAACCCTGCAATGTGATGTGGCCGCACGGAAAACTGGCTTAAAAAAGGTGCGCTTCCCAGTCCATTAAATACACAAATGAACCCAAACACCAATAAAAACCAGAATAGGATAGGGAACTTCCGGATTCTAGCATCATCAAAAGACTTATGTGTTTTCAGTATTCCCATCCCCATTCTTACCTTTGATATAAGAGCGTTGTCCTGAGTGGACGACTTTAAGCATTTGAAAAATGTTTAAAGACTCTTTGAATAAGTGCCTCTTTCTAAGCACATATTGCAAATTCAAAAAAGAAGACATCCATTGGCTCATTGCGGCAAAATTTGCACCTTTGTTATAAAGATAGGTGTCAGTAAACCCGTTAAACCATGTAGAGTTCCCAATATGGAGCTGTGCGATACAATGCGGCACGTACCATAGCTTTAATCCGGCCGATATACTTTGCCACAGCAGCAGTGTTTCTTCCCCTAGGCTATACTGCGCGCCGCCACTGTTTAGCAGCCTGGCTCTGCGAAACGAAATTTCTACTGATGAGCATTTGTTGCTTGCCAGCCAAAATCGCCGGGCCTCTTTGGGGGAATAGCACTTAAATGGTTGTTCTATGCCTTCTACCTGATATGTAATGAAATCCGCCTGCGGATGCTTTTGATAACCACCTAAGACGGTACACACAGTGTCCTTTCTGTAAACAATATCATCATCGGCTAATAAACAAATATCCGCTGTAGCATGTTGTATGGCCAAGTTTCTGCTCTTGCTCAAGCCCTTGTCATTGCTGTCAATCCACAATACCCTATGGCCGTTGTGCTGGATGGTACACATTCCATTTTTACCGCATTGGTTTATAACGATGGCATCACAGGGAAGATGCATGTTTGCCAATAAATGCGAGTCCTTCTGGCCCATTGTTGATATTAAGACTTCCAACGTCATATTGTTATCCCCAAACGTCGCCGTAATTGATTGGCCGTGAATAGAAACCGATGCTTTCTAAACGTATGCAAGAGCCCTTTTATATGCTCCCAATTATGCCTGCTAAACAGTTTTTTCTTAGACAGACGCTGCCATTCATGAACAATAGTCGCTTCGGAGCAAAAGGCAACCTTATAACCTTTTTCCCACACACGAATACAATACTCTGCATCTTCCGGTGCGTAAAATATGCTTTCGTCCAAATAACCCACTTCATTAAGCAGCGCGCTACGGAAAAGCCAGCAAGCAGACATCAGATAATCCACAGCGTAAAGGTTTCCGTCCTGCTGTACAGCAGGCATCTCATATTTTTCCGCCCTTCTTTGGATACTATGAAGAGGTATTCCTTTCATTATTTTCGTCGGTAAGGTGGGAAAATTACGACCAGACATTTGAATATAACCATTACTTGTGACCATTTTGGGCCCAATAAGCCCATAATCAGTATGCTGCTCAAGTGTGTTTATTAATATACTAATAGCCAACTCATTTACAATGGTATCGGAGTCCAGTATACAAACAAAAGGTATTCCGGTGGGCACCATTTTCAATGCGGCATTGCGTGATTTTGTGGTTCCTATGTTCGTTTGAAAACACAAGTAAACCATGGAGCAATGTGATGGCATATTTCGTTTGCTTTCATCAATTATCGCTTTTGTGTGATCGGTAGAGCCATTATCCACAACAATAATGTGTGCACGATACATTTTGATTTGGAATATGGAATTAAGGCATGCCTCAATATCTTTTTCAGAATTCCATGTAAGAATAATATAACCAATATCACACTGATAATCCTGGTTCAATGCACTCTCCTTAAATCTAGGATAGCTACGTTCTATACGGATATGGTTGAGTTACTATGAGAAAGCATGCCTACAGCAAATCGCGCAGAGTAGATGGTGTCGAAAAAACGTAGGAAAGCATATTAATTGAATAGAGGTGGCTTTCACTGCTTTTACATTATATCTATTTGCATAACAAATTTCAACCACCCCCAAACACCGCATAACCAACCCCCGCGTAATCCGTTCCCAGCGCCAGTTGCTCCAGTTGAGGATAAGCCGCTTTGAACGCATTCAGTTGCTGGTCATCGGTATGCCTAAGAACAACAGCCATCTCTTCGGCTGACGTGTAAGCATCCATGCCATGCAAAATAACCTCAAACCCCGAAAAATAGGCTTGCAGCAGCCAGCTTTGCAACAAGGCGGTGGGGTTTCCCTGCGCGTCTACCACCAGCAACTTGATTTCCGGCGTGATATCCATCTGCGAAAAAGGGTTGCCCTGGGATGTCATAATGCTTGTTACCGTATTAATGTTTTGCGCATACGGCTTTACAAATCCGCCCCCCAAAAGCACAAGCGAGCAAACCGCCAAGGCCGTTAGGCCGATGACATTTTTGTTATCCCTGCAAAGCGCAAACGCCTGCTGCGCCGCATAGCCAACCACGAAATAAACACCGATGAGGCAAGGATATACATACCATGTAAGTTTGGTGGCAGAGAGGGAAAACAGAATGAGCGGTGTTACGGCCATGGTGCCAAAAACGCTCACAAAAACACCGTCTGCAGTTTTCCCTTTTCTGTAGAATATAACGATAATAAGGCCAAGAAGACTAAGAACAACCATGCTCCAAAACAAGGGGGCACCCAGCTGCCTGGCCATCTCGCGCACATAAAACAGCCGTCCGCCGGTGTGGCCTTCAATGGCCTCCCCTACCCTGTTTAATGTGTCTTGTACCAGCATCTTTTCAAAAAACATCAGCCCGTCAAACGAAAAACGCAGCGCAACCCACAGCAGCACCGGCACGGCCATGGGTAGCAGCAAGTACCCAACCAATTGTTTGCCCGAAAACCGGCGTTTTATGCCCGTCATCACTAAATTAACGGCAATAACCACAAAAAGGCTAACCACGTGCGACCCCTTTGTTAAAAAGGCAAAGGCGGTGCACAGGCCCGCGCCTACAAGAAAGGGCGGTTTTTCTTTATAAGCAATGTATAAAAACAGGCAGGCCGCATAGCACATCAAAAAGAACAGCGCGTCCGGGTCACCAGAAGTGAACAAATGGGTAAACCGCGTGCCGGTGGTGGCAAACAGAAAGCCTGTGGTAATGGCGCAAACAGTTCCGGTATAGCGGTTTAGCACCCACATGGCGCTTGCCACAATAATGGGCAGATATAAAGCCGAAAAAAAGCGCAACGCAAAGGTGTTGTAGCCAAACAGACGGTAGGCCAGGGCAATCTGCCACAGGCTCAGTGGGGGTTTGCTGTTCCAGTAATCCGGGCTATAAGCATAGGTGTTTACCATATAGTTCCCACTGCGCAGCATTTCATAGGCGTTTACCCCATGCCGCGCCTCGTCCCATTCGTAAATAACACCGCCATACGAAAGATTATGGAAAACGTCAAAAGCTGCAAACGCGGTAAACAACACCAGGCAGCCGTAAAAAGCAAGCTTGTGCCATGGGGGAACCCCTTTGCCGGCCTGCATTGCAGATGATGCGGTGATTTGTTTCATGCTGTCCCTCTGCATTTGCCCCGCGGTGCGGGAAATTACATCCTCTAAGCGCGCCACGCTTTATCCAAACACACTATGGTAGGGAATGATCATCCCATAGTTCTCTGCAAACTCAAGGTAAAAAGCATAAGCGATTATGGGCAGCAGCATGGCGGCGGCCGCACCAATACGATATTTACGGGTTTGGATAAGTGAAAGTATTTCAGGAATAAAAAAAACAGCGGTAGCGCTAAAAATATAGGCAATTCGGTAGGTGTTCGATACGATGGGCTCTAATATCAAATGCAGCATTACCGCCAAAAGAACACCAGCGTACAGCAGCCGGTATTTCTTGTTTTTACCGGCCCTTTTTGCCAGCAAAAGCCCGTAAACCAATGTTGGCAGCAGCGAAACAATAAATAACAATGCGTAGTTTTGCGTGTAGGCAAAGGTTTCGCTGCTGTTTACATACTGCGCGTACCACCCGCCGAAGTTGGTTAGCAAGGCAAGCACCCCTTGCCGAAGCAGGCCCTGCAACGCCAGTGCTACGCCCGCCACGGCCGTTAGAAGATAGGGGTGCAAGCGGACATAATACAAAGGAAGCAATATAAACCCCAGCCATACGGCGCTATGCAAAAACCCTGCCACCAGCGTTAGCGCGGTAAAAACATACCATTTCCCCTCAAACAGGTACGCGTAGCCCAGCATCAGCAGGGCAATGGCAAGGCACTGGTTTACGTAATTGTAAGCAATAAAGTATTGCCCGCCCAGCAGGTACACAAACAGGCCCACCAGCGGCAGGGCGGCGCTTTTGGCTATTGCCGCGCCAAACGCAAAAACGGTGATAAAGGCACACACTGCAAAAAGACTTTCGCTTCCCAAACCCATTTTGGCTAGCGCCACATTTAAAAGCCCAAACAAAGGGTCTTCCATGTGTGGCCAACCCATAGCAGCCGCCCGGTATCCGGGCACATAGGTGTACAAATAATCAAACCCTACGCTATACCGCAGGCCCAAAAGCAGCACTGGCAGCAGCATGGGCGTTAAAAAAAGTGCCATGGATTTGGTTTTTACCAGCTTTCTGCCAGGCTTTGGGCGATACAGCGCAGAAATGACGGCAGACGAGTACAGCGTTAGCACAAGGGTTAGCAGGTATACTTGCGCCTGTGCCCACCATACGCAAAAAATGGGGATGAAAGAGGCAATAAAACTGAAAGCCGCGAATGCAAGCAGCGCATAAGTGGCCATAAACAGACCGTGCTTTTGGGTTTCGTCTAGGCTAAAACGCCTGGGGCGCAGCCTGGCCCAAGCCGCCCGATAATCTTTGCTGGGGATGATAAAAGCCGCAACCAGCACCGCAAGGGCGGCAAACCCGGCCAGTGAACGCGGCCGCACCGGCTGGCTCTGCGCCCGCGTAGCATCCACCTGAAAGTGCCGGAAGGCGATAACAGGCTCAAGGGATACCTCGCTGTAGGCGGATATCTTGCCTTGATAGAAAAATGTAGCCTCGGGTGGCGACAAGTCAAAGCTGTCGGCCGCTGTCGGCAGCAGCATGTCGGTTTGAAAGGGATGTTTAATCGACACTTTATCGGTTACCACCAAATCCGGTTGGCCATCGGCAAAAAGGATGCAAACAGCCACTTTGCTTGCCATTTTGGGAACGCGCGCCGTGTAGCGGCCCTCCCCCTGCGTTGCCATGGACACCGTACGGGTTTCTTGCGCGTCGGTATAACGGACGACGAATACGGTTTCGCCGGATACCGGTTGCGTCATAATGGCGGACACACGCACCGCCCCGGCAAAGAAATCCAAGGCTTCGGATATGCCGGCCGGCAAAAGCAAGAGCGCCAAGGTGCAAAGCATTGTCGTAACCATGGCTTTGCAGCTTTGCGCTGCAAGTAAGGCCCAAAGGGTTTTTATCCTTTTCCGCATAAACATCCCTTTACATGACGTGCGCAGAAAACCATTTAAGGTAGCTTTGCAGCCCCGCTTGTAAATCCACCGTCACGGAAAACCCCAGCTGGTTCTGTGCCTTTTTTATGTCGGATTTGCAATGGCGCACATCGGCCGGGCGTTCGGGCAGGTGCTGCACACCTACCGGCTTACCCGCGTATGCCTGCATCATCTCCGCCAGCCGGTTAATGGTAACGCTGCCGCCGCTGCCCAGGTTGTACACATTGGTTTTGTCGGTGTTCGAGGCCAGCCAGTTGGCTCGGGCCACATCCCGCACGTTCAAAAAATCCCGCGTTTGTTCACCGTCGCCGTAAATGGTAATGGGTGTGCCCTCTATAATACGCTTGGCAAAGATAGGAATCACGTTCCCGTACAAATCAAAGCGCTGGTTTTCCCCATAGATGTTGAAATAGCGCAGGCAAATGCCCGTAATGCCGTAAATGTGCGCGTAGGCCAAAATCATTTTTTCCGCCGCCAGCTTGCTCACGCCATAGGGCGAATCCGCGTTTTGCGGATGATTTTCATCAATGGTAGGGGTTATTAGCTCACCAAAAATGGCGGCAGAAGAGGAATAGACTATTTTATTCACCCCCTGCCGGCGCATGCCCTCCAGCACATTTACCGTACCCAGCAGGTTGGTTTCAGAGTCTTCCTGCGGATTGTCCAGCGATTTTTGCCGCCCCACGCTGGCCGCCAGATGGAAAACAACGCCGCAACCCGCGCAGGCCTTTTCCACAGCAGCTGCGTCACGGATGTCGGCCCGGATAAACTCAGCGTTCAGTTCGGCTATGTTTTCACGGTGGCCGGAGAAGAGGTTGTCAAAAATCCGCACCTCAAGGCCCTTGCCAATCAAGTATTGCGCCACATTAGAGCCAATAAACCCCGCGCCACCGGTAACCAATGCTTTCATGTGCGTTTCCCCCGTTTAACCCATTTGCGTATTTTATCTATCAGCCGGAACAAGGGCAAAAAAAGCCGAAACAGCGGCGAGGCTTTAATTTTTCGCAATTCATCATCCCGCTGCTGCCAGCCCAAAGAACAGCTTTCAATACCGGCTTGATATTCTCTGGCGATGGCTGCCGCTTCCTTTGTTGTAAAGTTAAAAGGCGATTGAAAGGGCGCCAAATCGGGTCGGCCGGACAATACGGCCTCAATTAGAGCCCCCCAGCGCTCGCACACCGTTTCCCGGGAAAAGCGCGATACCATTTGAAGGGCTTTGGCGCGCATGCTTTGATACAGCACCTTGTCCTCAAACAGGCGCAGAACACACAAGGCCATCGCCTGTACGTCATCCTGCGGGCAGATAAACCCGTTTTCGCCGTGGGTGATGATATCCTCAAGCCCGTGTATCTCGAAAAGGACAGAGGGCACCCCGTAGGCGGCAGCTTCCAGCAGCACCATGCCAAATCCTTCGCTTTCCGACGCCATTAGGCTTACATCGGCCAGTTTGAAATAATTTTCCACATGGTCTGTTTGCCCGGTAAAAACAACGCTTCTCTCGGGGAATGCTTGTAGTTTATAGACCATTTCCAGCGTGACGCCGCCCTCGCCGGGTATCACCGCGTCCCAATCCACCGGTCCAACCACGTACAGTTTGGCATCTGCTTCCCGGTTCAGCACCAGCCGAAAAACCCGGAATATCCGGTCAACCCGCTTATTCGGGTCGTTCCAGCGGCCAACGGCAACCAGCACTTTATTGGGCTCTGGGCGCATAAACGCGCTGTCAGGCTGAAACGGGCGCGGGTTGGGTATCCATACGCCATTGGGGGCAAGGCAGTGGTAAACGCGCTCGCTGAAAGAGGTGAGAAAAACGGCCGCCTGCGCGGGTAGTAAAAATGCCTTGCGCTGTGCGCCAAAGCCGGTGGTTTCGTGCCGGATGGGGTAGAAAAAATTCTCGTGGTTACAAATGATATAGGGAATACCCTGCTGTGTCAGGCGCTGATAGAAAGGCAAGCCATCCAAAACGATGCTGGAATTACCAATCACCAGGCGAATGTTGTTTCTGGCAATGTAGCGAATGCATTTTTCTACCCAGGATGAAGAATTTTTCAGTGAGAAGAACGTGACTTTTTCATCCAGCGGAAAGGTGTTTTCCACAATAGGCAGTTGTATTAGGATATGAACCTGATAGGATTGACACAGGTGGTTAGCCAGCGTGGAAACAACCCGTTCCACACCGCCGGTTAGCCAGAAATGATTAAAAAACAGAATAGCCGGCCCGTTGATGGTCGCTCGCCTCCTTCCTAAAAGATATGTGAAAAGCTACTTTCCCCATCCCGGGAACAGCATGTGGAATAAGCTAATGGCAGTATCTAACACCGCGTAATAAATATGCAGCAAAACTTTACGCACCTTCTTTCGGCCAATTTGCCGCTTTTCTCTCTTAGACAGGCCCAGGCGCAAGATATTCATCCTGCGTAAATCCTGGTACAAATAGTCTGTTTCCAGTATATTTTTGGCATATTCCGGGTTCTGGTACACATACCGCAAGATATTCAAATAACCCACTACGCTTTTTTCACCGGATAGCGCCGTGGTATCCTCATCCACCACCACCACCGTCAGGCCGTCGTCTATCTGGCCAAGCGGATAGCGGAACGAAAGATCTATCCACAGGCAAACATCTTCGCCAATGGTAAAATCCTCGGGAAATCGCAGGGTGCCCAGTGCATCGCGTTTCACCATCACCGTCGGGGTGGCAACACGGCAACACTCAATAATTCCAGGAAATGCCTTTCCACTTGACGCTTTGGTTGTTATCTTGCTTTCTTCCCCTGTGCCCGCGTTGCGCCGCACATAAGAAGTGTGGCAAAAACAATAACTGCCCTCCAGCATATAAGCCAGCTGCTTCTCAATCTTTTGCGACAGAAAAAAGTCGTCCGCATCCAGAAAAGCAATGTACGCCCCGGTTGCCTTTTCTATCCCCAGGTTTCTGGCGGCGGCCGAGCCTCGGTTTTCGGTGGCAAAATACCGTATGCGTTCGCCGTAACCCCCCGCCACGGCATCGGTGGCGCCGCCATCGTCCGAGCCATCGTTCACAACAATTATTTCGGTGCTGGGGTACGTTTGCGCTAAAACACTGTTGATGGCGTTGGGCAACAGGGCGGCATCGTTATAGGTTGGAATGATGATGCTGACCAATGGGCCAGAAGGCGCGGTTTGCGGACTATGGTGTTCCATTTTGGCCGCCCCTTTCTGTGTAGTCCAGCAGTGTTACCCCAGGGTTTCCCGCCCACGCCGCCATGTGGCGCGTAACCCGTCATAACACACGCTGCGCGCCAAACGGGCCATCGTTCCCTCCGCCGGCTCTCCGGTGAACGCACGCCGGGCCGCCTGGGGTAAGCTTTCGCACAGGGCGTCAAAACTATGTGCTATTGCCGCAGCCAGTGCACCGTCATTCTGGTTTTGGCGTGCATGCGCCATTTCGCGCTTATAAAAAGCGGCGGCCTCGTCCAATGTGCCGCGGCCACCTAAATAATCGGCCATCATGCGGTTAAAATGGTACGGCGTTCCCGCCACCTGCGCCTTTTCGGCATCGGTTATTTGCCGGCCCATTTCTACCCACAGCCGGTTGGCCTCGGCCGCGTGGCTTGGGTCTTGCCGGGTGCCCTGCCCGGGGTGAAGCCGCACCACTACATCGGCATGAGGGCAATGGCTTACCGGCGCCTGGCGAAACAGGCGAAACCACAGGTCGTAGTCCTGGGTGGTTCTCAGCGACGGGTCAAAACTGCCCACCCGTTCGAAATGGCTTTTGTGTATCAGCACCGTGCAGCCGTTTACCAAACCCCTAAAAACGGGAAACAAGGGGGTGGCCAGCTGTCGCGCGGCATACATGCGTTGCAGCGGTGCGGTGCTGCGCACACCGCCGGGCTCTTCCTTCATTCTATAGCTGCCGTATATAACCGTTTTTTTATCCAAAGCCTCTAAATGCGCTATCTGGTGCGCAAGCTTTTCGGGCAGATAATAATCATCGTGGGAAAGCCACGCAAAATAATCGCCTCGCATGTGCTCAAGTCCCAGGTTCAGGGCGGAGGCCACACCGCCGTTTTCTTTTGTAAAATAGCGGATGCGCCGTCCGTAGCGCTTTGCCACCGCCGCCGTGGCGCCGCCATCGTCCGAGCCGTCGTTTATTACAAGTATCTCGCGGTTTTCATACGTTTGTGCCAACACGCTGTTAATAGCGCCCCGCAGATATTTGACCCCGTTGTACACCGGAATAATCACAGACACCATCGGATTAAACATACAGCAATGCTCCTTTAACGCCCGCCGCGCGTAAACAGCCGATGCACCGCCCGCAGCGGCGCGGTTATTTTCCAGCTTAGGCTATTCATTATTTGGATGTCGTTCACCGGCCCGTTTTTGGCATGGCCCGGATTTTCGGTGGCATCCAGCTTGGCACGCAGGCGCTGTACCTGCTTCACCAAGTGGTAGGTAAACCGTTGCGCCTCATCCTGCGGCAGGTACTGCCAGCGCATTTGTTCGGTTTGTGCCTGCCGGTTGGCATATTCTGCGGCTTCCTTATAGGATGTCTGTGCCAAATAGGCGCTTAAATCCCTGTAAAACAATTCCGGCGTACCCGAAACCGACGCCTTTTCCGCATCGGTCACCTGGCCCATCATCCATATCCAAAGCCGGTTGGCATCTTCCAGGTGGTTTGGGATGGTTTTGGTGCCCTGTCCCTTATGTTGGCGCATCAGCACGTTGGTTTGCGGGCAGTAGTGCACGCTTGCCCCGCGGAACATGCGAAACCACAAATCATAATCTTGTGTGGTGGGCAGGGATGGGTTAAAAAGCCCCACCCGCGCAAAATGTCTCTTATGAAACAAAATGGTGCAGCCGTTGGCAATACCGCGGAACACGGGGAACAACGGGATGTCTAAATCCGTTATATCATAGCGGTCTTCAAATCGAATGGGCACGGTAGCCGTTTTATCGTCGTCGTAAAAAAGCTCATATCCGGTATACAAAATGGTATCCTGCGGCAGGCTGTCAAAGAGCGCCATTTGTGCCCGCACCTTGTCGGGCTTGTACAAATCGTCGTGGCTAAGCCAGGAAAAATACTCTCCGTGCATTTGGGCAATGCCGTGGTTAAAAGCCGTGGCCACCCCGCCGTTCTCTTTTTTATAATAACGGATGCGCTGCCCATAGCCTTGTGCCACCGCCGCCGTGGCGCCGTTGTCGGTGCTGCCGTCATTTACCACAATCACTTCACGGTTTTCGTAGCTTTGGGCCAGCGCGCTGTCAATGGCCCCGGCCAAGTAATCGGCGCCATTGTATACCGGAATGATAATAGACACCATTGGTTTCTTCTCCGGCATCAGGTATCCTCCTTGGGTAACGGTTGGGTATGCCAGTGCAAAGCGGGGCGGAAAACCCCCTCCATAGGCGCGTAGTAATCACCCCGCCTTTTTGTTGAATCGCTTACCGTAAAGCGCAACAAATCTCTAAATTCTGCGTAATGCTTGTAGTTTTCGGCAAACAGGTTAATCCCAATGGAATATACCCCCGCGTTCAACAATAATCCGGGAATCTCGCATGCGGTACGGTAATGTCCGGGTGGGTTGGCCTGTTCGTACCAAGCACCCTGTGTGTTGCTCAAGCTGCTGAAGGCAAGAATATTGGTTTCTCCGCAAAACAGGTTAAATGTAAACCCGGTTTTTTCACGCGCGGTGATCACTTCAAAATCGATGTGCAAAAAAAACGTGTTCTCGCACGTCAGTGTTTGTAACACCGCGCCCTGTGCGTTGCCTAAAAAAACACGGTGTACTACCACCACGCTGTTTTGAGGCGCAGTGTGCCGGTTGGGCCAGCACACCTCAAAAGCCCCCTGTGTGCACTCGTCTTGCATGTAAGCCGCCAGCACCTCCTGGGTGGGGCCATACGCCATCAGCTCTCCTTTATGCAGCCATATACATTTTTTGCACAAGCCACGTATGGCGCTCAGGTTGTGGCTTACAAACAGCACTGTCCGCCCGTCCTCGCTGCTGGCGCTGTTCATTTTCCCAATGCTCTTGCGCTGAAAACGCGCGTCGCCCACCGCCAGCACTTCGTCCACCATCAAAACTTCCGGCTCTAGGTGGGCGGCTACCGCAAAGGCTAGGCGCACATACATGCCGCTGGAATAACGCTTCACCGGGGTATCTATAAATTGTCCTATCTCAGAAAACGCTACAATTTCATCGAACTTCTGGTGTATCTCCTGTTTTTTCATCCCCAAGATAGCGCCGTTCATGTATACATTTTCACGGCCGGTCATCTCAGGATGAAAGCCCGTACCCACCTCCAGCAAGCTGGCCGAACGCCCCCATATCTCGGCACGGCCCTTCGTCGGCACGGTAATACCCGATAATATTTTCAACAAAGTGCTTTTCCCCGAGCCATTGCTGCCAATAATCCCCAGCGTTTCCCCTCGCGCCACGTCAAATGAAACATCACGCAGCGCAAAAAAGCACTGGCTATCGCACACCGGCGTGCCAATTGCTTCACTTTTGCCGCGTAAACGCGCACACCGGCGCTGAAAACTCGCGCGTACCGCATGCTTATTTAGCACACCCAACCGGTATTCCTTATATAAACGCTCCACACGTATCGCGTTGTCTGCCATGGCTTTTCCCGTCCTCGTCCTGCATTCAGATTGTATCTACAAAGGTGCGCTGCGCGCGGCGAAACACAAATAGCCCCAATAGCAAAACACCCGCGGTAAAGGCCAGGCTATAACCTTGCAAAAGCCAATTAAAACCGCCCGTGCCAAAAACCAGACTACGAAAATTTGCGATAACGGCTGTCATTGGGTTTATCGCAAGCAGTGTCCCAAACGGCTGCGGCACGGCGTCGGCCGTATATACTACGGGGGAAAGATACATCCATATCTGGGTGATGAAGCCCAGCATAAAAATCAAGTCTTTCCACTTGGTGGTAGCACTGGCAATCAGCATCCCTACCCCCATTGCCAGCAAAGCGCTTTGCAGTGCCAAAAGTGGCGCCAACAATAGCGTAAAATGCCACCCGGTGCTAAAACCCAGCAAGGGGCTGGCCAGCATTAAAAGCGCCAGTACCACAAACTGAATAAGAAAAGACACGCCGTAAGACACCCCCGCCGCCACCGGAACCGCCAGGCGCGGGAAGTACACCTTGCTGAAAACGGCAATATTTTCCGTAAAGCTTCGTGCCGTTTTGTCCATCACAATGGCGAAATAATTCCAGCACACCAGCCCGGAATAATAAAACAGGAAAAACGGCAAGCCATCGGTGGGCGTTTGCACCACCAGCCCAAAAACAAGGGTAAACACCAGGCTGGTAAGTAGCGGGCTAATCACAAACCAGGCAAGCCCCAATACACTTTGCTTGTAAACAGCCAAAAATTCCCGCCTTACAAGCAGACCCGCCAAATAGCGATAACCCAGCAGTTCCTTAATGCCCAAGCCGGTCAAGATTCCCTTGGCGTCCACTACGCGCGACGGCTTTGGCTTGGTATCCATGGCACTCCTTACCTCTATCAAACTAGCAAACCACCCAACCTTTTATATCCAAACACGAAAATTATAGCATGACGGCAGGGGTTTGTCTAATAGTGGCAACGCAAACACTGCAACTTGACATACCTGGGCACCACCCCTATACTAACGATAACAAAAGGTTATTGGAGGCGCATATGGTCAAAAAAAATATGCGCAGTATCAGCATCGCCGCCGCTCTTGTGGATGGCATCCTCAACCTGGCCGCGTTTTACCTGGCGTACAGGATACGGTTTTTTTTCTTTGACGACAGCGTCACCTTTCAGCCCTTTGCCGATTACCTCGACATCAGCCTTGTCAACGCGTTGCTCTCCATTGTGCTATACGCAATATCAAAGCTCTATGCGCCCAAGCGTCTCACGCGCTATCCCAAAGACATCTCTACCGTTGTTCGCGCCAACATAGTAAACATATTGCTGCTAACCCTTGTCTTTTTTGTCCGGCGGATATTCGATTTTTCACGCTGGATGCTTGTATTTTATTTTATCCTCAGCACCGTGTTCATCACCGGCAAGCATCTTATGGTGCGGTGTATCCTTCATAATCTCCGCAACAAAAAACACAACCTGCGCCACGTCCTTCTCATCGGCAGTGGCAATCTGGCGGCACAATACTATACCGCCATCCAAAAAAATGCGTATCTTGGTTATCATTTGGCCGGCTTTTTGTCTACTCCCGATAAAAGCCCCACCCTCAGCCTAGCAGATGCTACCTGCCTGGGACAGCTTAGTAAATTGGACGAATTGCTGGGGCTATGCAGTTACGATGAAGCCGTTATCGCTCTTGATGAAAACGACGCCAGATACACCCGCCAAGCCATCTCCCTGTGCAACCGCCACGGCCAGCGGTTTTCTATTATTCCCTATTTCTCCCAATATGTTTTCTCCGCCTCCGCGCCACAGGTCAACAGCATCGATACCGTCCAAATATACAACATCTGCGCGTCCCCGCTGGACAGTCTTTTAAACCGCATTCTTAAGCGCAGCATCGATATTTTTGCGGCGGCGATGCTGCTGGTAGTGCTTTCCCCGATACTGCTTTTCACCGCCATTGGGGTCAAGTGTTCCTCCAAAGGGCCGGTTTTTTTCGGCCAACAGCGTGTGGGCAGAAAAAAACAAACCTTCAAAATGTACAAATTCCGTTCTATGCGCGTAAACACAGAACAAAACACCGCCTGGAGTCAAAAGGGTGATACGCGCGTCACGGCGTTTGGCCGGTTCATCCGAAAAACCAGCATTGATGAATTTCCGCAATTTTTTAACGTTTTAAAAGGAGATATGAGTCTGGTGGGTCCCCGGCCGGAAATCCCGTTTCACGTAGACCATTTCCGCGACGAAATACCCTATTACATGGCCCGCCACCAAGTACGGCCCGGTATCACGGGCTACGCTCAAATAAATGGCTATCGAGGCGACACCTCCATTGAAGAGCGCATCAATCATGACCTATACTATATCTACAATTGGTCTTTTTCTTTCGATATAAACATCATCTTCAAAACAATATTTGGCGGTATGATGGAGAAATAAGGCGTACCACACCCGCCGCTACATTGCCCTAGATATCCAACAGCGCACGCAGCCCCTCAAAAAACCGCGTGTCGGAAAAGGCCTCCGCCCGTTTAGCGGCGCGCTTAGCGTACCATGCGCGCAGGGCCGAATCTTCCAACAACAGCAGCAACCCCTCCGCAAGCAATGCTTCCACAGCGTGTTCCACGTTGCGGCAAGTGCTAAACGGCGGGGTAAGCACCCCATACGTGCACAAGGCGGGGCTGTTTTGCGGCGAGGCTTCATCGGGGCGGGCCAGTAATTCCCTCGGCCCACTGGGGCAAGCCACCGAAACCACCGGTGTCCCACAAGCCATCGCCTCCAAAATAACCATGGGGAATCCCTCAAAGCAAGACGATAAAACCACCAGCTCAGCGCGTTTCATGTAGCCATAGGGATTGCTTTGTAGACCGGTAAAAACCACACGGTCGGCCAAACCCAGCGTACTGCTAAGCGCCTCTAGGCAAGCCCGGTTGCTGCCGTCACCAACCAAAACCAAAACCACATCCGCTACCCGCTGGCAAACAATAGCAAATGCTCGTAGCAAATGGTCGTAGCCTTTTACATCTTCCAGCCGCCCCACTGCCAGAATATACCGGCCAGCCGGTAAGGCCGCCGGTGCTTGTGCCTTTTCGCGGATACGTTCTAAAGGCACACCGTTATACAACACGTCAAAGCGCTGCATGGGCATCTTTAGGGCATAGGCCAAATCGTTCCGCAATTGTGCCGACACACACACCACACGCCGCGCCCGCTTGTACACCCGGCGGCTTGCTAAGCACCTCCAAAAGCCCCGCGGTACAGAGGCCTGGCCGTGCACCCAGAGCACCACCGCTTCACGTTGGCGGCTAAACGCATTGCTCACATTGGCAATATCCCCCACCGAAAGGGCAATGTCTATGCGCAGTTCCCTTTTACAGCGGCGCAACGCACAGTTTCGCCGAAGCACTTGCCAAATCTTCGCAAGCAGAGACGATCGGGCAGGAAGGTTCAAGTTCACAACCGGTATATCCTCAACTGGAATTTCCGTCTCCCAGCGCTGAAATACTAAAATAACAACATTATACTCATCCTTCAGGCCCTCGGCAGCTGTAACAGCTATCCGCTCCTGTCCGCCAAACCCTAAATGCGGGATAATAATTGCCAGCGTCTTTTTCATAGTTTCCCGGCTCACCGCCGCACCGTTTTCCCTTTGTGCACCCACACCCCAAACCCATTCCACTGCGCCCAGTACACAAAATCCACTACCGCGCCGCTCTCCCCGGTGCGGTTTTTCAGCACCTTCAGCTCTATCCGGCGCGGGTTCTGCCGCTTCGCCTCGTCCAGCAAATCCGGTGTTAGCTTTTCCGCCCCCTGCGGCAAGGCAAACTCCAGGCCCAGCAGCACATCGCTGCTGTATTCAATTGCGCCGCTTTCCTTAAACGCCGCAAGGCTCATCTTCGCCGTATAATTCTCGCGGTTCAGCGACGATATTGCCACCACCGGCGTTTTGTATTCCCGGCTTAGGCGCTTTAGCTCAAACACGGCGCGGTCAGTGTTCTGCTTATCGGTGGCGCGCGGCTCGGCGGGGGCTAAAATCTGCAAATAGTCTATCATCACCACCGGTACGCGCCCGGTCAGCTTCACGTGCCGCGCCAAGGTCTTGGCTATCTTGTCCGCCCCGGTGTCAAACGCGCCCTCACAGATATACAAACGCCCGGCAAACGCCTCGTAAGCTGCCACCGCCTGCTGGATGATGGTGCGTTCTTTTTGAGAATACCCAGCGTATCGTTTGCCATCGGTAATACCGCGCGTGGTTTTTGCGTTAGCACTTTCGCCCCCGCACAATTCCCACGTCAGGCGGCTGATGCTCTTGGCCATCAGCTCACTGCGCGCCATCTCCAAAGAGAAGAATAACACATCCCGCCCCTGTTTGGCAATCTGGTCGGCCATCTGCAATATAAACGTTGTCTTCCCAAGGCTACTGATAGCCCCAACCACATACAATCCCTCGTACAGCCCGCCGTCCAGCGCCGCGTCCAAACCCTCAAAACCGGTGGGTACAGCGGGGGTGTCCACCGAGGCGGCAATTCCCCCCACAAAAGCGCCCACATGGCTGGCCGCACTGGTGGCCAAATACGCGCGGCGCTCTTCGTCTGCCACCGCGTCCCGGTGCTCCAGGGCGCGCGTCTGCGCCTCGGCCACCCGCTGGGCAAATTGCTCCGGCTCGCGCTGCAGCGCCTCGTTGGGGTCTTTGTACGCGCCCGCAATGTTTTCCGCCACATGGGCTATTCCAAGCCTTTCCAGCGCCTCGGCTAAGGCGTCCCGGGTTTCGGCGCCGCGCGCGTCGTTATCCAGCGAAAGGACTAATACCGCATCGGTTTTATGCCGGTTCAGACGCTCCAGCAGCCGCCGGATGCCCGTGCCGCCCAGCGCCACGGCCGCGCCGCCCACCTGCCCCACACTCACCGCGCACAGCTGGCTTTCCACCACAAACACGCAAGACTCTGTTCCCAGCGCTTTCGCGTTAAAAAGCGGCTCTGGGCCTGCCTGTGCCGCAGGCGGCTTGTAAAAAACCCTGCCCTCCCCTACCCCGCGCCGTATAAAATACCCCGTATCCCCGTAAGGCACCACAATCTGCCCCGCCGCCGCGTCGTATCCCAGCCGCCAGTGCTCAATCGTTTCCTCAGTCAGCCCGCGCCCCTTCAAGTACGCCATGGCCGCCGGATGCTCCTCCAGCACTCGCGCCGCCTCGGCCACATACCCGTCAAACCGACGGCTATTCGCTATAGCGGCGTCCGGCGCGGCACGCAGTGCTGTCGTCCGGGTTTTTTCTGTGCGCACCACCGCTGGGTGCAGCTGCCCCGCCCATTCGGCTGTCTTTTTATAGGCTTCTCCTGCGTTCAGCCCATATTGCTTACCCACCACATCAAAAATATCTCCATAAAAATCGCAGGCAAAGCATTTTACGTGCAGCCCGTCGTCCGTCAGCTTCATGGCGCCGGTTTTTTTAGGCCCCGTGCCGCTGCCGCACAGAGGGCATATGTAAAACCCGTAGTTGGGGGCGGGCCGCAGATAATCGGCCAGTTTCATCCGCAATTCGTGAGTGCTGTCATTTCGCATGAGGTTTCCTTACCCTCGTTTCCTGTTTGCCGTCCTCACCAGTATACTGTATTTATTGCTGTTCCCCAATCCCTATGCCGTATCCGTAATAAAGCCCTATAAAGCTTCCAAAAGCTTATAGGGCTTATACATTATTATCTAAACCTCGTTTGCTTTGATGCACCGCCGTTATTAGCCGCTTTTGCACCCTTCGTGAATTAGCGTTTTCTCCCCCATCCATTAGTGTTTTTTCTCCCTCTCATCTCCGCTTTCGCCCCCCTCTCTCAGCGTTTTTGCCCCCTCTTTGCATGCTTGTTGTTCCTTCTATTGCCAATCATTAGAAAAAAATCGGTAAATCGTATGAATGTTGAATTTCATCGCCCCTTGTTAGCCTTTTCTCCCCCGGCACTTTTGAATTTGCCGTTCCGCGCTCCCGGCAGATGTTAGTTCTTTCGCCCCCCAATATTCTCGCTGCCTTTTTCCGTTTTTCGCGCCGTTTCCCGTCTTATCCGTCGGTATCAGCGCCAGGTGTTAGCCTTTTCGCCCCCGCCCACAACCCATTGTTAGCCCTTTCTCCCCCGTCATCACTCACCTAAGCCTCCCCGGAAAGCAAAACCCCTTTACACCAAAAACCTGCGATGCAAAAAACACCGGTGTTAGCCCTTTCGCGCCCTGGGCTGTCGGTGGCTCGCGGGCTGCGTGTTAGGCTTTTCGCCCCCCAGACCAACTCGAAAGCCAAAGTTTATGAAGCATTCTACTCCAAAACAACGGTCACACTGTAATATTCCGCGCCGCGCTTGTTTTCGGTAAAGGATGTAATAAAGCGCTCTGCGGCCCAATATTCCAGTATGTTGCGCATGTGCCCGCGTATTTTGCTTTTCTTCAGCCGCAAAGCGCCGTCGCTGGCCGCGCTGATATCCAAATAGCGGTACACCGTATCATACAAGATATTGCGCGAAAGGTTACTGCCCTTCATGCTCAAAATGCGCCGCTGCAAATAGCCTTGCATCATCAATATTTCTTCGGTTTTGTTGATGGGTGTGTCCAGCAGCTTAATGTCCACCCGCCCTATCTGGTTTTTCAGGCTGGCGTATTCAAACAGCACCGGCTGGCGCAGCAGGTGTACGCTCTCCACCGTTTCGCCGTTTATCTTCGCAATCACACGTTCGGCGGGCACCAGGTTGCCGTCGTACTTAAATTCCTCAAATCCAAAGGCCCGGGCCTCCTCGGTGGCGTCAATGCTCACGCGGGTATACATGCATTTGCTTATCGCGCCGCTTATTGCCGCCGCCTGTTTGGGCATCAGCCGGGCGCTCTTGCGGCCCGTCATGGTCTGGTAAATCATCTGCGGCGTAATATATTCGTTGCCGCCGTCCACATACACACAATGGCGTCGTGCACCTCGCGGTCGTAGGGGGTTAGCTCCCGGCGGCCCATAAATTGCACCTCTTCGCCCAGTTCGTCAAAGTTAATCGAGAGCAGCGTGGTAATTTCCCGCTTGCTGCCGCGCTTTTCCACGGCCAGGCGATAGGTGGTGGCGTCGGCCAGCGCGCCGGAAAACAATTCCCGGCTGGCCTTGTCGATGGGGGTTAAAAACTGCGCCGGAAACCGGCTGCTCACCGCCGGCGTGCCCAGTGCCTCGTCACGCTTGGTGCGCGCAAAGGCGTACAGCATGCCCGCATCTTTGCTGGATAACACCCCCATCGTAGCCAGAAGCCCGGCCTCCTCGGCGTAGGCGCGCACGGTGTCCGCGGCAAAAAAGGCCGCGTTTCTCGGCGTCAGCTCCTCCGGCCAAGCCGCCATATGCGTCAGCAGCCCCTCCAAAAGGGCGGGCCATCTGCTGTAAGCACTGATGAAGGTGCGCAGGTCATCAATCTCGGTGGCTTGTGGCCTGGGTGAAAAGGGTATCATGCCGTTTAAGCGCCGCATCAGCTCATCCGATGATAATGACTCCCGCAATTGGCCCAGTATTTCGCGCATGCGCGCGTCGCTCAAGGGCGCTTCGCCCTCTCCCCCGCCGCTTTCCACCACCCGGCCCTGGCTGTCCAGGCCCAGCTGGGCATAATCGCCATACAAATCCCGTTTTTCGTCCATGTCCGCTCCTCATAGTAGCGCCCCATCATGGCCCATGGCAAAAGTATAGCAGTGCCCGCACTGTGGGTCAAGTTAGCGGCGGGCTCGGCTGTTTTGCTTCGCATTGCTCGCAAAGCCAGCCTCGGCCATTCGGCCCCACCCGCCGCGCGTAGCAGCTCGCATGGCTCGCTGGC
>QMCE01000234.1_pt1 | contig 37544 bp, 38 predicted proteins | sample 1821851 | NCBI WGS metagenome assembly QMCE01 (sample SAMN09453174, study PRJNA476694) | Termite gut metagenome, whole genome shotgun sequencing project. | isolation source: worker | host: Odontotermes sp. | place: South Africa:Pretoria | collected 2016-01-28 | reverse complement strand
ACGGTAACAGTGGATGTGTGCAACGGAACCGCCCGCCCGGCACTCACCTTACAGTAATAATAATACGTTCCTGCCGTAAGGTCGGCCGGCAGAGTGTAACTTGCCGCGCTCGCGCCGCTTATGGCCGTGCCGCCCGTATTGCCGGACGATACATTCTCGTACCATTGATAAGATAATGTTGCGCCTTCGGTGACGGTAGCCGTGACAGTCAGAGTGGGCGAGACACTCCCTTCGGCAACATCCACGGGAGAGGACGGCTGTGCAATGATTGATATGACAGGATCCGCAGATTCATTACTGCTACACGCAGTCAGCCATATAGCCCCCATTACGACTATCGCAAGCACGGCAGCAATTCTTACCCAAGGTTTCATAGTTAGCAGTTTTCAGCGGCAAATATATGAAATCAAAACAGTAAAACAATACCACGCACATAATATGCCAAAACATCCTTTAAAAGTAGCTCCAGGGTTGCAAACCCCCGATTACCGGCTATTGAAAATGCCAATATACCCATACTCCATCGAATGTGTGTCGTCCAATATTATCCTTCCGACACACAATCGTTGAACGCAAACGAATAGTCCAAGTGCCAACCTCGCCAAACGCGCAATTTTGCATCGCCAAGGGACAAAGAAAAAACCCTTAAATCGTTGGATTTAAGGGTTTTACTTGATTTTGCTTCGATGTTTGGCGGTATGGACGGGACTCGAACCCGCGACCCCCTGCGTGACAGGCAGGTATTCTAACCAGCTGAACTACCACACCGTGCTGATTTGCGGAGACAAAAGTAGCACTTATTTTTTATTCTGCAAAATAATATGCCAATTATCACAAGTTTATTTTACACTATTCCTCGATATTCTTATCACGGCGATCAATAACGCAGTGTCCGCTTCCTGTACTTTTCGTATCCGGTGCCGAAAATTTCCGTCATATATTTCTCTTCTCTCAGTATCTGGAGATGAAACAATACTATGCAGGCAACCGTTACGGCTATCGTCAGCGCGTTAGGGAACATAAATGTGATACCTGTGTACATCAGGTCGAATCCGACAAATGCCGGGTTGCGGCTGAAACGGTATATCCCCGTAGTTACCATATCGGTTTTCGAGGAAAGATCTATACCAGCCCGCCAATTGTCCCTCATAGCCGTTATGGCCATTACGAAGTAAAGCAGGCCGGTAAAGGCTATAACGGCTCCGGCGAACTGCACGAAAGATGGGGTTGCGGAAAAAACAGGCAATACCGGATTATCGAAAATAATACTGCCATATTGTACGGCAGGCATGGTGAATGTGGCGATCAGAAGGGCTATCTCCAACTTGCGTACCGACAGAGGCTTCTCTCCCCTGGCAAGCCTGTCGCCACGGATACCGCGCCTTCGCAATGCGATCTGCTTGCCGACGTAAACTCCGTAAAATGCCGTGATTATCGCAAGTCCGGCTATCTGAAAGATATTCATAATTCACTTCGCTAAATAACGTGAGCGTGGGATAAGATCGGAAAACTTACTTCCTAAAAAAAGAGAATTGCACGCTTCCGTAGCTGCGAAGACGAACAAAGTTGGGATGGTGCGAAAAATCGCCGCCTTTGGAGTGTTCGAACACAAGTATCCCTCCTTCGCGCAAAAGTCCCCGGTCGAATACCAGGCTTATCACCTCTTCGGCTCCTTTGAGATCGTAAGGCGCATCGGAGAAGATCACGTCGAACTGCTTGTCGGTGCTTTTGAGGTAGAGGAATACGTTCGCCTTGACTGGGTGCAGGTGGTCGAATCCGAATTTCCCGGCCGTAGACTTGATAAAGTTGTAATGCACGGTATTTATCTCCACAGCGATAACGCTCCTCGCACCACGCGAAGCAAATTCGTAGCTGATAGAGCCCGTACCGGCAAAAAGGTCGAGGACGTCGATCTCCCCGAGATCGACCATATTGTCGAGGACGTTAAACAGGTTCTCTTTCGCGAAATCGGTCGTGGGACGTGCGCGAAGATTCCTGGGCGGCACTATAAGCCTCCCGCCCTGCCGTCCGCCGACTATACGCATACCGCACCCCTGAAGTATTTTTTTATAGACCTTATGCTTACCGAAGCATAGTCACCATAGACATATATGCGCAGATGACGGCAGACCTCCTTCCCTCCTCCGGAAAGCTTGTGTAAATAATAGACTATATCCGCATCGGAGTTGTAGGGGTATACTTCGGCGATCGAAAGCCCGCCCGTATCGTCGAATGAGGTTATATAAAGATTTTTACCCGTCAGGTTTACAATATAGGCTCCTCCACCGCCCGTGTCGAACCTTCCTTTCATCTCGATATTCTCCTGCAACGGAGAGAAAAAAACCGCCTTGTCGCCGAATTTAGCTTTCAGGCAATCTATCACACCGCAGTCGAAAACCATCACGGCACACACATCTCCCACTGCGGACGAAATAATCACCCTATCGGACTTGTCCGTATATATTCCGGCGGAATTGAGCCAAGTCTCACCGGAACCGGGATCCGCATCGACCACTTCCGCCGGAACATAGACGGTGTAGGCCGTATCGAGGAATATCTGCACCGAAGAGAACTCTTTCGAGAACTCCTCATGCGACTCCATGACACGCTTTAAGGCATCAGCCGCCGAAGCCTGATTGTGCCCGAATGAGATATTGTTCTCCTCCGTGCCCCCAGTCGGGGATATCACAGAGAAAGAAAGTCCATCCGAAGAGAGCCGGATGGACAATATCTTATCGTTTTTATGCTTATTATTCCCAGTTTCCCGCATCGTTAGTCGCTGTTTCCATCGAACCTACCTTAACTCCCGGATATTTGTGCAATATTTTTTCATTGTCGATCAGGTTCAGCAATTCCTGGTGGTCGAGATCGGAAAGAAAATCCTTGAACGGCGCCTTGCATTCGAATACCGGAACCTTGACCTTCGATTCGGTCTCGAGGATACCGGCGTCGAGGATATACTGCTTGCCTTCCCCGTGGGGTATGAACCTCAACTGGAGTACGGCTTCGGGAGTCAGTTTCTTCGTCCCGAAAACGGTATCGATAACGGCCATTTTGAATTTTTCAGTCTTTACAAGTCCCTGAGCTACGGCAAGCGAGTCGTCGGCCGAACCGAATGATCTTTCGAATTCGAGAGAGTCGTTAAGGACAAAATTGATAAGTGAATCGAAACTCCCCGTATAGGTCGTATATATCTGCTTGTAAGCCCTTTCGGCACTGCGGATATCTTTTATTCTTTCTATGACGGCCACTTTACGCAGTTCAACCTGTTTCTGAAAACGAAGCGGGGTCATGATCTGCTGGTAAAGAATATAAGCCAACGCTATAATAACTACGGCAAGAACGATTAGAAGTACTTTTTTCATTGGTATTTTTAAATTAAGTTTGTATCAAATCCGGATGTAAACAGACCCTCAAAAAAACTGCGGAATGCTACATGAACATATTGCGTCCCAAATTTACTCTAATTTTAGATTCGAGCCAACTTTTGGGCAAGAAAAAACAGTAGAAATTTTATCAAGGTGGCTTGCCGATACCGACCACTCGAAAATATTCATACTCAACGGGTATGCCGGCACGGGCAAAACGACGCTTATTGCGGCATTCGTGGCAACTCTGAAGAAGCTTAAGATCAAGCCGATACTCCTCGCCCCCACAGGCCGCGCGGCAAAGGTGATGTCGCTCCATACCGGCGAGCACGCCTCGACGATACATAAAAAAATATACCGCCAGAAAAGCGGCGCCGATCCGGAGCCGGGGTTCTCGCTCGACTTCAACCGCGAAAAGGACGCCTGCTACATTATCGACGAGGCATCCATGCTCTCCTCCTCGCCGGGCGACAACGGCATATTCGGTTCGGGGTCGCTTCTGAACGATCTATTCGAATATGTGAGGCAGGGCACCCGGTGCCGTATAATGTTCGTCGGCGATAACGCGCAGTTGCCGCCGGTCGGACATGACACAAGTCCAGCGCTCGATGAATCGCATATGTCGGCCTACGGCGATGTGGTCTACTCTTCGCTTGACGAAGTGATGAGGCACGATGCCGGATCGGGCATACTGTTCAATGCGACCATGGTGCGCTGTATGCTCGAAGCGGGGATCTGCGAGCCGCCACTTTTCGATATGTCGTACCCCGATTTCAAATCGGTCGAGGGCGGCGAATTTCTCGAACTCGTGGAGAACTGTTATTCACGCTACGGCCGTGACGAGGTCATCGTGATCACCCGGTCGAACAAGCGCGCCAACCGTTTCAATGAAGGGATACGACGCCATGTGCTGTTTGCCGAGGAGGAGATAGAATCGGGCGATATGCTCATGGTGGTGAAGAATAACTACTATTTCACCGAGGGCGACCATTCCGATAAAATGGATTTCATAGCCAACGGCGACGTGGCACGCCTGACGCGTCTGCGCAGGTTCGAAGAGTTCTACGGGTTCCGGTTTGCCAACGCCGTTCTTACGTTCCCCGACTACGACGACTACGAGATCGAATGCAAGATACTGCTCGACACCCTTTCGTCGGAATCGCCGTCGCTCACCCACGACGAGAGCAACCGTCTGTTCTATGCCGTGAGCGAGGACTACGCCGACATAACAGGTAAGGCCAAACGATACAAAGCGGTACGCGAGAACCCCCACTACAACGCGGTGCAGGTGAAATTCGCCTATGCCGTGACAGCTCACAAGGCACAGGGCGGCGAGTGGAAAGCGGTATTCGTGGACAGGATGATATTCGGCGACGAGCCCATGAGCCGCGACATGATGCGGTGGCTCTACACCGCACTCACACGTGCCAGCGAACAGGTCTATCTGGTCAATTTCGACGACCGTTTCTTTGGAAAATAATTAAATTACTATGCACTAAAATTGTACAATGATGGAATCTACATATCGGATCAAAATAGCGATCGTGTTCCTTTTGGCGTATTTATCGGCGTGCTCGCCTCCCGATGAGAAGGATGAGAGGCCATCGGAATACGACGTTTCCATAGCTTACCTTAAATCGCTGTACTCAGGCCATCCGGTAGACATCACAACCGACTACCGTATAAAGGGTTATGTGATCGCTACGGATGATTTCGGCAATTTCTACAAAACGATCGTCATAGCCGACGATACGGGCGGGATAGAAATAAAAGTGGACATGGAAGAGATCTTCATCCACTTTTGGTTCTGCCATGAAGTGAGCGTTTACTGCAACGGGCTGACGCTTGGTGCATACAGCGACCTCGTACAGTTGGGCACTGCGGCGGCGGACGGCTACGAAACCGGATATATCGGAGAGAACATTATAACGGCTCACTTGCAGATCACGGGTAGGGCGACAGAAGCGCCGCAGGCATTCCGGTTGGCCATAGACGAATTATCGGAACGTTACCTCAGCTGTCTCGTGCGTTTCGACGATGTGCAGTTCGTAGATGAGGAGAGGGGACTTCTTTGGTGCGACCCCGACGCAGACACTGACCGCCATATAGTCGACCGCACGGGGAACATACTTACCGTGAGGACTTCCCGCCACGCGGAATGCGCCTCATGGCTGCTGCCGCACGGCAACGGATACATCGAGGGAATACTCTCTTATTTCAACGGTGAATACCAACTGCGGATGGCCGACCCGCGTATGCTCGAAATGAACGGGGAAAGGTTTTGACAGTTGTCAATTCTCAATTGTCAACTTATCCCAAAGGGAGTCCTTGAGCGCCGTTATGTTGTAGCCGCTGACCGAGGATATGAATATGCTCTTTATGCCGGCGGGCAGTTTCTTTTCCAACTTTTTGAGTTCGACGGCCTCCACCGTGTCGCATTTCGTTATAGCCAGAAGACGTCCCTTGTCAAGAAGTTCGGAGTTGTATTGCGTCAGTTCGTCGAGCAGGATACGATACTCTTCGCGAATGTCCCCGCTTGTGGCCGGTATCATGAACAGGAGTATGGAATTCCGCTCTATGTGTCGCAGGAAGCGTGTTCCGAGCCCCTTCCCTGTGTGTGCGCCCTCTATGATGCCGGGAATGTCGGCCATTACGAACGAACGTCCGTCGCGAACTTCCACTATCCCCAGGTTGGGTTCGAGAGTGGTGAAAGCGTAATCGGCGATCTTGGGCTTCGCGGCCGAAACCGCCGCAAGCAGCGTCGATTTTCCGGCATTGGGGAAACCTACAAGGCCAACGTCGGCCAGCAGCTTGAGTTCGAGTATGAAGGTGGCTTCCAGACGCGGGTCCCCCGGCTGGGAGTAACGCGGGGCCTGATTGGTTGAACTTTTAAAGTGCCAGTTGCCGAGCCCGCCGCGGCCGCCCTGCAGAAGCACGAGTTCCTGTCCGTCGGCCGTCACCTCTCCCACTATTTCGCCCGTGTCGGCATCGCGTGCTACGGTACCCAGCGGCACCTGAATGATGGAGTCCATACCACTCTTGCCCGAACTGCGCGCACCGGAACCGGACTGTCCGTCCTCTGCGAAAATATGGCGCTGGTATTTAAGATGTATGAGCGTCCAGTACTGGCTGTTGCCGCGAAGGATAACACTCCCGCCCTTGCCGCCGTCACCGCCGTCGGGACCTCCGAACGCCGCGAACTTCTCGCGCCGGAAATGAGCCGATCCCGGCCCGCCAGCACCCGAACGGGCATATATCTTTACGTAATCAACGAAATTGGATTGAGCCATATCTGTCGTTTCAGACAGCAAAAGTAGGAAATTAAATTGTGAATTATGAATTATGTGTTATGAATTAGCGGAGGCTGTGCGCATAATTATTTAACCTTAGTCCGTAATAAGCTGCGCTTATCCCGAACTCACGTTATTTACAGCCCCGCGGTATATGCCGCAAACAGTTCATAACACACAACTTTCATTGCTGTCCTCCGCCTGAATTTCCACCGCCGGAATTTCCTTCGCCGCTAATGACGTCGTTGTTGCTGATGCCGCGCCGGGCTTTTTTGACGCTGACGTCGATCTTGCCGAAACGGAAGCTGGCACTGAAATGGATCCTGCGGGATTGATAACGGGATTCGCTCATGTTTCTGAAGCTTCCGGCGAGTTCGGTCTCGTTGCGGTGGATCTGATATTCGGTGAACGGATTCGATACCGACAGCGACAGGGTGAGTTTCTCTTTAAACAGGCGTTGCGATAGGCTTATCGACGAATACTGGAATGTGGAGCCGCGCCCCTGAAGGGTGATCGACGATGAGAATATGCCGTAATTGAGCGACAGGCGTCCGTTCTTCCACAGCGAGGTGCTGCCTCCGAGGTTGCCTCCGTAATTGAAACCTTCGTTCCGCAATTCCCGTACACCGGTGGCGTCGGGGAGCTTGGAGAGGTCGCCCTCTATTATGGAGTAGCTTCCGTAAAGGCTTATGTAGATGTTCAGTATCGCCCGGTGGCGGTAGCTGAACGACACGTTCATATTGTAGCGCTGTTCTTTACCCATATTGTAGTACGACGTTTCGAGCAGGTCGCCGCCGGAAGAGCCCGAACTCTTCGTATAGCTCATTATGCTGTTGTTGCCGAACGCTGCGCTACCGCCCGTGAAGAGACTCCAGGAGGTGCTGAAGAGAGAATAGTTAGCCGAGAAACTGTTCGATACGGCCGACTCGAGATTGGGGTTGCCATAGGATATATAGCCGGGGGTATTCCTGTCGACATAGGGGTTGAGGTACCATATGCCGGGGCGCATAAGCCTCTGTGTGTACGAAATGGCGAGTACCTGCGACGGCTTGATCATGTATGAGATGTTGGCGTAGGGTACGACGTTGAATGGTCTGTTGTCGAAGTCTATATTGCCCTCGTTAGAAGTTTTGGCCGTGCCGAGGTTTATGGCGCCTTCAGCCCTGAAACCGCCTTTTGCGGTAAACTTGTTATGTTTGAACAGGTAGCCGCCGTAAAGCCCGATTATATGCTGCGTATAGTCGAGGTCGCTCATGTTGCCTGGGTCGGGAAGCCATCCCTGCGTCTCCCGATCCCATATCGTCGCCTCTGTATCGCTCGTGTTGAGGCGGAGAATATATTTCAGCCCGGCCTCCATATTGTGTTTAGGTGAAATAGGATCGTAATAATCCACCTGCAGGGTGTGTTCGCTTCCCGCCGCGGTGTTGCCCGATCTCCGGCGCATCGGTGTCTCTTCGGCATCGATCGCGCCCGACTGCGGGTCGTATTCGAGCCGGAAATCCTGGGAACTCGACTGCGGGTCGTATTCGAGTCTGTACGAGACAGTGAACGACTTCATCGGCTTCATGAAGGTACGCTGGTAGTCTATGTTCCCGGATATGGAGCCGTAGGAATATTCGGAATCGTCGTTCCTGACATAACGCTCGACAAGGTTGCCCGAATCACCGTATTTTTGACTCTCGGTAAGCCTACCGGAGGTGTTTCCGCCCATATATCCCCACAAGGAGAGGGTCACAAGATTGAAGGTGTCTATCTCGTAGCTCGCTTCGAGGGAAAGATTGTGTCCGGTGTAGCGGCTGCTTCCGCCTCCCGAAATCTTTTCGGTCGACGTGAAGTCGCCGTAGCGTTCTATCACGGAATTGTAGGACGAGCGGGGTGAGCCGCTGCGGTTGTAGAAATAATTGGACGACACACTGAATTTACCCATCTGCGCCGAAATATAGCCGCTTGCGGAATAGCTGCCGAACGATCCCGCGCCCAGATTGACGTTGCCGCTGTAACCGTCGAATGTCCGGCGGTTGGTTATAATGTTTATTATGCCGCCCACCCCTTCGGCCTCGTATTTTGTAGAGGGATTGGTTATCACTTCTATGTCGCGGATAGAGTTGGCGGGCATACTCTTTATGACCTCTTTGAAGTTGTTCGACATGAGCGAGGAACTTTTGCCGTTGACCAGCACTTTATAATCCTTCTGGCCGTTGAGCAGTACGTTGTCCTCCCCGTCGACGCTCAGTTGGGGCACTTTGCGAAGTATCTCCGCCACGGTACTGTATTCGGCCTCCGGGTCGGCTTCGACGCTGTAAGTCATCTTGTCGGGATCCACCTTTATGAGCGGCTTTTGAACCGTTATCTCCACGGCGTCTATCGTTACACCCTCTTTTATGGCTATCTTGCCGAGGTCGATCTTACGCTCTTCCTCTGTCAATTCCAGATCGCTTATCGATGGCGTGTAGCTTAAATGCGATACTATGAGCTTGTAGCTTCCGGCTGTTTTGACATCTATCGAAAATTTGCCGTTCATGTCGGCCGCCACTGCGTTTACGGACTTCATCTCCAGGTCGGCCACCGTCACGGTTGGGTACGCCACCGGTTCGCCCGACAGGGAATCGACCACCCGGCCGGTTACGGTTATCGGCTTGGTGCGCTCCTGCGCTATGAGTATTTCTGGATCGAATGTCAGCGCGAGCAAAAGCAGCAGGCAACCGACGGCGGTCATTTTTCTCATAATAATATAATCGGGCTGACGGGCAAATATATAATTATAGTTAACGCACTCCCAAGGAGAATATTATTAAAAACGGCGGCAAAGGATGAAAGAACCGGCATTATACAGTATCTTTGCCGGAAATTATCTGTTTATTCATATGCATAAAGCCGGTTTTGTAAACATAATAGGCAATCCCAACGTGGGAAAATCGACCCTGATGAATGCCCTGGTTGGTGAAAGGCTTTCGATAATAACCTCCAAAGCCCAGACCACGCGCCACAGGATCATGGGTATCGTGAACGGCGACGGTTTCCAGATCGTTTATTCCGACACGCCGGGCATACTGAAGCCGAATTACAGGTTGCAGGAATCGATGATGAAGTTCGTCCGCGGAGCGGTCAAAGATGCCGACGTGATTCTTTTTGTGACCGATGTGGTGGAAAAGGGCGACGACGCTTCCGAAGAGATGCTCGACAAGATAGTGGGTAGCGGGCTTCCGGTTATAGTGGTCGTCAATAAGATAGACCTCTCGAACCAGGAAGAGTTGGAGGTGCTGGTCGAAAAATGGAAGGCGAGGATCCCGGCCGCGTATGTGGTTCCTTCCTCTGCGCTCAGCAATTTCAATGTGGGACCCCTGTTCGACCTTATAGTCAGACTGCTGCCCGAAGGCGAAGCCTATTACCCCAAAGACGCGCTGACCGACAAGACCACCCGCTTTTTCGCCTCCGAGATAATCCGCGAAAAGATACTACTCAATTACCAGAAGGAGATTCCGTACAGCGTGGAGATCGCCATAGATGAATACAGGGAAGAGCCGGCGATAGACCATATTTCGGCCACGATATACGTGGCACGCGAATCGCAGAAAGGCATAATTATCGGCCACAAGGGTGAAATGCTGAAAAGGGTCGGCACCGCCGCCCGTCTCGAACTCGAAAAATTCCTCCAGAAGAAAGTCTTCCTCCAACTGCACGTCAAAGTGAACGACAACTGGCGCGACTCCGAACGGCAACTCCGGCGGTTCGGATACGATTGACAGTTATCAGTTAAAATTACAAATAGCTCACTGATAACTGTTAACTGATAACTGTCAATCGTATCCTTTCATCAGCCGCGATATGTCGAGCCGGCGTGTGGCTATGATCTGGAGTATGCCACGAATGAGGATGTAGGAGATGAAGGCGAGCCATATGGCATTGTTGCCGAGCGTATCCACCAGCGAGTAGTAGAGTGCGAAGTAGACTACAACCGCTATAAATATGGTATTGCGCAGGATCTTCGTCCGTGTGGCGCCGAGCAATATGCCGTCGATCAGGAACGGAGTGAAGCCTATGAGGGGCACGGCAATCACCCAGCCTATGTAATGGCTTGCGTATTCGACTATGGCGGGAGAGGCGTTGAACAGCGATAGTATCCATTCCCAGCCGAACAGATAGAGCACCACATAGACCATCGCTATGCCGAAACTCCACATGAACAGATTCTTTATGACCAGCCTCAGCGACTCCCTGTCCCTGGCGCCCACGAACCGCCCCACGAGCGCTTCGGCCGCATATCCGAATCCGTCCGACATATACGAGAAAAGGGTGAACAGTTGCATCAGCAGCGTATTGGTGGCCAGCGCCACGTCGCCCAGACTCGTCGAGGCCACCGTGAAGAAAGTGTAGGCCGCCACGTTGCAAAGACTGCGGATAAATATATCCTTGTTGATATTGAAGAACCTGACGAGCGGTTTGAGACGCAGGCTCGCGCGAATGTCGATAAACCGGGCGAAACGGCGGTAATATATGAACCAGAATACCCACGACAGCACGAGCCCCGTGTATTGTGCCACAACGGTACCCCAGGCTATGCCGCTGATGCCCATGTCGAGCCTGAACACGAAAAGGAGGCTGACCAGAACGTTGAGTACATTGGACACTATCGACACTATCATGGGCGTCCGCGAATCCTGCATACCGATGAACCAGCCGTGTATGGCGAATATGGATATGGATGCCGGAGCCGCCCAAATACGGGCGTAGAAATATTCCGCAGCCATTGCGTGCAGTTCGTCGCTTCCACTCATCATGCGAAGCGCCACACTTCCGATCGGCCTCTGGAAAATAAGAAGCATGACCGCTATTGCCATTGCCACGAAGACCGACCTGACGAGTATGTTGGAGCACTCCCTGTAATGCTTGGCGCCGAATGCCTGGGCGGTAAGCCCGCTCGCGCCCATACGTATGAAGCCGCACGTCCAATATATCATGTTGAATATGGACGAACCGATAGCAAGGGCGCCTATGGCCGACTCTTCGCCCAGAAAACCGGCAATAGCTATGCCCACCACTCCCAGTAGCGGTATGGTGATGTTGGAGATAATATTGGGTATTGCCAGGCTTAATATGCGCTTGTTCATAGGGTGGCTGTTACAGAGCGTAAAAGTAGTTTATTTTTCGCGAATGAATGTATTCGGGACGTCGCGGCGGCCAATATTTTTTTACAATCATTACCTTTGTACATATGTTCGATGGCTACTGTCAAACTAAAAATAATTTAATATTATGAAGAACAGATTTTTATTTATCGCATTGGCGCTGCTGGCCGTGTTCGTCCTACCGGCGTGCGGGGAGGACAAAGGGACTCCTAAGCTTTATTTGACGCTTTCGCCCGACAACGATATCGAATTCGGGGCAGAAGGCGGGTCGGTTACGGTGAATGTCGATACGAATTTCGAATCGTGGAAGGCGGGACCGGATCGGGATTGGTGCGAAGTGACCGAAGGCGACGGTCTGTTCACGGTCACCGCAAAAGCTAACGGCGAAATAGAAGATATGCCTGCCGCAACGATCACAGTGACCGCAGGGGAAGGCGACGGAGCAGTGACAAGGACCATAAAGGTCACTCAAAAAGGGACGGGGTATACCGACCTCTGCGTGGAAGGCACCTCGAACTGCTACATAGTCGGTCATGGGAATTATTCATTCGATGCAGCCGTAATAGGCAACGGTGTCGCCGGTATGGTAGGTGCCGATTTCCATACCTCCGACCCGATCATTCCTCTCGTTTCGGTCGGGTTGCTGTGGCAGGATTCCTGGTCCGACGGTGTCGGGTTCATTACTTCGGTGGAATTGGATGCCGACGGCAGGGTGCTGTTCTCCACTTCCGACAAATTCGATGCGGCCAACGCCGTCATAGCCGCTTACGACGGAGAGAATGCCACGGGCAATATACTCTGGAGTTGGCATATATGGATGCCCGGCGAGCCGGTTACGGCCATGAGCGTCGAGACCGGATATGAGGTGATGAACATGAACGTCGGCGCATATTCCGATGACAAAGCCGATCCGGGCAGCTTCGGTATGCTCTACCAATGGGGACGCAAGGATCCGTTCCCTGCCGCCGCTGTGCTTGCGGGCGATACCTCCACCAAGGGAAGGCCGGTTTACGATATGGACGGCAACGCAGTGGAGATCACCAACTCGAGTTGGAGCGACACGGAGAGCAATACGCTCGTCTACGCCATAGCCAATCCTTCGGTTTGCCTCTCGAATATGGCGCAGTCCTCCGAATCGAAAGACTGGCTGAAGGCCGGTACGGGCGTGGATGCCCTGTGGGGTAACCCCTATGGCAACGAGAAGGACGAGGAGAACAACTACATTAATAAAGGTGCGAAATCGATATACGACCCATGCCCTCCGGGTTGGCGCGTGCCGCCCGCCGATGTTTTCCGCCGCTTCACTACTTCGGGAGGATATACGTGGGCAAATACCGACGATACCGTACCCGATTTCAACATCCACGACCTGAACGGCGACGGCACCCTGAGCATAGACGACTACGATCACGGATGGTTCTTCATGCTCGGCGGCGGCAAATACTCATATTTCCCCGCGGCGGCACGCTTCGACGGCTCCTATGCCATGCTCATGGGCAGCATGACGGGTCTGTGGGGTTCGTATTGGGGGAACACACCCAACGGCGACGGTGCGGGATTCGCGGTACTGTCGTTCCAGATTAAGGATATGGGCGGGAACAAGGCCATAACCGCTTCGCCGAGCGGAAGCGCCGCGCGCGCCGACGCTTACTCGGTGAGGTGTGCTAAAGAATAATGGAAAATTGAAAATGAATAAAACCCGCGCGATCGATCGCGCGGGTTTATAATTTTAAAATATGGTGTAGCGGGTTTTAGAACTTATATCTCACTGCGAGACCGACACCATAGTAGCCAAAGGAAATATCGTCTTTAAATGTTACAGGGAAGAAGACACCGGGTCTGTAATCGAGCGAAAGTGCGAGCGGAATGTTGGCGAAGTTGTACTCTATACCGATGTTGCCGTGGATTCCGAGGCTCAAATTACTGCTGGCAAGACCTGCCGAAATACCTGCACCTGCATACCAGTTGAAACCGGGGGCGAGTATGGAAAGATCCCACATCCACTGGTAAGTACCGGAGAGGCTGAGTGTGAAAGGATCGAAGTCGAAACCCTCCAAGCCTAAGTTGACTTCGAGCCTGTTGGCCTGGCCGAGCATACGCTGGTATGATAATTCGGCGCCATATGTGAAGCGAAGTCCGATAGCGTTGTCCTGGGCTTTAGCAATGGAGAGTGAGCAGGCAATAACTGCAAGGGTCAAAATAATTTTTTTCATAGTTTTGTGTTTTAAAATGTTATAATAATTTATTAAGACTGATAAATGCATTGATAATGACAACAAATGATAGCAAAGATATGAATTCTTACGCTTCTCCGGATAACTATTCAAATATCGTGCAAACTTTTAATCTGAAATTATTATCGCACAAAAATAACCGTCCGCAAACTTTTGCGTAATATTTTTTTATTGCGCTAAAATAACTATCTTTGCACGCCCGTATTATACGGGAAACGGATCAAACAACATATTAAAGTATTAACTAAACGTAAAGAAGTGGATTCATTAAGTTACAAAACGATCTCCGCCAACGCAGCGACAGCCCAGAAAGAATGGGTGCTGATCGACGCCGAGGGGGAGGTTTTGGGACGCCTTGCAGCGCAGGTCGCGAAGATCCTCCGCGGTAAGAACAAACCCAGCTTCACTCCCCACGTCGACTGCGGTGACAACGTTATCGTTATCAACGCCGACAAAGTGAGGCTTACAGGTAAGAAGATGACCGATAAGGTCTATGTCAGACACACCGGCTATCCCGGAGGACAACGTTTTGCCACACCGGCCGAACGCCTCAAGAGCAAGCCAGAGTTCCTTGTACAGAATGCCGTGAAAGGTATGCTGCCTAAGAACCGCCTCGGAGCGGCGATTCTTAAAAATCTGAAGGTCTATGCAGGCGTGGAACATCCCCACACGGCACAGAGCCCCAAAACCATCAAATTAAACGAGATTAAGTAAAAACTATGGAAGTTGTAAACACCGTAGGACGTAGGAAAGCTGCCGTAGCGCGCGTGTACGTGAAACCCGGTAAAGGTAACATTACGATCAACCACAGGCCTCTCGAAACTTATTTCCCGCTGGAAATTTTCCAGTACGTGGTAAAGCAGCCGCTTATCGTTCTGGAGAACGGCGAAAGTTTCGATATTACCATCAACCTCACGGGCGGTGGCATACACGGTCAGGCCGAGGCTGCACGTCTGGGTATCACCCGCGCACTGATGGAGATCAATCCGGAATGGCGTTCGACGCTCAAGAAGCATGGTTTCGTCACCCGTGACCCGCGCGAAGTCGAGCGTAAGAAACCAGGACAGCCCAGCGCACGCGCTAAATTCCAGTTCAGCAAACGTTAGAAACGCGTCCGAACATTGCACGAAAGAGGTTTTTCCAAACTTTGCCGACTGTCTGTGTGACACTACTGCAAAGTTGCCCTTTCGCGGAAAACTCCGGGGACTGTCCAGGACACTACCGCCGGAGTTGGAGAAGAGAATTAAAATTAAAAGTAAAAAAAGACAGAAATGCCAAGAACAGATTTTAATCAATTATTGGATGCCGGAGTTCACTTCGGCCACCTTAAAAGAAAATGGAATCCCAAAATGGCTCCTTATATATTTATGGAGAAGAACGGGATCCACATCATCGACCTTCACAAAACAACAGTGAAGATCGACGAGGCGGCCTCGGCCATCAAACAGATCGCCAAGAGCGGCCGCAGGGTGTTGTTCGTAGCCACGAAAAAGCAGGCTAAGGACATCGTCGCCGAAAAAGTAGGTGCCGTTAATATGCCTTACGTTACAGAACGTTGGCCGGGCGGTATGCTTACAAACTTCCCCACGATACGTAAAGCCGTCAAGAAAATGTCAACTATCGACAAAATGACCAACGACGGTACTTACGACAACTTCTCGAAAAGAGAAAAACTCCAGATAGCCCGCCAGAGGGCGAAACTCGAGAAGAACCTCGGTTCCATCGCAGACCTCACAAGGCTCCCCGCTGCACTTTTCGTAGTGGACGTGCAAAAGGAGACCAACGCGGTCAAAGAGGCTAAGAGGCTCAGCATCCCCGTATTCGCAATGGTTGATACTTGTTGTGATCCGACAGATATTGATTACGTTATACCTGCGAATGACGATGCGGTGAAAAGCATCGAACTGATAGTGGGCATCATGTGCCAGGCTATCGCCGAAGGTACCGAAGAGCGCAAACTCGAAAAAGACAAAGAGGCGACCGAAGCTCCCGTCAGGGAAGATAAAGAAGCCAAGCCCCGCATCCGCAAGTCGGTGAAGGTGGCCGCATCCGAGGAATTCTCCACAGAAGACGAGGCCGCTGCACCGCAGCAGGAACCCGCCGCCGCGGAAGAACCGAAGGAAGAAGCCGCGGAATAATATCTTATTTACGCGGAATTTAATTTAAAGAAAGGAAAATAATATGGAAGTTAAACTTGCAGATGTAGCAAAACTGCGCAAGATGACCTCGGCCGGCATGATGGACTGCAAGAATGCCCTCACGGAAGCCGAAGGCGATATAGACCGCGCTGTTGAGATAATCCGCGAAAAGGGTAAACTCATAGCCAGCAAACGTGCCGACCGCACGGCTACCGAAGGTGTAGTGGTCGCCAAAGTCGTCGACGGCAACAAGGCTTATATGGTTTGCCTCGCTTGCGAGACCGACTTCGTGGCCAAGAACGAAGAGTTCGGCAAGACGGCTCACGAGATCATGGCTATCGCCATAAAGAACGATTGCCGCACGATGGAAGAACTCCTCGACTCTAAAGACGGTGGCCTCACGGTAGCCGAACTCGTTACCCAGAAGTCGGGACAGACCGGAGAAAAGGTGGAACTGCCGTTCTACGGCCGTATCGAGGCTCCATATTGCGCCGAGTACGTTCATACGAACCACAAACTTGGTTCGCTGGTAGGTTTCAACAAGGAGGTCTCCGCAGAAGTAGCCCACGATGTGGTCATGCAAGCTACGGCTATGGCTCCCGTCGCTATCGACGAGGCCGACACCGCACAGGAGATACTTGCCAAGGAATTCGAGATCGGCCGCGAACAGGCGCGTCTGGAAGGCAAGCCTGAGAATATGCTCGACAAGATCGCCGAGGGTAAGGTTAAGAAGTTCCTGAAAGAGAGAACACTCTGGAATCAGGATTTCGTGAAGAACCCGAAGGAGACCGTAGGGCAACACGTTATGGCAGCCGACAAGGATGCCCGTGTCGTGGCTTATATGCGTTTCTCGCTCAACGACTAAACTGATACAGTTATCGGTGAGCTGTTAGCTTGAGACGATTCTCATTAATAATTACGGCGACCTTAAGGTCGCCGTTCTTTTTTGTCCCCGATCTTATCCGATCATCTCCGGTACACTTACCGGCAAAACAGCCCGGAATAAGGTAATATGCCAAAACCTCACCTTTTCCATCGCCTGTGGCTCCAGAGCCATATATGCGGTTGCTCCTTTATGTTGTCTTCGAGCATTTGCGCGTACTTGCGGGTTATATCGGTCTCTTCGGTCTCTTTCGGATTTTCGCACAATGGCCTGTATGTCATGGTATAATGTCCTCTCGAATCCATACAGACGTGAATATAGACTACCACGGAATCGGTGCCCACGGCCAATTTCTCCATACCGTTGTACATGGCCGTAGGTTGGTTCAGGAACATGAAACGGTATTTCTCATTGACCCTCTCCGGGCACTGGTCGGCAAGGAAAAGGTATAATTCGGGTTTCTCCTTGTTACTCAGTATGTGCTTTGCAATGCGTTGCGCCGGTATGGACGTCATGAAGAATCTGTTGCGCATATCTATGAACCATCGATCGAATATGCTACTGCTCAATGGCTTATAGGCCGTATTGATCTTCTGCTTAAGTTTAAGGGGCAAAACGTTGAGCGTCTCCCAGTTACCGCAATGTCCCATTACGGCTATGACGCTCCGTTTCTCGTCGTAATATCTGTCCAGCAGTTCCACATTTTTCAGCGTTATCATTTTATCCAACCCTGCGGTGGTCAGCGACATAAGTTTGATGACCTCGAAAACCCTGTCGGCGAATAGGCGGTAGAATTTCCTGCATATCTCCTTCAGTTCATCTTCGCTTTTCTCCGGAAAAGAGTTGCGCAGATTGGTTCTGACAACCCCTTTGCGATAGGGCGTGAGGTGATAAACAAAGAGGTAGGCGATATATGAGATCCCGTACAACAACCACATGGGTAGCAGGCTGACGAGAAAAAGCGGAACATAAACGAAATAGTAAGCCATGAATTCTGTTCTTATCTCACAAATTTACGATAAATATACCATAAAACATTGAATAGACGATTATATTACATATATACGTGTGTTTTATAGGTTATTGAATTTTTCTTTAAAAAACAAGGCGGCATCACAGTGATGCCGCCTTAACTTTGCCTGTCGAAAGTCTACTTGGAGTATTCCGCAAGGATCGTAGCCACACTGTCGGCAGTGAGGCGGCCGTATACCTTCGAGCCCACCATTGCGACCGGAGCGAGTCCGCACGCACCAACACAGCGGAGACTGTCGAGTGAGAACATACCGTCGCCGGTGGTTTCACCGACACCGATACCCAACTCCTTCTTGAACTCGTCGAGAACCTTCTCGGCGCCGCGAACGTAGCACGCCGTACCCATACATATCGAAATGGGATACTTGCCCTTGGGTGTCATGGTGAAGAACGAGTAGAACGATACCACGCCGAACACTTCGGCAGGTGAAATATTCAACTCCATGGCGATAATTTCGAGCACTTCCTTGGGCAGATAACCTAACTTGCCCTGTGTGTTGTGCAGGATGTTGATCAATTCGCCCTTGTCATTGCCATATTCCTTACAGATACCTTTGATCTGATCGATCATGGCTTGGGGCATACATATCTTGTTTTCCATATTATCTTTAAGTGTTAAGAGTCCGTTATTTCTTATTCTGGCAGTTCTCGTTCGGACAGGCCGCGGGTTTGCGGTCTACGTATGCCGTGTGGAGAAGTTCGTGTGAGACGTGTCCGCCCGGAGCGCCGAGGAACTCGGAATAGAGCTTCAGGATGAACGGATTCTCGTGCGACTTGCGGAGCGCTTTGGCCGCATCTTCGGCATATATCGAAGCCTGTCTTTCGCGAAGCACCATTATGTCTCCCCTGTGGTAGGGCTGGCCGCCGCCGCCGATACAACCGCCGGGGCACGCCATCACCTCTATGAAGTGGTATTTGGACTTGCCCGCCTTCATCTCCTCGACAAGCTGGCGTGCATTGGCAAGACCGTGCGCCACAGCCACACTCACGGCTACGCCGTCGAAGTCTATGGTTGCCGTACGGATGCCGTCGAAACCACGGAGTTCAGCGAAATCGATACGCGGAAGTTCCTTCTTGGTCTGCAATTCGTAAGCCGAGCGTACCGCCGCCTCGAGAACACCGCCCGTTGCGCCGAAGATAACGGCTGCACCTGTCGATTCACCCAGAGGCGCGTCGAAATCGCTCTCCTCGAGTTTATTGAATTCGATGTTGGCGAAGCGTATGAGATGTGCCAATTCGCGCGTGGTGATGACTATGTTCACATCCGAATCACCGTTCTTACCGAATTCGTCCCTTGCGCGTTCGTATTTCTTTGCCACGCAGGGCATCACCGATACCACTACGACATCCTTGCGATCCTTGCCGATCTTGGGTGCGAAGTAGTTCTTGGCTACCGCGCCGAACATCTGCTGCGGCGACTTAGCCGTGGAAAGGTGCGGAAGGAGTTCCGGATAATGCTTTTCCATGAAGGTTACCCAACCCGGGCAGCACGATGTCATCATGGGGATGTTCACCTCCTTGCCACCGAGCAGGTCACCCAAACGGTGGAGAAGTTCGGTGCCTTCCTCCATGATCGTAAGGTCGGCAGTGAAGTCGGTGTCGAACACATAGTCGAAACCGAGCTGGCGGAGTGCGCTTACCATCTTGCCCGTAACGCTCTTGCCGGAGAAGCCGAAGTCCTTGCCGAGACCTACGCGGACTGCAGGAGCGGTCTGCACCACGACGGTCTTGTTAGGGTCTGCGATGGCTTTGAGTACGTCGGCCACGTTGCTGTGCTCCGAAAGGGCGCCCGTGGGACAAACAGCCACGCACTGACCGCAGTTGATACAGTTGGTCTTGTTTATCGGGTCGTTGAACGCCGTGTTAACAACTGCCGCCATACCGCGGTTCACTGCCGAAAGCGCTCCTACCGACTGAATTTCGTTACAAGCCGTTTCGCAGCGGCGGCACATGATACACTTGTCGGGCTCGCGCATGATCGAAACCGACAGGTCGGTCTTGAACGTCGACATTTCGCCCTTGAACGGGATCTCCCTCACGCCGAGTTCATGAGCCATGGTCTGCAGTTCGCAGGCGTTATTCTTGACGCAGGTTAGGCACGAGTTCGGGTGGTTCGACAGAATGAGTTCCATCACGGTCTGTCGGGCGTTAATGACCCTCGGAGTGTGGGTGCGCACGACCATGCCTTCCAGCGCCTCCGTCTTACAGGCGGGAGCGAGGTTGCGGCGTCCTTCCACTTCCACCACGCAGATACGGCAGGCGCCGGGCTTGTTGGCGTAGTTGAGGTCGTGGAGATTCATGTAACAGAGCGTAGGTATCTTGATCCCTATGCTTTTTGCGGCGTCGAGAACGGTGCTTCCTTTTGCTACCTCTACCTGCCTGTTATCTATGTTGAGTTTTATCTTTTCCATGTTGTGTATTCTCCTTCTAAAAATTACCGTACGTATATCGCGCCGAACTTACATTTTTCCATACAGGTACCGCAGCGGATACATTTGCTCTGGTCGATGACGTGGGGCTGCTTGACGCTGCCACTGATACATTCTACCGGGCAATTGCGGGCGCAGAGCGTACATCCCTTGCAGGCTTCCGCATCTATGTAGTAGTGCATGAGATCTTTACATTGATGGGCAGGACATACCTTATCGACAACGTGGGCAACATATTCGTCCCAGAAGTTGTCTATCGTGGAGAGTACCGGGTTGGGCGAAGTCTGGCCGAGGCCGCAGAGTGCCGTATCCTTAATGACGCCCGAAAGGTTGCGGAGGTTCTCCAGATCTTCCATCGTACCTTCGCCCTTGGTGATCTTTTCGAGGATCTCGAGAAGGCGCTTGTTACCTATACGGCAGGGAGCGCACTTGCCGCACGATTCTTCTACGGTAAATTCGAGGTAGAACTTGGCGATAGAGACCATACAGTCGTCTTCGTCCATAACGATCATACCGCCAGAACCCATCATAGAACCGTTGGCAACGAGTGTCTCGTATTCGATAGGTACGTCGAGGTGCTTTTCGGTAAGGCAGCCACCCGAAGGGCCGCCGGTCTGTACGGCCTTGAACTTCTTGCCGTCCTTGATGCCGCCGCCGATGTTGTATATAACTTCACGGAGGGTCGTTCCCATCGGAACCTCTATAAGGCCCACGTTATTAACCTTACCGGCCAGAGCGAACACCTTGGTACCCTTGCTCTTCTCCGTACCTATGCCTGAGAACCATTTCGCTCCGCGGAGAATAATGGGAGGAATGTTGGCGTAAGTTTCGACGTTGTTCACGTTGGTGGGAAGGCCCTTGTAACCAGCCTCGCTGGGGAACGGGGGTTTCACGGTAGCCTCGCCGCGATGTCCTTCCATGGAGTGGATAAGAGCCGTCTCCTCGCCGCAGACGAACGCGCCCGCACCGTAACGAATCTCTATATCGAACGAGAAGTCCGAGCCCATGATGTTCTCACCCAACAGACCGAATTCCCTTGCCTGACCAAGAGCCACCTTAAGACGCTCGATAGCAAGCGGATATTCGGCGCGAATATATACCAGACCCTTAGACGCTCCGGTGCAGTATCCGTTGATAGCCATGGCCTCTATTATGGAGTGCGGGTCGCCTTCGAGGATCGAACGGTCCATGAACGCACCCGGGTCGCCCTCGTCGGCGTTACAAACCACATATTTCTGTTCGGCCTTAACCTTACGTGTAAGTTCCCATTTGAGACCTGTGGGGAAACCTGCGCCGCCGCGTCCGCGAAGGCCGGAGTCCTTGATCTCCTGAATAACCTCTTCGGGGGTCATGGTCAGGACTTTGCCCAAAGATGCGTAACCGTCGCGGGCGATGTATTCCTCTATGTTCTCCGGATTGATGAAACCGCAGTTGCGAAGTGCTATACGCACCTGTTTTTTGTAGAACTCCATATGCTTGGAATCCGAAACGTGATCGCCCGAATCGGGAGCCACGAAAAGAAGGTCCTCGACCTTACGCCCCTTGACTATGTGTTCGTTCACGATGAGCGAGGCGTTCTCCGGTTTCACCGACACGTAGAAAGTGTTGTCGGGAAGTATTTTCACGATCGGGCCCTGTTCGCAGAAACCGAAGCAACCCGTCTGGATTACCTGTGTCGTGTCGGCGAGATTGGCCTCGGCAACGGCTGCTTTGAGCGATTCGATTATGTCTTGACTCTGCGATGCACGGCAGCCGGTACCGCCGCACACAAGGATATAGTTACTGTATTGTGCCATTATTGTCTGTCTGCTTTAGATTTACCTACCAGTCCTTACAGTGATGTGTTGTGCCTTGCGGGTATGATACCTTCGACCAGTTCACCGTTCTTGATGTACTTGTCGATGATGTCGGGAACACGTTCGGGGGTGACGTAGCCATATATGATCGGCTCCTTGCCGGGAATGGTGATCTCGATGGTAGGTTCCGCGTTGCAGTGGCCCATACAGCCGGTCTGCGTAACGACCGCATCGACATTCTTCTCCCTGAGCGACGATACGAACTGCGACATGACTTCCTTGGCTCCTGCGGCTATACCGCACGTACCCATCGACACCTTGATCTGAGGAAGGCTGTCGGGATTGTTGCTGTTCTCTCTGATGTTGAGGTCGGCGTGAAGCTTCTCACGCATCCTCTTAAGATCTTCGAGTGACTTTACTTTATTCATACTCTGATAGTTTGTAGTAGGTAGAAAATATGTTATGTTATTGAATCCATTTCAAGGCACGCAAAGTTAAATACAAAAACTAAGAATAAAAAGACTTTCGCTTAAATATTGTTATAACAATAACGATAATCCGTAATTATTATTCCTTTTATTCTTAAAAATTGTAAGTAACTGTTCGGATTTTGCGACCGAAGTGATCTTAGCCGGCTACACTTTCAGCCTGTCTCCGAAGATCTCGTCGATATTTCCGCCGATTATATCCTTAACCATGGTCGCCACTTCGGGATGGCCTATGGGCACTCCGTCGAGTATCTCCTTAATGTCGGCGGTCGATATGCCGAAACTCTCCCCTTCGCAGGCCAAAGTCAATACCGTATCTATCGCCGGATTGCCGGTAATGAGCAGCATCAGCGTATCGGCCAGATCGCCCATTGGAGGGCAGTCGATATTGTCGAGCATGAACACGGCGCGGACGCCGGTGCCGACGCCGATCTCCGACTCTATCGTCACCCCGCCGCCGCTTTGCTCGGCGTTTTGTATAAGGAACGGAAGTCCCAATCCTATCTTGCGCGTGGTGCGCGTGGTGTAGAACGGATCGGTGGCTTTCCGTATGGTCTCCCCGCTCATGCCGCACCCGTTGTCGGCAACGGCAAGTTCGAACCTGTTGCCAGTGACCGATAGCCCTATCTCTATCCTGTCGGCTCCGGCGCGTATACAATTCTCGGTGATGTCGGTGATGTGAAACGAAATGTCCTTCATTTAAGTAATGTAAAATGTAAAATGGCTTATGCGAATCATCGGTTGAAATTATTAGAGCACATCATCCTGCACGGCACGAATCGACCGAAGTGCCTCAATAATATTTCTCGATGCCGCCATAACCGGCGATCGGTTTATTCTCGCGCGTTTTTGCGATGAAGTTGCTGAGTCGCTTCTCGAACTCCGGAGCGCTGACCCTCGCCTGCTCGATATACGCCACCCGCAGCCGCTTGTAGGAGTCCGAGAATCGCAGATAATTTTCCCAAACGGCGGGGTCTTCCATCAATCGGTCGATTATGTCCTGAGGGAATACAAAAGGCTCGGACAGTAGCGTCCTGATCCCGGCTTCGAATTTCGGATGGATCATCCCCCTGTCCAACAGCCACGCGAGCCGCTCCTTGTTGGATTGGGAATAAGTACTTCGAGGCCGTCTGGGTGTAAACCGCTGTATTTTGTGGTCTTCGTCGAGCGCGCGCACGGTGCTGTCGATCCAGCCGAAACATAGCGCCTCCTCGACAGCATCGTTATAGAGAATGCTCACTTTGTTCGACGATTTGTTCGGAAAAACGAACCAGACATCTTTTGCCGTTTCGAAGTTGCCGGCAAGCCAATCACGCCACTGCTCCCGCGTCTTGAAATATTTTACTTCCATGGTTTTTAAACTCATAGCTCCACATTGCGGCTCACGATCCTTCTGCCGTCCTCGCCTGCCATTGCGCGCCGAAGTTCGTCGAACGAAAGATCTTCGGCGTAAAGCCATGATGGGTTTGTCCCGATAAGGTGCGGAAAGTGGGCGTCCGAAGCCGTATAGCACATATGTTTATTAAGGTATTTATGTCCGCCCGACTTGAGTGCCTCCAACTTTTCGGTAAAATTATACTCCAAGGCATCGACGGGCAGCATCGGAGACACGAATCCCAACTGCCCGATAATGCTGTTGGCCTGCCTGTCGATATGGGCGGGAATGAAAAGTCCTCCCAACCCGTGAACCTTACCTGCGATCTCCTCGACGCTTCTGTCGACAGCCGAATTGAGATACCACCCTATTTCGCCCTCGATATTATCGTCGCTGTCCACCCACACCTGATCGCCGAATTTCTCCGGTACGTTGTCCACCTTTATGATGTGAGCGTCGATCCACTCCTGAAGTTCAGCCGCAGCCTCCCTGTCGGGGAGTATCGCCACGCAATGCACCTCTTCGCGCGAGGTGATCTCCACACCGTAGAATACCGTCAACCCCCTGCGTTCGCCCGCGAGCCTCACCGCATGGGCCTGCTGCGTTGCATTATGGTCGCAAACGGCTATGGCGTCCAGTCCCGCCTTAACCGCACTGTCGACGATCACACCGGGGCTCATATCGAGGTCACCGCACGGCGATAGCAGCGAATGAATATGAAGATCTGTAAGATAGCGGCGCATTTCAGTTGACAGTTAGCAGTTGTTTAATAGGCTAATGCTCTGTTGACCGCTAACTGATAACTGTTAACTGTTGATATATCCTTCCGGAGGCCTCGAATGCCGACATATCGGTCGAAAGCACGGTCACGCCTTCGTTGCGCGCCTGTTCGAGGGTCTCTTCGTCGAGAACGGCGCCGCCTATGATCACCACGCCGGCCACCTCCTTGAGCGATGCCACGGCTATGGTGTTGCGGTGCACCTGGAGGGTTATCCACACCATTCCTTCGTCGATGTTTCCCATGACGTCGCTCAGAAGATCGGAAGTATACCCTCCTGTAACTTCGGCGTCAAAATTATTTCCCTTGTTCACGACCTTCAGGCCGAGCGTTTCCGCCAGATTACTTAGTTTCATGTACTACTTTAAATTTGTATTGTTGTCTTTATTGTCGAGGAAATCTTTACCCCATATCTTTTCCATTATGCCGAATGCCCGCAGGCTGTCCAACTTGCCGCCGCGCTCCTGCTCCCTCTGCACGAATATGCAGTCGGGCATGGAGGCCTCGCCCCTGACAATATCTTCGGCAAGGCACCGGCAACTCGGAGAACCGCACGCGCCGCAGTCGATACCCGGAAGCATGGCCACTATCCTCTTCGCCGTATCCATCTTACTGAGTACTTCCGTTATGCTGCCCGGATAGAGCAACTGCGCCATTGGTTCCGGCTGTTCCGTGTCGATATTATCCTTCAGGTATTCGATGCATTCGGGATCCATGGAGTCGTACAGCCTGGTCGTGTCGAGGTGCGACAGAGAGCGTTTGTGAAGCCGCTCGGCCGCTACGAAACGGTTGGCCGGCGTAAGCACTCCTCCCACGCAGCCACGGTCGCAGGCTCTCAGTTCCAGAAAATCTATGTCGTCCAGGTCGCCCGTGAGTTCGGACTGTTCGATGAATTCTATGACGTTGTGTATCTCGTCGACCGCGAAGCACCTGCCGACGAAATTATCGGCCTCACCCGACGTCTGGCTCCAGTTCATCTCGCCGCACGTGAGGGAAGGAGGCATCGTGCATTCATGCCCGAAACCGCCCTTTGGCCTGTTCTGCAATGCATGGTATACCTTATTGAATATGAAGTCCATGTTAAGCACGCCGTTGATCACCGAACCGAAATCCTTCCTGCTCTTTAACGACGATATCTTGGCCGCGCACGGGCTCACGTAGAATATACCCGTTTCCTCGTCGGGGTAACCCTCCTTGCGAAGTTGTTCGCGATAGAGCAGCGCAGTAGCCTCCACAGGCGGCTTGACGTTCATTATATTTCCGGTCAGATCGGGAAAGCGGATCTGGATGAGCCTCACTATGGCGGGACAATAGGGACTTATGGACGGCTTTTCTTCCCGTTCGGCGATCTGGCCGGCCATACGTTCGTGTACTATATCGACCGAAAACTCGACCGGCAGTATATGGGTGAATCCGAGCGAATATATCGCTTCGAATATCTCCTGTTCGCTGAACGTTTCCGGGAACTGCCCGAGAAAGAGAGACGGAAATAGCGCCACCCTCTGCTTGTAACTGAATATTTTGCTGATATCGTTCTGCTCTACGAAAATTGCGTCGCACGGACACACCTTCATACATTCGGCACAGTCTACGCACCACTCCTTACGGATGGACGCCTTACCGTTGCGGATGCGTATGGCTCCGGTAGGGCACTCCGTCATGCAATGCGTGCAACCCGTACACAGATCGCTGTTTACGGTCAGCGCATGGTAAATTTGCTCCTTATCGATCATTTGTCAATCTCCTCTTTTCGATCGAACCAGGTCGTCATAGAAACCGACGTCCCCACCCCGACGGTACTGTCGATGACCAACTCATCGACATTTCTCTTAATATTGGGCAATCCCATACCCGCACCGAACCCCATTTCACGCACTTCCGGCGACGCGGTCGAATAACCCTGCTGCATGGCTTTCTCGATGTCGGGTATGCCGGGGCCTTCGTCCGCTATCACTATATGTATCTTCTCGGCATCCACGTCGAGCCTCATATCGCCCCTGTAGGCATGGGCTACGACATTCACTTCGGCTTCGTAAAGGGCTATTACCACGCGCTTTATGATATGCGCGTCGATGGAAAGCTGCTTGAGCAGTTTCTTGACTTCGCTCGAAGCAAATCCCGCCTTGGTAAAGTTCCCGCCTTCGATATCGAAACACAATTGCATAATTCCCCCTTTCTTTATGCGTATTGCTAAAATATCGGCTCTATACCTTCTTTTGCAAGTTCGCCCACAGCGCGGAACATCGAATATGGCGATTCCAGAAGTACTATCGAGTTCGATTCGGCCAACTCGATCATTTCCGGCGTGGCTTTCTTGCCGCGCACGAAGAGTATGCAGCCCAGATCCGACATCTCGGCGGTACGGATCGTCTGAATATTGCAGAGCCCCGTGACTAACAACACCTCTCGCTCATAAGGTCGCAGGCAAATCCGTATTTGATCGTAACGGCACTGTCCGGATTACCGCAAACGCACTCCGCACCGGTAAGTTCCATGATTTTTCTAATGGTCATATTTGTTGTCTGTAATTGGTTTAGGCTTATTTGCGCTATAACTTCAAATAACTATGCAATATACGGATTCTTCACGAAACCGCCAAATTTTTCGCCGTTTAAAACCAATGGGTTGTTTGAAATCTCCCGCTTTAGAGATTGTTTGAATTTTGCGACCGAAGCTATTTCAAACAAGTTCTTAAAGTATGGAGATATTGAAAACTTTAGATATACCTGTAAAGGTGATCTGAAGGCCTATGCAAAATGTGATGAAAGCTATCAGTTTGTTGATTATCATGGTACCCGAGTCGCCCAATTTTCTCATTACCCTGTGTCCCTGCGACAGGAACAGGTAGAGTATCGCGATCAGGGCGGCAATGGCGACGGCGATGATGGCATAGTTTATACCGGTGTGCAGGAAATTACCATCCACCGAGGCCGTAGCCATAAGTGTGAATATTACTGATATTGTGCCCGGACCTACGGTTACGGGAAAGGAGATCGGATAGAACAGCTTCTTGGTGATGCCGTCCACATCGATCTTCTTTACAGTCTCCCTGGTGTTAGCTGCGACGTCGTCTGCGCGGTCGGAAAGCCAGTTCCAGCCGGTCATGCATATAATTATACCACCGCCGACCTGTATGACCGGTACCGCCAGTCCGAACAGCAATAATATCAGATGCCCCGCCACAAGACTGCCCAGAGCTATTAGCATACAGTAAACGACGATCTTCTTTATAGCCGACTTGCGCTGTGTGTCGTCCAGATCCTTAAGAAATCCATTGACGATAAAGCCGCTGCCGACCGGGTTCATAACCGGGAACAAAGCCAGAAAAGCCGACACAAAACCGTAAACAACATCATGTACTGTCATAGTATTATCATATTTTACAGGTATAAACCCATTGTGTGATACAAGCACGAACGAGGCACCCGGTGCGATATCCGCCCGCCCCGCGCACCACGCTATACCGCAACTTTAACCACGCACTTACGCACGGCGCCCTCGCCTATCAGGGGTGCATGGCCGTCGTCCGGGAAAAATACGGTCATCTGTCCTTCCCGCAGTTCCACGATACAGGTGGGCTTGTCCCGGTAGAATATTACATCCTTCCCCTCGTCCAGACCGCCATCCGGCCACCTGCATTCGGAGCGGGGTATCCACCCCTGCGACTCCCTGCCCCGCAGGAGTATCTGAATGTCGATATACCTGTCGTGCGCCTCCACCGCGGCATCTTCCTCCTTTCTAAGCCGGCTTTCACCTATGGTCATAAAAATATCCGTCCCGTCTATCTCGTAACATCCATCGGGTAACCCGGCAAGATCGACCGACCCCAAATAGTCGCAAACTTTACCGAACCCCGTATGAATGGCCGAATAGCGGTGTAGATTGTATAGATTGTCCAGTATCATAGCATATCAACGCTGTGAAAAATAAAAACTTGCCGCGACAGGGTTGTGATCGGAATAGACAGCGTCGAATGGATAGTAGCGGGAGATCTCCATACCGTCGGACATGAATATGTAATCTATCCTGAACATATCGAAGAAACCGTTGTAGGTTCCGGCGACGCCTCTGCCCTTCTCTACGAACGTATCCTTAAGGCCGCGGCTCATGGTACGGTAGGCATACGACACGGGGGTGTCGTTGAGGTCGCCGCAGACTATTGTCGGCCGGGGCGACGAGGCGATGAACCGTGCGATACTTCTGGCCTGCGGAGCTCTCAGTATGTAGTTGTCCCTCAGCTTATCGGTTATCTGCCATATATGCTTCATCCCGCGCAGACCCGACACACGAAAAGTCGACAGGTAGTCCACATCGTCGTCGTTGATGTGCGTACTCTGCAAATGGTTGTTCACCACCCTCACCGTGTCGTGCTTTATACGTATGTCAGCCCACATCGAGCGCATCGTCTCCGAATCGGCATCGACCACACCCTTGTCCGTTATCGGGTATCGGCTGTATATCGCCAATCCGTATCCTCTTGCATTCTCTTCGTTATTCTTAGCGGCATAGTGCCTGAAATATGTATGTTTCAGCTCTACAAGGATACTGTCGAACACTTTTCTGACATCCGGCTCATTGTCGAATTCCTGAATGCAAAGAATATCTATATTATTGTCCTTTACGAATTTCGCGATGTTCTCCACCTGATGTTTGCCTTTGCCGGAAGGATAGCCGAATTGCATCACGTTATAACTCATAATCACCAACTCCGACTTCAACGGTTTCCCGTCCTCGTAGCGCTCCATGATGCTGATCTTGTAGAACAGGCGCACGTTGCCTATGCCGAACAGCAATACCGCGGCCACCGCTACCGCGTAACGCTTCCAGCGCATCAGCCAATATAGCGCAATAATAAGCTCTCCCACATACAGTATGGGGAAGACAAGCCCCGTGAATGCAAAGATCGCCCCGCCGGAAGGATCTATGTACTTGGCCAGATATGCAAATACGAGAGCCGTGGAACAGAGTACGGTACCTGCAAGCACGAACACGTCGAGAATGCGCAAAACCATTCCCCACCACGGCAACTGCGACTTGTCGCGCCTTTTCTTCTTATAGTAACCGTAATCCGGCATCTGTCCGGGAGATCGTTTGAGTTTTGTGTTATGAAGAGGTTGTTTGAGTTTTACGGTCTCTAATAATATATCATTCTTTTCTTTTTCCAGTACCAGAGCAGCAGGAAACCGAACAGCATACCGCCCAGGTGGGCGAAGTGGGCGATGCTACCGCCCGTTCCGCGAACCCCGGCAAAGAGTTCAAGTCCGGCGTATATGAGAACGAACCACTTGGCCTTCATCGGAATAGGAGGTATGAGCATCATAACCACGCTGTTGGGATGCATCATACCGAAGCCTATCAGTACGGCAAATATGGCTCCCGAAGCTCCGAGCGTTACAGCGAATGCGGGGCCTGTCCCCGTTGAGAACGAAATCCAGTTGACGAGCAGTTGTATCAATCCGGCACCGATGCCGCTTATCATATAGAAGGCGAAAAACCTCCTGCTCCCCATATCCTGTTCGAGAATGCGACCGAACATCCATAACGTGAACATATTGGAAAATATGTGCATGGGGTCGGCATGAAGGAACATATATGTGACCAACTGCCAGACATGGCTCAGTTGGAACATGATCCCGCCTCCCGCCGAACCGTCAACGAACCACAGCGCTCCGTAATGCTCTATGGTCTGGCCGATCCTGCCGGGAAGAAGTATTTGGGCAATAAATATGACTATGTTTATTATGAGCAGGTTCTTAACCACTGGAGGAACCCTGAAAAATCCGTTTGCGACTGCCATATATAAAAGATCTGATAATTTTGAAAACCCGTTCTTTTTGTGTTATTTGGTGAAAAACTTTCTTAGTTGGTCGAATCCTATTTCGGTCATTACAGGGCGGCCGTCGGGGGTATAATTGTATTGCCCGCCATCGCTCAGCGATTCGAGGATGGCCGTCACCTCGCCTTCGGTGTAGCTCTTCGACAGCCGACGGGAACCATCGAGCGACATTATGGCCGCCAGATGCTCGCGCCTCATATCTTCAGGGCGGAGGTTCTCCTCCCTTACACCATCTATCATATCATAAATAAGCGCCTGAACGTCTTCCAACAAAAAATCTGCCGGGATACCCGTTATCTCCATGCGATTGCCGTCGGGCAGGGAATATTCGAAGCCGAAAGCCGCGAAGTCGTCGTAATTCTCCTTCAATAGTTGTGCGTCATCGTTGGAGAAGACCATAACTTCGGGAAACAGCAACTTCTGGCTCACGGAGGTGTCGCTGTGAAGCATGGACATATAGCGCCGGTATAGCACGACCTCCTTGGCGCGCTGCAGATCGACGATCACCAACTGTCCTTTTCTCGATGTGGCGATCATACCGCCCGAAAGCGGCAACGCGCCTTTGAACCCGGATACTTTCCCGTCGCACGGGTCGTCGTCTATCAACCTGCCCTGTTCGCCGTCGCCGCCTTCGATGAACTCCAGCACCGATTCGTCGAACCTGTCGATAGCTTCGTCGCGCCCCATGCCGCCCAGAACAGTTTCGTAGGGCTGCGAAAAGTCCGATATGTCCGCCCGGCTCCCGCCTCCTTTACCGGACAGGAAAGGGTTGTATGAAGGATTGGTCGAGGAAGGCGGCATCTTGATAGCGCCATCTTTCGGGCGGACAGGTATCTCCACATGACCCTCCTGGTCGAAATCCATGAGCGACACGGCGCCCGTCTTGGCAAGAGCTTCCCTGACGGCGGCATTTATTATCTGCCATATGGCGACCCCTTCCTCGAAGCGCACCTCTATTTTCTGGGGGTGAATGTTGACGTCCAACTTATCGGGATCGACCTCGAAGTAGAGAAAATACGAAGGCTGCGTACCCTGGGGTATCAGCTTCTCATAGGCCTGCATAATGGCCTTGTGGAAGTAGGGGCTCTTGAAATAGCGACCGTTGACAAACAGGTACTGCTCGCGGTTGCTCTGCCTGCTGCCCGACGGACGTCCCGTGAACCCGTATATTTTGACTATGGAAGTGTCGGTCTGTACTTCCAGCAAGTTATTGGCTATGCTCTTGCCTATAAGACCCACAATACGCTGCCTTAGATTCGACACAGGAAGGTTATAGACAGGCGCATCCTCACCGTAGAGCGCGAATGCGATCTCCGGATGGGTGAGCGCCACCCGCCGGAATTCTTCGGCAATGTGGCGGTGCTCAGTGGTGCTCGTTTCGAGTACGCGACGACGGGCTGGAACATTGAAAAATAGGTTCTTTACCGAAAATTGGCTGCCAACCGGAGCGACTGCCATCTCCTGGCACTGAAAGCGGCTCCCCTCTATAATGAGCCTTGTGCCGAGTTCGTCGTCCTGCCGGCGCGTGAGGAGTTCCACATGAGCTATGGCTGCTATCGAGGCGAGCGCCTCGCCCCTAAAACCGAAAGTGTGGAGCCTGTACACGTCGTCTATACCGGTGATCTTGCTGGTGGCGTGCTTGTCGAACGCAAGCCTCGCGTCGATGGGCGACATTCCCTCGCCATCGTCGATGATCCTGATAAGTTCCTTGCCCGAATTGCGGTAGCTGACCGTAACGCTGCGCGCACCCGCGTCGACGGCATTCTCCATCATCTCCTTAACGACAGAAGCGGGACGGTTCACAACCTCTCCCGCAGCTATCTGGTTCGCCACCGTATCGGGCAATAGTTTTATCTTGTCTGCCATTTAATAAATGCAAAATGCAAAATGCAAAATGCAAAATGCAAAATATTAAATTAAAAATAAGGTTATTCTCAATTTTGCATTCAGCATTTTGCATTTCGCATTGTTTACGTAGTCGTCAGTATCCATGCTGCGGCCAGCAACAGGGCTACAACGGCGGTGACCAGCACGATCGTCTTGCCCTTGCCTTTGCGCCGCTCCAGCAGAGCCTCGTGTCTGGCGCCCATTCGCGAGCGAATGATCTCGCCGGGAACATACTCCTTGCCCGGGGTGGGTCTTGCGCCCAGCAATTCATCCCTGCGCCTCTCTTTTGCCTCTTTTTCGGGGTCGTAATAGCGCGGTTTGTACTCGAACCGGCGAGGTTTGGCGGTATATAAAAATCGTACTTTCATTGCAGGCTGTGTTATTTCCGAACGCGCACGACGGTCGCGGCGCTCTTTACAAAGATACGGCTTATCTGAAGAAATTACGCATTCTTTCGAAAATATTTTGCTCTCCGCGGAGATTGTCCACTTTACTGAACGACGGGGTCTTGGCCAACTGCTCCACGAGCCTGCGCTCCTCGGACGAAAGCTTCGAAGGTACGTCTATGTCCACCACGATAAGAATGTCGCCCCTGCCGCGGCCGTTGACATCGGGTATTCCCTTGCCCCTGAGACGCAGTACGCTGCCCGCGCGGGTACCGGCCTCCACATTGACCTTGGCTTTGCCGTCGATCGTCGGCACCTCTATCGACCCTCCAAGAAGGGCGGTCGTAACGGATATCTTATGGTTGTGAAGCAGATCGTTGCCGTCGCGCACGAGTTGCGGGTCGCGCTCCTCCTCGATGACCACCAACAGATCGCCGTTAACACCACCGCCACGCGCCGCATTGCCCTTGCCACTGACAGAAAGCTGCATACCCTCGCCCACTCCGGCAGGTATCTTTATCTCGACGACCTCCTCGCCGCGGACTGCGCCCTCGCCCTTGCATTTGGTGCAAGGGTCGGTAATCATCTCTCCCGTACCGTGGCACCTCGGGCAGGGTCTCGAAGTCTGCGTGCGCCCGAAAAAGCCGTCCACGACCTCCGTTATATAGCCCGTACCGTGACACGTGGGGCACTTTGCCTTCGCATCGGGAGTCTTGGCACCGCTGCCGCCGCACTGGTCGCAGGCGATCAGCTTGCTTATCTTTAGTTTTTTGGTAGTCCCGTTGGCAATCTCCTTAAGCGTCAGCCTGACCTTGACCCTCAGGTCGGATCCGCGGTTTACCCGCCTGCCGCCGCCCTGGGCGCCTCCGTAACCGCCGAAACCGCCGAAACCTCCGCCGAAACCTCCGCCTCCGAAATGTCCACCGAATATATCGCCGAAATTGCGGAAGATGTCCTCCATGGAGAACCCGCCGGCACCGTACGACGCGCCCGCACCGCCGGCACCGGCCGCACCGTTCATTCCGGCGTGGCCGAACTGGTCGTAACGCGCCTTCTTGTTGGCGTCGCTGAGTACGTCGTATGCCTCGGCAGCCTCCTTGAACTTCTCTTCGGCCGCCTTGTCGCCCGGATTCTTGTCGGGGTGGTATTTGATCGCCGCCTTGCGGTAGGCTTTCTTTATCTCTTCTGCATTGGCGCTGCGTTCCACGCCAAGCACTTCATAATAATCTCTCTTTGCCATTTATGCTCCTCGCGCAGGATGTTATTCTCCTACGACCACTTTGCAATGACGTATTACTTTGTCATTGAGTTTATATCCCTTCTGCACTACATCGACGACCTTGCCGCGGCCGCTTTCCCCGGCGGGTATCTTGGCTATGGCCTCGTGGAAATCGGTGTCCAGATTCTTACCCGTAGCCTCTATCTCGGACACGCCCTTGTTGCGGAGCGTATCGCGCAGCTTGTTGGATATGAGTACCACACCCTCTCTGACGGCTCCCGCATCCCTGGATGTTTCCATGGCCTCCAGCGCACGGTCCAAGTCGTCGATCACTGGAAGCAGCGCCTTTATGACCTCCTCTCCCGCCGACGATATCAACTCCAGTCTCTCTTTCAGTGTGCGCTTGCGGTAATTGTCGAACTCGGCCTGCAGGCGTACATATTTATCGCGCCACAAGGCAGCCTCCTCTGCCATTTTTGCAGGTTCGGCTTCCGTTTCCGACTCGCCGTCTGACACATTGACACACGGCTCCCCGTCGCAATTCGGGCAAGCCTCTCCGCCAACAAACTTATCGTCATCCGTAACGCACTCTTGATTAACGCCTTGGAATGTATTGTCCGTTTTCATGATATATGATATTATTTTCGTCCTGCATTATCTGTCAAAATGTATACCAACAAAGCACCCGGCCTTGCGCCTTGCGGAGTGCAAAGTTAATTCATTATGCCGTTTAATCAAAAAAACGGGACGCCGAAACGCCCCGTCACACTAACAACACTAACTAAACTAAAAACTAATTCCAATCATCTATATTAAGCGCGATAACTGTCTGTTTTTTCCCTGCCATATAACAACCGCTAACTGTTAACCGATCACCGGGCGCTGCCCATACGTTTCGTATCCTCCTCGGAACCTTTCTCGATCTGTCTTGCGCGGAATTTCTGACCGGCCTGAAAGTTGTACCTGAGCGAGAAGTTAACGGTCATGATGCCGTCGTTGGTCAAATGTGCCCACTTGTGGAATCCGGAGCCGTAACTGTACACTTTCTGCTTTACATCCAGAATATTATACACTCCGAGCGATGCGGTGAACCGGTTGTCGGCAAAGCGTTTTTTCAAGCTCGCGTTCAGGTTGCCCATGGGCATGACCTCCATATTGGCGTTAATAACCCTCGACATGGCATATCCTCCTACCTCTATATCGAAGTTCGCGGGCAGGGAGAAGGTCATGTTGGCATATATCATTCCGAAGAGTTTCCGATTCATGGGCCCGTCCGCATCGAGTTGCTGCTGAAGATCGCCCATGGTAAGGTTAAAATTACCATTCCACCATTTTGTGAATGTTACGGGGGCGTTGATCGCCGCAAAATACGTCCACGTCCGCGGAATGTTGACGAACTTGTAAACCAGCATCTCGCCTTCCGGGATGACCTTCTGCATGATCTGGTTCTCCATCATCGTAACCCCTACGGTGACATTGTATTTGTAGGCAAATACGCCGCTAAGCGAAATGCTGTTGGAGTACATCGCTTTGAGGTCGGGATTACCCGCTACAAGCGAATAGTCTGAGAGTGGATTGCGGAACGGACTGAGGTAGTTGAAGTCGGGGCGCGATATGCTGCGGCTGTATGCCAGCACCAATGTAGTACTGCGTCTCTCATTGAGCGGATAAGAAGCGTTCACATTGGGAAAGAGATCGAAATAATCCTGCCTCTTGCCCGCTTCGTCCGTCTCGCTGCCATCGTCGGCGATACCTCTGTAACGCGGATCGACGAACGTGTATTCACCCCTCAGACCCGCCGACAGGCTGAACTTACCGAGCATACCGCTGTATATGGCGTAAAGCGCGGCTATGTTCTCTGTGTAATCGGTTATGGAACTCGAGGCGGCGTCGATATTCTGTACATTTCCCGCGGCATCGAGACCTTCGTATATCAACTTGCTGTATGTATTGTTGTTGGTATATTTAGCTCCCGCCTTAATGACCATTTTGGGCGAAATTACCAGGTCGGCGTTCGCGGTCAGCGACATGACCCTGTAATTTGTGTCGGAAGTGCTCCGGTAGAGTGTGTCGACCGGCACACCGACAGGCGCGACACCAATATAGTTGGTCTGGCTGCTTTCGAAGGTATTGGGACTGTCGCCTACGCTCTGCACATAGTCGCCTATGAGCTTGAACATCGACCCATTTGTGTCGAGTTTGTAGAGATAGTTGAGCGTACCCGAATAATACATATTGTCGAGTTCCATACCGTATTTGCTCGTGGTCCCGGTCTTGTCTATCCCGATATCGCCTATCGCGACCGGAGGATCGTATTCGTATATACCACTGCCGTCCGTGACGTTCGATCCGGCCGTGCGGTATGCGCTCAGTTCCAATCCGATGTTCTGCCTGTCGTCTATGTCGTAGAACGCACCGAACATTCCGTTGAAACCGTTGCTGCGGCCGTTCATGTCGGCCGTGGTGGTAATAATACCCGGCACAGCGGCAGTCTCGTCATAGGTGGTCTCCTCGTCGGCAATAGTCAGCGATCTCCTGTAGTTGTACCCAAGATTGGTATAAAGGCCGAACTTGCCTCTCTTGTAATTGATGTTCGCCGAAGGACCTGCATAATAATTACCGTAGTACCCCACTCCGGCATTGAGGCTTACACTTCCATCGACACCGTCGTTGCGCTGCCTGCGCAGGGTAATCTTGATGATACCGCCGCTGGAGTCGGCATCGTAATCGGCTCCGGAATCGGGTATGATCTCTATTTTGGTTATATCCTGCGCGTTTATCGACCTCAGATAAGCCTCCAGTTCATCGCCGCTCATATGTATCAGGCGGTCGTTTATCATGATCCTTGTACCTGCGCGGCCGTTCACCGAAATACCGTCGCCGGAGACCCATACGCCGGGCGACACCTTTAGCATTTCGAACGCATCCTTGCCTATGGCCACCGGACTGTTTGCGACATTCACCACAAAACGGTCGGCTTCACGGGTTATAGCCCGCGCCGTGACCGTCACCGTACCCGCCTCGGTGGGTACCGGCTGCATCGACACCGTCCCCATATCGTGATCGCCGGCGAGCGTCAATCCCTTAACTTCCTGGGCATATCCGAGATAGCTGAACTGCACGAGATAGTCTCCCTTCGGTGCGCTAAGGGCGAACCTGCCCGCCTCGTCGCTGGCCATACCCGTCACCTGGGTGAATATTCCAGCGGACAAGTTCCTCAACCAGATTTTCCATCAGCCAGATGCTTGTTACCCAGCTTCCGTAAATCGTCTTTTGATC
>QMCE01000316.1_pt1 | contig 37605 bp, 33 predicted proteins | sample 1821851 | NCBI WGS metagenome assembly QMCE01 (sample SAMN09453174, study PRJNA476694) | Termite gut metagenome, whole genome shotgun sequencing project. | isolation source: worker | host: Odontotermes sp. | place: South Africa:Pretoria | collected 2016-01-28 | reverse complement strand
GTTATGGTGCGAATATCGGAATTATTTAGCAATTTCGAAACTTTTTCGGCGTAATCGTTGAATTTTTCGCTGATCGGCAGCACCACGGCCTGATCCGGAGTGAGCCACAGCGGGAATTTCCCGGCGGTGTGTTCCAACAACACCGCCACGAAACGCTCCATCGAACCGAACGGCGCGCGGTGGATCATTATGGGACGGTGTTGCTTGTCGTCGGCTCCGGTGTAGGTCAGGTCGAAACGCTCCGGCAGATTGTAGTCCACCTGGATCGTGCCCAACTGCCACTTGCGGCCGATGGCGTCCTTCACCATGAAGTCGAGCTTCGGGCCGTAGAAAGCCGCCTCGCCGTACTCGACCGTCGCCTGGAGGCCTTTGTTCTTCACCGCCTGTACGATGGCGCTTTCGGCCTTTTCCCAATTTTCGTCGCTGCCGATATATTTTTCGCGGTTGTTCGGGTCGCGCAACGATATCTGCGCCGTGAAGTTGTCGAACTTCAGCGTCTTGAATATGTACAAAACTATGTCGGCCACCTTCTCGAACTCGTCCAGCAGTTGGTCGGGGCGGCAGAAGATGTGCGCATCGTCCTGCGTGAATCCTCTTACGCGCGTCAGGCCGTGCAGCTCGCCGCTCTGCTCGTAGCGATAGACCTGGCCGAACTCGGCAAAACGGACGGGCAGATCTTTGTACGACCGTGGCTTGATACGGTAGATTTCGCAGTGGTGCGGACAGTTCATCGGCTTGAGCAGAAACTCCTCGCCCTCCTGCGGAGTGCTGATGGGCTGAAACGAGTCCTTGCCATATTTTGCGTAGTGACCGCTGGTGACCCACAGCTCCTTGAGTCCGATGTGAGGCGTGATGACCTGCTCGTAGCCATACTGTTTCTGGATTTCGCGCAGGAAATTTTCGAGCCTGTTGCGCAACGCAGCACCTTTGGGCAGCCACAGCGGCAGCCCCTGTCCGACCCTTTGCGAAAAGGCGAACAGTTCCAACTCCTTGCCCAGTTTCCGGTGGTCGCGTTTGCGCGCCTCCTCCATCATCGCCAGATACTCGTCGAGCATCGACTTCTTCGGGAACGACACGCCGTAAATGCGCGTCAGCATCTTGCGGTTCTCGTCTCCGCGCCAATACGCGCCTGCCACATTGGTGAGTTTCAGTGATTTGATGTGGCTCGTGTCAGGCAGGTGCGGCCCGCGGCACAGGTCGGTGAAGCAGCCGTTGGTGTAGAAAGTTATCGTCGATCCCTCGGCCAGATCCTGTATCAGCTCCACTTTGTACTCGTCGCCCTTTTCGCCGAAAGTCCGCAACGCCTCCTGGCGCGACACCTCGTGACGCACGAGCGGTGAATGGACCTTCGCCAGCTCCATCATTTTTGCCTCTATCTTCGACAGGTCGGCCTCGGTGATGGGAGTCGGAGAATCTATGTCGTAATAAAATCCCGTTTCGATCGCCGGCCCGATGCCGAACTTCACGCCCGGATAGAGCGATTCCAGCGCTTCGGCCAACAGGTGCGACGATGTGTGCCAGAACACCTGTTTCGCCTCGTCGTCCTCCCACTTCAGCAGCTTGACGGTGCTGTTTTCCGTGATCGGTATTTGCAGATCCTGCACGCGGTCGCCCTGTGCGTCGCTCACTTTGGCGGCCAACACCTCGCTCGCCAACCTCGGCGAGATGCTCTCCGCTATCCCCATCGCGGTCACACCCGCGGCGTATTCCCGCACGTTCCCGTCAGGGAAAGTTATCTTCACAATATCGTTCATATCTCTTTAAATCTCACTTTTGGAAAGATCCAACGTTCTCTCGTCGCCTTTTTCGCGCTCGTAGTGTTTCAACGGATTTCGCGACATTTCAGTATGCGCGGCGCGGTTGCGGTGGATGTCGATCGCCGTGTAGATCGCGTTTCGCATCGAGTCGGGACGTGCCACGCCTTTGCCCGCAATGTCGAAAGCCGTGCCGTGGTCGGGGCTTGTGCGCACAATGTCCAGCCCGGCGGTGAAATTCACCCCGTCCGGAGCCAGCGCCTTGAACGGAGCCAGGCCCTGGTCGTGGTACATCGCCAGCAGTGCGTCGTACCGTGCGTAGTCGCCGCTCAGGAATAGTCCGTCCGCCGCGAAAGGCCCGAAAGCGAGCACTCCCTCGTCCCACACCTCGCGTATGGCGGGTGTGATAACTTCTGCCTCGTCGGTGCCCATCATTCCGTTCTCGCCGGCGTGCGGATTGAGCGCCAGAACGGCGATGCGTGGCTCTACGATGCCGAAATCGGAGACAAGCGTCTTTTTCAATGTGCGCAGTTTGCCCGTGATCTTCTCCTTGGATATCGCGCCCGGTACATCGGCCAGCGCCATGTGGGCCGTCACCAACGCCACCCGCAAATCCCCGCCGCACATCATCATCACGGGTTGTCCGCCGAACTCCGCCGCAAGGAATTCGGTGTGTCCGGCGAAGTTGAACTCCTCGCTCTGTGAGTTTTCCTTGCTGATGGGCGCGGTCACCAACACGTCGATGGCGCCGCTTTTCAGATCCGCCGCCGCCATTTGCAGCGCCTTCACCGCCGTTGCGCCTGTCGCGGGTGTCGGTGTCCCGGGTTCGAGCTGCTCGCCGCCGTTGTTTTCGTTTCCGCCGTTTCCGCTCTCGACATTGACAAGATTTATCCCTTTCGGGTTCGCCTGCCGGGCCGACGACACGGTTTGCAGCTGCACGCCGCCGTTCTCTTCCGAGGGCTTTTTATACGTTTCGGCGACGGCGCGCGAACCGTACACGACGAAAGAGGCCAGCTCGGCCATCCTCGTGTCCGCCAGCGCTCCGAGTATCACTTCCCAGCCAACCCCGGCGCTGTCACCCTGGGTTATGCCGATTTTTATCTTGTTTGCCATAAGCCGATGTTCATGTTCAACCCACAAAGATAGTTAAATTAGTTGAAAGTTGAAAGTGAGCTACGCAGAATGGAAAAAATAGCGCGTTAGCTCACTTTCAACTTTCAATTTTCAACTCTACAAAGAGTCTCCGAAATCCTTGCGGAATTTCTCCATCAGTCGGTGCGGCCAGTTGCTCGTCGGCTCCATCTTTCCCAGGAAGAATCGCAGCACCCTCGGCTCATAGACCCACTTCAGGCCGCCGATCAGTTTCCGGTTGTCGTGCAGCCATTCGAGCCGGTCGACGATATAGTTGACCTGCGACAGAGTGAACACGCGCCGCGGAACCGCCAGACGCAGCAGCTCGACGTCGGAAGGCACCTCCACCCCATTCTCATCGCGAACGCTCGACATCACGCCGCGCTCCATGCCGCGAATCCCGCCGCACAGATAGACCGCCGCCCCGAGAGCCGCCGCCTGATAGTCGGTCGGTTTCAGATGGTCGCAGAACCTGGCTGCGTTGACATGCGCCCCCAGCACCCCGGGAGGTGTCACCATCGGAATTCCGCGCGACTCGGCCGCCTCGACCAGATATTTGATAAAGTTGGGACTTTGCGAGATCATCGTCTCGTCCAGCGTTTCGTACAGCCCCACGGCGATCGCCTCGATCTCCCTCACCGACATCCCGCCATAAGTGAGGAAGCCCTCGAACAGCGGAATGATCACCTCCATCTTCTGGTGCAACTCCGCACGGTTGGTGCAGATGCCGCCCCCGCGCGACGATGAGAGCTTGCGCGCCGAGAAATATACTATATCCGCCAGACCCGTCATCATCTTGATGATGTCGCCCAGCGAGTTCTCCTTCCACTTCTCCTCGCGCTGTTTCACAAGATAGGCGTTCTCGCCCAACAGCGAGGCGTCCAGCACAAGCAACAGCCCGTACTTGTCGGCCACGCGGCGCACATCCATCATATTGGCGATCGAGAAGGGCTGTCCGCCGATCAGATTGGTCGACGCCTCCATGCGGATGAAGGGTATCCGGTCGACCCCCGTCTTTTCGATGAACTCGACGAGTTTGTCCACGTTGATGTTTCCCTTGAACGGGTTGGTCGAGCTGGTTTCGAAAGCGTCGTCGTGCAGAATCTCGCAGATATTGGCCCCCACCTCCAGCGTGTGCGCCAGAAAGGTGGTGAAGTGGTAGTTCATCGGAATGATGTCGCCCGCCTTTGCGAACGTGCGCACAAGGACATTCTCCGCCGCGCGCCCCTGATGCACGGGCAGCAGATATTTCTTGCCCAACACATCCTCGACAGCCTGGTGCATGCGCGCGAACGACTGCGAACCGGCGTAGGCGTCGTCTGCCCGCATCATTGCGGCGAGCTGGTTGTCGCTCATCGCGTTAGTTCCGCTGTCGGTGAGCATGTCGAGGAACACGTCGTTCGTCGACAGGCCGTAGGTGTTGAATCCGGCATCTTTGAGCGCTTCGAGCCTGCGTTCGATGGGCACGAGATGTAGTTTCTGAACGATGCGCACCTTGTGCATCTCAAGCGGCAGGTCCTCGTTCCTGTAAAATTTAACGTTTGGCATATTGGGTTGAGTTATTGAGTTTTCCTATTTTCGCGTGAACCGCAAATATACGAAAAATCGCCCTGAAAATGAAATTTTAAGGCGAATAATAACGAATTTTTAACTGAATGTGAAAAAATTATCTCCGGCGCCGGAACTCCGAGCAGACAATGGCCGCGGCCACGGCGACATTGAGAGATTCCGGGCCGTGACCCTCGGGCGTCGAACTGTTGCTGTCGGGCGCCAATCCGTGACCCTCGGGCGGGAATGGCGGAATGAACAGCCGCCGCGTCACGAGCCTCTCGATCTCAGCCGATATTCCTCGTCCCTCGCTGCCCATCACTATCACACCTTCGGCCGCCAACTGCGCGTCGTAAATATTCCCCCCCTCCAAAAAAGTTCCGAAAACCGGCCCACCGGCCGCCTCGATCATCGCTGCCAGATCGCCGTAGTGCACCTCCACGCGCGTGATGGCGCCCATCGTGGCCTGCACCACCTTTGGGCTCCAACAGTCGGCCGAGTCGGCGCTGCAAATCACGGTGCGTATGCCGAACCAGTCGGCCAGACGAACGATCGTACCCATGTTGCCCGGATTTTGCACGCCGTCCAGAGCGAGTGTCAACCGCCCCCGCAACGCCGCCGCATCGAACCTCCGCCGCGGGATCTCGACCAGTGCAAGACATTCGGCCGGAGTTTTGAGCCGGCTTGCACGCTCCATATCTTTGGCCGTCACGTGTTCCGTTACGGTGCCGAAATCGCCCTCTGTGCAGTACACCTTCCGCACCCGCATCCCCGAGGCGACAATCTCACGCACGAGTTTTTCACCCTCGGCCACGAACAGCCCCGCCTCTTCCCTGGCGCGTTTGTCCTCCAGCGAGCGGATCAGTTGTATTTCACTTTTTGTCATATCGACTGTTTGGTTCGGGAGCGAAATTTAATCGCCGCCGGCGTTCCGACTTCAGCGAGCCACAATCCCACGATGATCAGCACCAACCCTCCGAGGGCTATCCATGTGATCCGTTCGTCGAGCACCACCACGGCGGCCACCATCGTGAAGACGGGATTGAGATATATATAGTTCGACGCGGCCACCACCCCGATCTCGCGGATCAACCTGTTCCACACCGCGAAACAAACCAGCGACGCCACCAATCCCAGGAACAGCAGATTGCCCCAGACCTCGGGCCGCACCAACTCCGCCGTATGATAATCAGTTCCGGGCAGCAGCAAAAACGGCAGCAGCGTCACCAACCCGTAGAAAAAAACCTTTCGCGTAATGAAAAGCGTCGGGTACCGTCCGCTCAGCCCTCTCATGACTATGCTGTAAAACGCCCACGACAGCGCCGCCGCGATCGACAGCCCGTCGCCCAACGGATCGAGCCGCAACACGAAACTGCCGTTGAATATCACGAGTGCGCTTCCCGCCATTGCCGCCGCCGTTCCAAGCCACAGCCCGCCGCCGAACCTCTCTCCGCGCGGCCAGAAAAACCGAGACAGCAGAGCCGTCCAGATCGGCGCCGTGCAAACCAACAGCGACACGTTCGAGGCGAGCGAAGTCTCCAACGCCGTGTTCTCGGTGATAAAATACAACGATCCGCCCGTGAGTCCCGCCAGCGCCATCAGCCCCTCGTCCCGCCACGAGTCGGCCCACAACCGCCGAGGTGCGAAAAACCAGATCGCCGCGTAAGCCAACACGAAGCGATAGGTGAAAATCTCGGCCGGCGACAGTCCGTCTCCGATCAGCACTTTGGTCGACACGAAGGTCGTGCTCCACACCGCCTGCGTTGCGATGGCCGCCACGTGCCACCCGTATTTCGCCCCGTGCCTCAGAATATGGTCGGTATTATCCCCGGCCGCCGAATCCGCAGGATTTGGCAAAGTCCCCCTTTCGAGGGGGCGTAGCCGATTCTCGCGCAGCGAGCGGCGAGCTGAAAGTGCCGGGCACTGCCCGGCGGCAGGTGCGGTTTTAGGGGGTAGGTTACAAGAGACGGCTTTTTCAAAGCCGTTAACGCGGGTTTCACGGATTTAGGCGGTAAAAGCATAGTGTAGGTGCCTGAATTCGTGAAACATGCGTTAAAATATGAACTGCGAAGAGATCTCGCGATAGGAGTACACGCGGTCGATGGTGTCGGCAAATATATCGGCCACGCCCAGCACTGTGAACTTGCTCAGATCCTCGCCCTGTTTGAGCGGAATGGTATCCGTGACTATCACCTCCGACAGCGGACTTTCGTTGATCCGGTCGTACGCCGGGCCCGACAGCACCGGATGTGTCGCCGCCGCCCTCACCGAAGCCGCCCCTTTGTCCATCAGCATCCGCGCCGCGAGTGTCAGCGTTCCGGCCGTGTCGATCATGTCGTCGATCAGCACCACGTTGCGCCCCTCGACCTCGCCGATGGCTGTTATCTTGGCCACTTCGCCGGGTTTGTCGCGCTGCTTGTGGCTGATTATCATCGGGGTTGCCAGATGTTTGGAGTAGGCGCTGGCCCGTTTCGCACCTCCCATGTCGGGCGCGGCGATCGACAGGTTTTTGATCTTCAGCGACTGCAAATAGGGTACGAATATCTTGCTGGCATAGAGATGGTCGACCGGAATGTCGAAAAATCCCTGTATCTGGTCGGCGTGCAGATCCATCGTCATGACGCGATCCACCCCGGCGGCCTTCAGCAGATTTGCCACGAGTTTCGCCCCGATCGACACCCTCGGCCGGTCTTTCCGGTCCTGCCTCGCCCAACCGAAGTAGGGTATCACCGCCACCACACGGTGCGCCGAGGCCCTTCGTGCGGCGTCGATCATCAACAGCAGCTCCATCAGATTGTCGGCTGGCGGACATGTCGACTGTACGATGAACACGGTACAGCCGCGGATCGTCTCATTGAAGGCGGGCTGGTACTCGCCGTCGTTGAAACTGATACAGGCCGACTCGCCCAGCGTTGTGCGATACGACGCGGCGATCTTTTCCGCCAGCGGCCACGAATTTCTACAAGAAAAAATCTTTAAAGTATGATGTCCCATATTAATGTTGATTTTATATGTCGGTTTTCGTGATAGCGGCACATCTGCAAGCGTTGCATCTGTACCGCTCCGACGAAAACAGGTATTATTCCAAGTTGTTCTCAATGAACTTCAAAATCTCCTCCCCGCCGGTTCGTCGCTCGGCCGAGGAGACAAAGATCGGCGGCAAGCTCTCCCACTGTTTCAGAAGCTCCTGCTTGTAGTCGGCCACACTTGCGGCCAGGGCGTTTGTTCCCAGTTTGTCGGCCTTTGTGAAGACCACACCGAAAGGTACTCCCTGCTCGCCGAGCATCGTCATAAACTCCATGTCGATCTTCTGCGGCGCGTGCCTCGCGTCCACCAGCACGAACAGGAACCACAATTTCTCCGCCCGGGTGACATAATCCGTGATAAGTTTGTCGAACCCTGCCCGCACCGACTTCGACGCCCGCGCGTAACCGTAACCCGGCAGGTCGACCAGATACCACGGAGCGCCGCCTTTTGCGCCGCCCACGCCTCCTTTTGCACCGCCCGCGCCGCCTTTTGCACCGCCCGCGCTGCCCTTCTCGCCCCCCGCGCCTCCTTTTGCGCCGCCCGCGCTGCCCTTCTCGCCCCCCTTCTCACTGCCAGCGCCGCCCGTTCCGCCCACCAGAAAGTGGTTGATGAGCCTCGTCTTGCCCGGCGTTCCGGATACTTTCGCCAAACCGCGCTGTCCGGCCAGCATATTGATCAGCGACGATTTGCCCACATTGCTGCGGCCGATGAAAGCGAACTCACGAATCCCGTCCCTCGGAATTTGCGAGAGTTTCCCGGAGCTGAAGGCGAACTTTACGGAGATGATCTTCATATCATTGCGGAGTGACGCTGCAAAGATATGAAATTATCGCATTATGTCGACAATGACACACCTGCCGGATCCGTGGCCCGGCGTTCAGTCCTCCGTGGGCGAAAAATCGTCTTTGCCGGCTCCGCACACGGGGCACGACCAGTCGTCGGAAATCTGTTCGAACGGGGTTCCCGGGGCCACTCCGTTGTCGGGATCGCCCTCGGCGGGATCGTATACATATCCGCAGACATCACACTTGTACTTTTTCATCACGATATGGTTAAAGGTTAAAACATCATTCCGGTGTAGGTTCTGGGCGAGAGGGCGCGAAGCTCCTCTTTCACCCTGTCGCTCACGGCGAGGCCGTCGATAAACTCCGTCATCGCCTGTCGGGTGATCGGTTTTCCGGTGCGGGTGAGTGCTTTCAGCGCCTCGTAGGGTTCGGGGAACATCTCGCGCCGCAGGATGGTTTGTATCCCTTCGGCGATTACGGCCCAGTTGCCTTCGAGGTCGCGGTCGATGGCGTCGAGATTTATTATCAGTTTGTTGACCCCTTTGAGTATCGAGCGGAAAGCGATCACCGTGTGCGCCAGCGGCACTCCGGTATTTCTCAGCACCGTCGAGTCGGTCAGGTCGCGTTGCAGTCTGGACACCGGCAGTTTGGCCGACAGGTGTTCGAATATCGCGTTGGCCATTCCGAGGTTACCTTCGGCGTTCTCGAAATCAATGGGGTTGACCTTGTGCGGCATGGCGCTCGACCCCACCTCGCCCGCGATGACCCGCTGCTTGAAGTAGTCCATCGAGATGTATGTCCAGATGTCGCGGCAGAAGTCTATCAGGATCGTGTTGATGCGCTTGAAGGTGTCGAAAATGGCGGCGATGTTGTCGTAGTGTTCTATCTGCGTGGTGTATCGCGAGCGGGTCAGTTGCAGCACGTCGCTGACGAAACGGTCGGCGAACTCCACCCAGTCGATGTCGGGATAGGCGGCATAGTGGGCGTTGAAATTACCCGTCGCGCCGCCGAACTTTGCCGGAGCCGGAACGTCGCGCAGCATCTGGATCTGTTTTTCCAGCCGTTCGACGTATACCATCATCTCTTTTCCCAGTCGGGTGGGCGAGGCGGGCTGGCCGTGGGTGCGCGCCAAAAGGGGCACGTTCTCCCACTCGCGCGCCATGTCGCGCAACTTCTCCAGCAACTCGCCGATCAGCGGATAGTACACCCCGTGCGCAGCTTCGCGGATCGAATAGGGTGTGGCGGTGTTGTTGATATCCTGGGATGTGAGGCCGAAGTGGACGAATTCGCGGTAGTCGTGCATACCCAGCTCGTCCATCTTCTCCTTTATGAGATACTCCACCGCCTTGACGTCGTGGTTTGTCGTGCGTTCGATCTCTTTGACCCTAAGGGCGTCCTTGATCTCGAAGTTTTCGTAGATGGCCCGAAGATCGGCAAAGTTTTTCTCCCTTATGTGCGCCAACTGCGGCAGCGGTATCCGGCACAGGGCGATAAAATATTCCACCTCCACCAAAACGCGGTAGCGAATGAGGGCGTATTCCGAAAAATAGTTGTCCAGCGGCAGCGAAGCCTCGCGATACCGGCCGTCGATGGGCGAGATCGCCGTAATTTTTGTCAAATCCATACCGCAAAAGTATCGAAAATTTTTCATATCTTGCGCAAAAATCAAACCGACTATGACCATGAAGAGGCTATTGTTATCGAAAATGGCGGCGCTGTTGATTATTATTGTCGCGACTGTCGCGGCGCAGGCACGGACGCAGACACCGCAGGAAGAAGGGGGCAGAGTGGAGCGAAGTCTCAAACTGATGGTGCGCAACCCGCGCGGTAAGGTGATACGCGACATGATGGTGGCCGCGCAGGTCAAGGGACGCGGCGAGACGGAACAGTTGGACAGGTTCGGCAACAGCTTTTTCAGGGTGGCCGACGGCGACACCATCATCATGCTGACGGGAGGTGATATCTACGAATTTCCGGTCGCAGGGTTCGACTCGCTGTATGTGGTTTTCAGGAATCCGAAGCGGATTGCGGGAGTGCGCTCGGGGCGCGGCGACGAGTTGATAAACATCGGATACGGCACCACGTCGAGGCGCAACAACACCTCGTCGGTGAGCACCCTCGATATGGACGGCGCGGGCATCTACACAGATCTCAAAAGCTACATGGAGGGGCGTGTGGCCGGTGTCAATTTCGACGCCAACGGACAACTCATCATTCGCGGCATCAACTCTATCAACAGCGGGGTCGAAGCGTTGGTCGTGGTGGACGGGGTGGCAATGCCGAGCTTCTCGGTGGTCAACCAGACTCTCAACATTAAAGACGTTGCCTCGATATCGGTTCTCAAGGATGCGGGCTCGGCAGCCATCTACGGCTCGCGCGGTGCCAACGGAGTGGTGCTCATCTCCACCAGGTCGGGCGGAGCGAGGGAGTGATCTCACGAAATCAGCCTGCCATCGCGCTTCGATATCATCGTGCGCTCGCGGTCGAGTGCGGTGATTTGTTTAAGGATGTCGGAAGCTTCGGTCTCCGGCAGTTCCGGATCTTTGAGTCGCTCGCAGAGTTTCATCTTAAACTCCTCGATCACTTTGATTTTGTAGCTCCTTACCGCCTTTGGTAATGCTTCGAGCAGCCGTTCACGCTCGCCGGCGGTCGAAGAGTCGTGTCTTTTCCAATACTTTTTGCTCAGAGTGTAAATATCATCTGCCGTGAGCAGGTCCACCGCGGCATTGCACACTTCGGGATCTGGATGGGCGATGAAGTTGTGCGTGAGAATCTCCACACCTTCGCCCGCCTCGTCGCGCTTTGCCGAATATGTTTCGTACAGAGCTCTGTAACACGGGTTGCGCAATGTTATCTCGTTAGTCCGAAGCTCACCGATGATCGTTTCGGCGACGCCGAGTTGGGTTGTAATGTGTCCGTCGTGATAATCGAACTTCTCATGGCCATATTTTATAAGATCCAGCGTCAGCTCTTTTTCGAGCTCTTCGATACTGCTGCCCGCCGTTATACGTCCGGCGGGAGTGGTCGAGGCGACGGCTTCCGCCCGTCGAATGGCCTCCTGTCGGCGCACGAACTCCCTCTGTCCTTCATCGGCAGCTGGTCCGGAGAGACGCTTTTTGGCAACCTCGGAGACGAGCAGCTGCTCGTCGATATCCATCGTGCGGGCACACTCGGTGATGAACATCGCCCTCTGTATGGCGTCGGGGATCTCGGCGATCGAGGCCACCATTTCGCCCACTACCGAGGCGCGTTTGATCACGTCGCTGCCCGTTTCGCGCATCAACAGGCGGGCCTTGAAGGTGATGAAATCCTGTTCGTTGGTGCGGATGAACTCCTGCAACTCGGAGGCGTTGTGAGCGCGCGCGAAAGAGTCGGGATCCTCGCCGTCGGGCAGCAGAACCACACGCACGTTGAGTCCCTCGCGAAGTATCATGTCTATCCCGCGCAACGAGGCGCTGATGCCCGCCGCGTCGCCGTCGTAGATCACCGTCACGTTGTCGGTGAAGCGCTTCAGCAGTTTGATCTGTTCGACGGTGAGCGAAGTGCCGGACGAGGCCACCACATTTTCGACTCCCGCCTGATGCATCGAGATGACGTCGGTGTAGCCCTCCACCAGAATTGCGTTGCGCTGTTGGGCGATCGCTTTTTTCGCGAAGAATATCCCGTAGAGGGTTTGTTTCTTGGAATAGACCTCGCTCTCGGGTGAGTTCTGGTACTTGGCGACGTTCTTGTCGGTGCGCAGCGTGCGGCCGCCGAATGCCAGCACGCGGCCGCTCATCGAATGGATCGGGAACATCACCCGCTCCGAAAAACGGTCGTAGTATCCCCCGCTCTCGCGAACGATCGTCAGGCCAGTCGCTGTGAGGAACTCCTCTTTGTAGCCTGCCGCCAGCGCCGCACGTGAAAACCTGTCGCCGCCTCCCGGACAGTAGCCGAGCCCGAACTTCTCGATGGTGGCGTCGGTGAAGCCGCGGTGGCGGAAATATCCCAGGCCCACGCTGCGGCCTTCGTCGGTGTCGTGCAGCGAGTTTTTAAACCACTCGGCCGCCCAACTGTTGAGCACCATCATGCTCTCGCGGTCGTCGTTGCGGCGAACCTCCTCCTCGCTCAGGGTACGCTCCTGTACCTCGATGCCGTACTTTTTCGCGACGTATTTCAGCGCCTCGACGTATGACATCCCCTCGTGCTCCATCACGAAGGTGACGGCGTTGCCGCCCTTGCCGCAGCCGAAGCATTTGAACAGTCCCTTTGTGGGCGAGACTACGAACGACGGAGTTTTTTCGTTATGAAAAGGACAGCAAGCCTGATAATTGACCCCTTTTTTGCGCAGGGACACGAAATCGCCCACCACCTCCACTATGTCGGCGGCTGCGTAAATTCGGTCTACTGTGGCTTTGTCGATCATTGAACGCGGGGTTTTGGACAGGTGACGGCTTGTCGCAACCTGCGGCTGCTCCGAATCGGGAATTCAATACGGTATTGTACTTTTTCGGCGGAATATTGTATATTTGCAGGTCGCCTGCGTGATCCCGACAGGAATCGAACCTGTACCGTCAGAACCGGAATCTGATATTCTATCCATTGAACTACGGGACCCTTTGGGCCCACAAAGATGGCGCAAATATTTTTAAAATGCAACCCGGGTGCTGAACAATTGGCAAAGAATAGAGCGTGTAGTTAGATGGACAGGTCTGTCGGTCAATTCGTTTGCCCTTTCGGTGGGGTTGTCGCGCGGGGAAAATCTTTACCAGATCAAGCGTGGCAACAACGGCATCAGCCGCGAGCTCGCCTCGATGATCGCCGCGAAGTATCCGAATGTGTCGCGCGGGTGGCTGCTCACGGGCGAGGGCGAAATGTTCATAGACAGGAGTCCTCAGACGGTTTCGATACCGTTCTACGACGCCGACATAGAGCGGTACATTTCGGCGCCGTCGCGATACACCTCGGACAGTTTCGTCTCGATCCCCGGGATGGAGGAGGCCGAGTTCGGTGCCGTTTACCGCGGAAGGGCCATGGGCGAGGCGATACCCACCGGATCGACCGTGCTGGTGAAAAAGATCGCGCCGGAAAACCTCGTTCCCGGAGGCGATTACATAGTGGTGGGCGACGGCTTCTCGCTGCTGCGAAGGGTGAGACGCGACGCCGGCTCGGAAACACTGCGGCTGATGCCGCTCGACGAGGCGAACTTCGATGAAATAAGAATAGATCCCGCCGCACTCAGGGAACTTTACACTGTGTGCGCCGTGGTCATAAACAAAACAATATAATATTTATGTTCTCGGGAATAGTCGAAACGATGGGGCGCGTGGTGGCGATACGCTCCGAACAGAGCAACAAACATTTTACGCTGGAGTCTGTTTTCACGGGTGAGTTGCGCATCGACCAGAGCGTTTCGCACAACGGGGTGTGTCTGACGGTTGTGGAGCTTACGGAGGCGACCTACACGGTCACCGCGATGCACGAAACTCTCGTCAAAAGCAATCTCGGTGCGTTGCGTGAGGGCGATCACGTCAATCTCGAACGTTCGATGAGGCCGGACGCGCTGCTGGACGGCCACATAGTGCAGGGCCACGTGGACGGAACTGCGGTGTGCACGGGAGTCGAGGAGGCGGGCGGAAGCTGGTACTACACATTCGAGTACGATCCGTCGGCCGGAGCGGATGGCATGCTGACCGTCGAAAAGGGTTCGGTGGCGGTGAACGGCGTAAGTCTCACGGTGGTCGATTCCGGCGACGCGTCGCCATCATTCCTTACACCCACGAGCATACCAATTTCAAATACATCGCGGCGGGCACCGTAGTCAATCTCGAATTCGACATCGTGGGCAAGTATATCGCGCGCCTGATGAAACTGCACGCAAAGTAGCATGGCAAAGATCACGATAAGAAAATTCCTTGAGGACAAGCAGATCCTCAAGATCCGCTCGATAGACTACGCCGCGCTGTTGATCGCGCTGTTGGTGACGCTGGTGGTGATAGTTTCGGGTGGGATCGTGGTCTACGTTTACAGTTTTTTCCTGTGGGGTCTTGCGATCATCTGTGCGGCGACCTTCGTGGTGACATATCTTTTCTCGCGCCTCGTGCTCAAAAAGTTCGTCATCTACAAAATGAAGCCGATCTACCAGATAGTTTTCGACCGAAACCTGCGCACCCGCGACCTGGAGGGTGTGTACCTCAAAAAAGAGAATCTTCTGGAGACCGTCACCGAAGAGATCACCGACTGGGCCGAGAGCAACCGCCAGGAGATCGAACGGCTCGAAGAGATGGAGCACTTCCGGAGGGAGTATCTGGGCAACTTCGCCCATGAGATCAAAACTCCGGTGTTCAACATCCAGGGTTATGTGTCGACCCTGCTGGACGGCGCCCTGGACGACGAAAGTGTCAACCGCCTCTACCTCGAACGGGCCGAAAAAAGCACCGAGCGAATTATCGACATCGTGACCTACCTCGACGAGATTTCGCGTCTCGAATCGGGCGAACCCCACTTCGAATACAGCCGTTTCGATGTGGTGGGTCTGGCGAGAGAGATCGCCGACACGTTCGACATGGAGGCGCGCGGTCGCGGCATCAGAATACGTTTCAAGGCCAAGACACCGGAGAATCTCTTCGTGCTCGCCGACCGGAAGTACATCGCTCAGGTATTTATGAATCTCATCTCCAACTCGATCCGCTACGGCACCTCGGGAGGCTGGACGCGCATCTCGTTCATCGACATGTTCGACAAGGTGATGGTTGAGGTGGAGGACAACGGCGAGGGGATCGAAAAGGAGGATGTGGGGCGTGTGTTCGAACGTTTCTTCCGCACCGACGCCAGCCGCTCGCGCGAAAAAGGGGGCTCGGGCCTGGGCCTTGCGATAGTAAAACATATTCTCGAAGCCCACGGCGAGACCATCACCGTGCGCAGCGAACTGGGCGTGGGTACTACTTTTTCGTTCACGTTAAGTAAAATTTAAAAATTTTTACTATTTTTGTTAGATGTAATATCAAGATTTGGCGCAGCGATGGTGAATTTTTTGGCGGTAACTTGGGATGTAAATCCGGTGCTGTTGAGGCTGGGGAGCTTCGAGGTGATGTGGTACGGCCTGTGCTGGACGCTCGCGCTGATGGGCGGTGGGTGGTTTTTCAGCAACTTCATCAGGCGCGAACGTCTCGATCCGAAGTTTTTCGACCGCATTTTCTGGTGGGGTATCATCGTCACCATTGTGGGCGCGCGGTTGGGCCACTGTCTGTTCTACGATCCGGTCTACTATCTGACACATCCGATAGAGTTGCTCTATTTCCGTCAGGGAGGCATGGCCTCACACGGAGCGGCGGTGGGTCTGCTCATCGGTCTGTGGGCATTTTCGCGGCGCAGCAAACTGCCATACATCTGGGCGCTCGACAGGGTGATGATACCGGTCACCGTCGGGGGCGCCATTGTGAGGATAGGCAATTTGATAAACTCGGAGATATATGGGCACACGACCGATCTGCCGTGGGGTTTCATATTCGTAAGGGCGGGCGAAACGGCGCCGATGCACCCCACGCAGATTTACGAAGCGTTGTGCTATCTGGTCACTTTTGCGGTGCTGCTGTTCCTGTATTATAAAAAGGATATGGGGACGAAACGACCGGGCGTGCTGTTCGGCGCCGGGCTGATCGGGGTGTTCCTGTCGCGGTTCGTGCTGGAATTCCTCAAGAACACGCAGATGCCTTTCGAAGAGGGTATGGCGATCAATATGGGACAGATACTGAGCCTGCCTTTCATCGTGGCGGGCATACTGATGATCGTGTGGCCATACACCAAATATAAACTGACTCCCAACCAGGGCCGATGGGCGGGGCTGAGGGAGTTCAGGGAAACCAAAAAGAAGTGAACGCCATGAAAAGTATCGACCGGTTGATATTCGAAACACTGGCCCGTCGCCGGAGCGTTTTTCTGGTGGGTCTGGGCACCCTCGAAGTTAAGTGGCGCGGGGCCAGGAGAATTTCCGAAACCCGGATAGTGCCGCCACGAAGCGAGGTGGTGTTCACCCCCGACGAGTTGGAAGGATCGGTCGGTGTGATCTCGCTCGTCGGCACGGAAAGAGGAGTGGACGAGTCCGAAGCGATCGCACTGTACGGCTCGTGGCTCGAAGCGGCACGGCGTCCGGGCGGAACGATGTCGATAGATGGTGTGGGGGTGCTGAGCGAGGAGGGAATGACCGTCGATCGGGAGCTGCACATGGTACTGAACCCAACCACGAATGAAGAAATACTGACTATGGAAACTGAAAGAAACTCGACACCCCTGTGGGCCTGGATCGTTATCGGCATCCTGGCCGCGCTGCTCGTGCTGGGCATTATCTGGGGCTGGAAAAAAGGACTGTTCGAAGGGGGCGGTTCCAGGCAGCCCGTCGTCGAAACCGTTGTGATCGCACCCGCTCCGCCGCCCGCCGGCGATTCGCTTGCCGTCGACGGTGGTGTTGCTGCTGCCGCCGTGCCGTCCGCCGCAACTGCCCCAAGGAGCACGGAGCCGCGCTTCCATGTGATTGCCGGAGCATTCTCGATTGAGAGCAACGCCGACAAGTTCATGGCGCGCCTCAAACGCGAGCATCCCGAGTTGACGCCCGAAAAGATTACCAATCCGGAGAACGGCTACCACATGGTGAGCATTTTCCAGATGCCGACCGAGCGCGCAGCACGCGGCAAGATGAATCTCTATTGGGATATCGACCTCTATCTCTGGGTTTACGCCGAGAGGTAGGTGGCCCCCGTCGCGTCTATTCTTTTTCGGCGCCGCGGAATGTGTAGTGCTTCTGGGCAACGAAGCTGAAAACGGCAGATATGCAGTATATTATCACCTGCGCGACCGTGGGGTAGATGTGGCATACGTCCACGAAGAGTTTGGTCAGCCCGTAGGTGATCAGAAGCCCTCCCATCGCCGTGGCGAAATAGCGGAACAGTTGAACCCGTCCGCGCAACGGCGAGCTGCGGAAACTGATATTGCGCTGAAGCCAGAATCCGACAAGAAAATTGATAGGGAGCGAGATGCCCAGCGCCGCGACATGGGGCGAGATGACTACGAGTCCGAGGTCGAGGTTCTGTTTTGCGAAGATGAAGTTGTAGGCGATGAAGTAGGCGACGATCGTCACCGCGAAATTTATTCCCCCGCACACTATGTAACGGAACATCTGCTTCGGCACGGCCCGTTGCAGCGGTGCGATGTGCAGAGCGTCTATCAGTCTGGTCAGGTGTCGGGAAATCGGCATGGGGGCAAATGTAAGAATTTTTCGGGGCGTGGTCAACTTTTTTATTAATCCGGATTGCTTAGGGTCATGCCCTCGCAACAACAAACACACTCATCACTCATCACTCATCACTCCCTCTTGCAGCGCATACATGATGTTGCGCCAGCGTGCGGCGGCTGTGAAGTCGAGTTCTCGTGCGGCGGTCTCCATGTTGCGACGGGCCTGGGCGATTCGGGTTTCGAGTTCGCCGGCGGTGTATGAGGTGCGAATGTCGGCGGCGATTGACAGTCCGCCGGCCCCGCCGGCCCCACCCGCCCCGCCGGCCCCACCAGCGCTGCCCGTTCCACCCGTTCCGAAATCGTAGACAAAATCGCTCCCGACGGTTGGGTCTGCCGCGCCTGAGCCCTTGAGCAGCGGATTGCCGCGCGAACTTTTTCGGGCCGCCAGCGGGACTATTCGGCTGCGCATGTTGTAGGCGATCTGTTTTTCGCGTCGGCGGTTACTTTCGGCAATTGCCTCGCGGATCGAGTCGGTTCGTCGTTCGGCGTATAGGATCACGTTGCCGCCCGCGTGGCGTGCCGCGCGACCCGCGATCTGGGTGATGGAACGTGTATTGCGCAGGAAACCCTCCTTGTCGGCGTCCATCACCGCCACCAGCGAAACCTCCGGCAGGTCGAGTCCTTCGCGCAGCAGGTTGACTCCGATCAGCACGTCGAACGACCCCGCGCGCAGATCTTCGAGTATGCGGATACGGTCGAGCGTTTCGACTTCGGAGTGTATGTATCGGTTGCGTATGCCTATGCGATCGAAATATTTGGAAAGCTCCTCGGCCATGCGTTTTGTGAGTGTGGCGACCAGCACTTTTTCTTCTACGGCGGCACGTTTTTGTATCTCTTCTATGAGGTTGTCGATCTGGTTGTCGGTGACGCGCACCTGGATGGGCGGGTCTACGACTCCGGTCGGGCGCACCACCTGTTCGACCACCATCCCTTCGGACTTCATCAGCTCGTAGTCGGCGGGAGTTGCGCTCACATATATGGATGTACCGGCAAGTGTTTCGAACTCGTCGAACTTCAGCGGTCGGTTGTCGCGTGCGGCGGGGAGTCGGAAACCGTACTCGACGAGGTTCTCTTTGCGCGCGCGGTCGCCGCCGTACATTGCGCGAACCTGGGGCAGCGTCACGTGGCTCTCGTCGATCACCATCAGGTAGTCTTTCGGGAAATAGTTCAGCAGGCAGAAAGGCGGCATGCCGGGCGCGCGTCCGTCGAAATATCGCGAGTAGTTTTCTATGCCCGAGCAGTAGCCCAGCTCCTTTATCATTTCGAGGTCGAACTCGGTGCGTTGTTTTATTCGTTGTGCCTCGGCGCCTCGACCCTGCGCCTCGAAGAATGCGATCTGCTCGCCGAGGTCGCGTTGGATCTGGGCGATGGCGGCGACGGTTCTCTCGCGCGTGGTGACGAATAGGTTTGCGGGCGAGATGCGTACACTGTCGAGCCGTTCGAGCCGTTGTCCGGTTGCGGGGTCGATTCGTGTGATGGTTTCGATCTCGTCGTCGAAGAAGTCGAGCCGCACGGCGGTTTCTCCGTAGGCCAGCATTATGTCGATCGCCTCGCCGCCCACGCGGAAAGTGGCGGGGGTGAGGTCGCGCTCGGAGCGGGTGTAAAGTATGTCGACCAGATCGTAGAGCAGTTTCTTGCGGCCGATCCTCTGTCCGGTGCGCAGCTCCACCATGCTCGCCTCGAAATCCTCGGGGTTGCCGATACCGTAGATGCACGACACGCTCGCAACGACAATCACGTCCCTGCGGCCCGACATCAACGACGCCGTTGCACGAAGCCTCAATTTGTCGATCTCGTCATTTATCTGGAGGTCTTTCTCGATGTACGTGTCGCTCGACGGCAGGTATGCTTCGGGCTGGTAGTAGTCGTAGTATGACACGAAGTACTCGACGCTGTTTTCGGGAAAAAATCCGCGGAACTCGGTATATAGTTGGGCGGCGAGGGTTTTGTTGTGGCTCAGCACGAGTGTCGGACGATTGAGCTTGGCGATGGTGTTGGCCACGGTGAAGGTTTTTCCCGAACCGGTCACACCCAGCAGCGTGGTGTGTTGGGCGCCGCCCTTTATCGCCCGCACCAAACCCTCTATCGCCTCGGGTTGGTCTCCCGTGGGCCTGTAATCCGACACCAACTTGAAATCCATTCCGCCTTCCGGTTATTTCGTGCGATACGACGCTTTGAATTTGCCTTTCGTGAAGCCTGCAAGTTTTCCTTTGAGCAGCGTGCGTCGCAGTGGTGACAGACGGTCGGTGAAGACCTTGCCCTCCAGATGGTCGTATTCGTGTTGTATGACCCGCGCGGGACGGCCCGTGAACTCTTCGTCGTGCGGCTCGAAATTTTCGTCGAGATATCTCATGCGGATCGACAGCGGACGCGACACATCTTCGTGCAGTCCCGGCAGCGACAGGCATCCCTCGTTGTAGAGATCCTCCTGGGTTGAGCACTCGTAGATCTCCGGATTGATGAACGCGCGGCGGAAACCGTCCAACTCGGGTTCTTCGTCGGCCCAGGGTGTCACGTCCACCACGAACAGACGGATGTTTCGTCCCACCTGCGGCGCGGCGAGTCCCACACCCTCGGCGGCGTACATCGTGGCGAACATGTCGGCGATGAACTTTGCAGCGTCGGGATACGAGGCGTCTATCTCTTTGTTGTCGGCGCGCAGGATCGGCGAACCGTATACTACAATCGGTAAAATCATCTTGGAGGTTTATTCTTTGGTTGTCATCTCTTTATAATCGCGGCTTTCGAGGTAGCTCTGTAAAATAATCGCGGCGCTCACGCGGTCGACGAGCGCTTTGTCTCGGCGCGCCATCTTCGGGACACCGCCGTCGATGATCGCCCTTTGTGCCAGGCGCGAGGTGAACCTTTCGTCGTGCATCACCACCTCCACGTCGGGGTGGTCGTCGCGGAGTTTTCGCACGAGTGGCCTGATGCCGGTCATTGTTTGGGAGGGCGAGCCGTCCATCTGTGTCGGATGTCCGACCACCACGACATCAACGGATTCGGCGGCCAGATATTGCGCGAGCCAGTCGTGCAGTGTGTGTGTGGGCACTGTTTCGAGCGCACCGGCAATTATGCGCAACGGATCGGTGACAGCGATGCCCGTCCTCCGTGTCCCGTAATCTATGGCGAGTATGCGTCCCATCTCGGGTGCAAAGATAGTGATTTTACTCAGGTTGGGGCTAAAAATGGACAAAGCCGCGAAAGTCGATGACGACGGGTTTGTCGCCCTCCAACCACACTATTTCGGGCGGGCCCTCGACTATGCGGCCCACCGGATGCAGCGGCGCCCCGAAACGTTTGAGATAATCCTCCGCAAGAAGCGCGAAACCCTCGGGTTCGACGGTGAAAAGCAGCTTGTAATCTTCGCCGCCCGTTAAAGCCGTCTCTTTGGAAACGGGCGTGGGTACGGATTCGAGTTCGATCTCGGCCCCCACTCCCGAAGCGCGCAGAATATGCCGGAGGTCGGAGGCCATACCGTCCGACAGGTCTATCATCGAGTGTACCTCTTTGCGGCCGCCGAGCCACTCGCCCTGGTCTACCTGTGGTATCGGGTTGCGGTGGATGTGTGCGCACGGTGTGTCGTGTCGTCCGGCCATGATATCGTTCAGGCCCTCCGCCGATTCGCCCAGCGTGCCGCCCGCCACCACGATGTCGCCTGGTTGCGCCCCCGAGCGATATTTCAGATGACTCAAAGGTGCGCGCCCGATCGCCGTGACGTTGACGGTCACACCGCACAGCGAGGCGGTGGTATCGCCGCCCGCCAGAGCCACCCCGTGCCGCACCGACATTTCGCGATAGCCCTCCATGAACCCGTCGGCCCACTCGCCCTGGCAATCCGCCGGCAGCGCCAACGACAGGAACGATGCCACGGGCCGGGCCCCCATAGCCGCCACGTCGCTCAGATTTACGGCCAGCGCCTTTCCGCCGAGTTCGCGTGCCTCACGCCTGCCGCGCGCCGACAATTCGCCGTGACGCAGAAAATGAACCCCTTCGACGAGCATGTCGGTTGTCACCACGAACGCCTCGCCGTCGCCGATCGGCAGCACCGCACAATCGTCCCCAATGCCCAGGTAGCCGTCGCAAGCCTCACTTCCCGCCGGTCGATCCCGCCGGGACTTTCCTGCCATCCCGTCGCGGCCGTTGCCGCCTCCCACCCCTTCGAACGCGCGGCGTACACTCTCTATAAAATCGAATTCTCCCATAATTTTGCAAAATTAGTTATATTTGCGCTACAAAACATCTCGGAATAATGAAAATATTGATAGTCAACGGCCCGAATTTGAACCTGCTGGGGAAAAGGGAGCCTGGAATTTACGGCGCCACCGATTTCGAAACCTTTCTGGCGGGTCTGCGTGCCGCGCATTCCGGCGTCATGATAGACTACATGCAGTCCAACATCGAGGGCGAGATCATCGACGCCGTGCAGCAGGCCGACAACAAATACGACGGAGTGTTGCTCAACGCCGGCGGCTACACCCACACCTCGGTAGCGATAGCCGATGCCGTGGGAGCGGTCTCGGTTCCGGTGGTTGAGGTTCACATCTCGTGCATTCTGGCGCGTGAGGATTTCCGGCACATATCTCTTTTGGCTCCCGTGTGCCGCGGTTCGATCATGGGCTTCGGGTTGGACGGCTATCGTCTGGGGCTGTTGTCGTTCCTCAAATAGCGCGCAAGGGCCGTGGCCGCCGAATTAAAAAAGAAGGTTGTCCGCGGATTTGCGTGGAATGTCGCCGAGAAGATCGCCTCTGCTCTGTTCCAGGCGTGGGTCACGATCAATATTCTCAACCGCATCTACCCCGAGGAGTATGCTCTCAAGGCGATCCTCGGAGCATTCGTGGCGGTGTTCAATGTATTTGTCGACAGTGGATTTTCACAGGCGCTGATTCGCAACAAGGCGGCCACACAGTCCGACTACTCGTCTGCTTTCTGGTTCAACGTTGCGATCGCCTCGGTGGTCTACGGGTTGTTGGTGGGGTTATCGTGGCCGACGGCGCGGTTGCTGTCGATGCCCGATCTTGTGCGGTTTGCGCCGGTCTTCTTTTTGATCGTTCCTGTTGGAGCGCTGGGTTTGATACAGCAGACGGTGCTGACGCGGGAGTTCGATTTCCGTAAGATATCGACCATCTTTTTCGCCTCGACGGTGGGCAGCGGCCTTATCGGCGTAGCTCTTGCGTTCGGCGGTTTCGGATTTTGGGCGATAGTTGGGCAGCGTCTTTCTCAGACGGCCATCCGTTCGGCTCTGTTCTGGATCTTCGGTCGGTGGAGGCCGCGTGCTCGGTTTTCGGTGGCCTCGATCCGTGCGATGTTCGGATTTTCGTCGCGGCTGTTGGCGACCGATCTGCTCAACAATCTCTATACCTATATTCCCAATTTCGTGATCGGACGGATACACAGCGGCACGCTTGGCAATTTCGAGCAGGCGCGTTCGTTGCGCGACCTGCCGGTGAATTCCACCATGACGTCTATGCAGAGCGTCACTTTTCCGGCGCTGGCCTCGATCCGTGACGACGAGGCGAAGTTTTCGCGTGCGGTTGGTCGTGTCGTTGGTTCGATTGTTTTTTTGATGTTCCCGCTGATGGCGGGTATGGTGGTTGTGGCCGACGAGATGTTCGGTGTTTTTCTGGCACCTCGTTGGTGGCCGTCGGTTCCGTTTTTCAGGATACTTTGTCTGGCGGGATTTGCCACGCCGTTGGCGGTGATATCGTCGAATATTTTGCGCACACGTAGCGACGGTCGTGACGTGTTGCGCGCCGAGGTGTTTAAGAAGATCTTTGCCACGGCTGTGCTCGCGGTGACCATACCGTTGGGTGTCGTCGCCATAGCCTGGGGTGTTGTGGTTATATCTTTCGGCGACGCGGCGGTAAGTTTTTTCGTTGCGCGCCGCGAGTCGTCGTATGGATTCCGTGCGTTGGTGCGCGATGTGCTGCCGACGTTAGGGCTGACGGCGGTGATGGCGTCGGCGGTGTGTGGTGTTGGGCTTGTCGTGACCCCGTTTGTCGGATCGTTGACGCCTAAACTCGCTCTCGGGGTGGTGTTGTGCACAAAGATCGTGACCGGTGTTGCGATCTATTTGGGCGGCGCGGCGGCATTGAGGCTCGACGCGCTGGGCGAATTCATGGAGGTCGTGCGCAAAGTCACGGGTAGAGGCAAAAAAGACAGGGACCCGCGTTGAGTCCCGATCCCCTGTATCTCCGTTCATCCGGCCCCCTGCTCGTCCGGCCTCTGTTCGTTCTTCGGCCCCCTGTTCATCCGGCCCCATGTTCGTTCTTCGGCCCCCTGCTCGTCCGGCCCCCGATTATCAGAGCCGTTTTTTTATCTCGGCGGTTGCGGATTCGTATCCGGGTTTTTCCAGAAGCGCGAACATGTTCTTTTTGTAGGCTTCGACGCCTGGCTGGTCGAACGGATTGACCCCGAGCATGTAGCCGCTGATGCCGCACGCTTTTTCGAAGAAGTAGATCAGTCCGCCGAGCGAGGCTGCGTCTATGCGCGGTATCTCGATGCGGATGTTGGGCACTCCGCCGTCTACGTGGGCCAGCATCGTGCCGAGTTCGGCCATGCGGTTCACCTCGTTGATGCGCCGACCGGCAAGGAAGTTGAGGCCGTCGCCGTCGTCGTCCGCGCGCTCGATCTTCATCTCGCGGTGCGGTGCGGCGACGCTGATCACGGTTTCGAAAAGTATGCGTTCACCCTCCTGGATGTATTGTCCCATCGAGTGCAGGTCGGTCGAGAAGATCACTCCGGCGGGGAATATGCCTTTGCCCTGTTTTCCTTCGCTTTCGCCGTAGAGTTGTTTCCACCACTCGGCGAAGTATTGCAGGCCCGGCTCGTAGGCGGCCAGGATCTCGATCTTGAAACCTTTATTATACAGCGCGTTGCGTGCGGCGGCATAGATTGTCGCTGGGTTTTTGTCGAAAGGTACGGAGGGTGCTGTCGCGGCCTCCATTTTTTGCGCACCGTCGACCAGCGCGTCGACATCGACCCCGGCTACGGCGAGCGGCAGCAACCCCACCGGCGTCAGAACCGAGAACCGTCCGCCCACATCGTCCGGAATGACGAAAGTTTTGTATCCGGCTCCGTCGGCAACGCTTTTCAAAGCTCCGCGGGCGCGGTCGGTGATGGCGACTATTCTCTGTGCTGCACCCGCCGCGCCGTAACGGCGTTCGATCTCCTGCTTGATGATACGGAAAGCGATGGCGGGTTCGGTGGTCGTGCCCGATTTCGAGATGACTATCGAGGCGATCGAACGTCCCTCGACCGCCTCCATCAAAGAAGCCATGTAATCCTCGCTGATGGTGTGGCCGGCGAAAATGATCGTCGGGTCGCGACGTTCTTTGTCGAGCGCGGCGAACGGATTTTGCAAAGCCTCCAAAACGGCTTTTGTGCCGAGGTACGATCCGCCGATGCCGATCACGATCACGATCTCTGCCTTTTCGCGCAGGCTCGCCGCGGTGGCTTTCACTTCGGCCAGCGTCTCGGGCGTTATGGACGAGGGCAGTGCGACCCATCCCAGAAAGTCGTTACCCGCTCCTTGGCCGGTGTGGAGCAGAGCGTTGGAATATTCGGCGTCGGCGCGCAAGGCGTTGAAGTCGGCCTCGGGAACGAAACCGAAGATCTTGCTGATGTCAGGTGTTCTCATATAAGTTTGTTAGTAAGATTTCTCATCGTTTTCGACGGCGGGGCGCCCTCGTACAGAATGGCGTACACCGCCTCGGCGATCGGCATGTCGACACCTCCGTCGGCGTTTACGTGGCGCACGGTTTCGCTGGCGTAGTACCCTTCGGCCACGCCGCCGAGCTCGATTTGCGCCACCTTCACATGCAGCCCCTTGCCGACCATCATTCCGAAACGGCGGTTGCGGCTGAATGGTGAATAGGCCGTCACCAGCAGGTCGCCCAGAAAGGCCGAAGTGTCGGTGTCGCGTCCCTGGCACGGGAACCGTACGTCCAGAAAGCGCCTCATTTCCCGTGCGCCGTTCGAGATCAGCACCGAGGCGAAGTTGTCGCCGTATCCCAGACCCGCGGCGATGCCCACCGACAGGGCGTAGATGTTTTTGAGTATCGCGGCGTACTCCACGCCGTGGATATCGTCCGAGATCGTTGTGCGGATATATCTTGCCGATAGTTTGTGCGTCATGATGCGCGCGTTGTCGAGATTTTCGCACGCTATGGTCAGGTAGCTCAGCCGCTCCAGCGCTATCTCCTCGGCATGGCTCGGGCCTCCGATCACTCCGGTGCGTCCCAGTGTCAGTCCGTGATTGCGACTCAGATACTCGGTCACCGAAAGGTAGTTGCCCGGCACGATCCCCTTGATTGCCGAGATGACGAATTTTTCGGCCAGCGGCACGGTGAGTCCTTCGAGATAATTTTTGATGAAAGCCGACGGTGCGGCCAGTATCACAACATCAGCCCCTCCCACCACGTCATTTATATTGCTCGACATGTCGAGCCTGTGCGGATCGAACTCCACGTCGGAGAGATATCTCGGATTGCGTCCCTCGGCTGCGAGTGACTCCAACACCTCGGGATTGCGCACGAACCACCCGACCCTGCCACCGTTCTCCAACGCGCCGCTGTCGGTCAGTATCTTCACCAAACCCGTGGCCCAACTGCCGTGGCCAATCACCGCGCATCGCGACTCTTTCCCCAAGATCATCCCCATCGGTTGTTTTTTTCGTTTGCAAAGTTAATAACTTTTCGTTATTTTTGCGGGTTAATAAATTTCTTAAAAAATCATGAGCCATAAAAAGATAAACAGTGCGTTGCTGTCGGTGTATCACAAGGAGGGGCTGGCGGAAATTGTGGAGACGCTCGCGGCGGCGGGTGTGAAGATCTATTCGACGGGCGGGACGCTCGATTTTATTCAGGGCCTGGGCTTCGAAGCCGTTGCGGTAGAGTCTCTTACGGGTTATCCGTCGATTCTGGGCGGGCGTGTCAAGACTCTGCACCCCGGGGTGTTCGGGGGAATTCTTTCGCGCCGCTCGGTGGAGGGCGACGCCGCGCAACTCGCCGAGTACGGCATTCCCGAGATCGACCTTGTGATCGTGGATCTCTATCCTTTCGAGGCGACGGTGGCGAGCGGTGCGTCGGAGCAGGAGATTATCGAAAAAATCGACATAGGCGGAATTTCGCTGATCCGCGCCGGTGCCAAGAACCATAAAGACGTTGTGATAGTCGGCTCGCAGGCACAGTACGGCGAACTTCTTGAGCTGCTTGGGGAGCAGGGGTGCTCGACCACTTTGGAGCAGCGTCGGCGGTTCGCGGCGTTGGCTTTCGGTGTGAGCTCACATTACGACAGCGCGATATTCAACTGGTTCAATCTGCGCGAACAGATCCCTGCGTTCAGGGCTTCCTACGACGGCGGGCGCACTTTGCGTTACGGCGAGAATCCTCACCAGAAGGGGTCGTTCTACGGCGCGCTCGACGAAGTTTTCGAGCAACTGCACGGTAAAGAGATCTCGTACAACAATTTGCTCGACATCGACGCGGCAGTAAATCTGATCGCCGAGTTTCCGACCGACACTCCGACCTTTGCGATACTTAAACACAACAATGCCTGCGGTGTGGGCACGGGTGCGACGGTGCTCGAAGCGTATGAACGTGCGCTGGCGGGCGATCCGGTTTCGGCTTTCGGAGGAGTGCTGATCTGCAACCGGCCGGTTGATGCCGCCGCGGCCGAAAAGATCGGCGAGCTGTTCTTCGAGGTGATTCTCGCACCTGGATATGACGCGGCTGCACTCGAAGCGCTGAAGTCTAAAAAGAACCGCATTATCCTGACCCTCAAAAACATCGCACGCCCCGCGGAACAGTTCCGCTCGCTGCTGAACGGTGTGGCGGTTCAGGATCGCGACCTGAAAGTCGGCGGCATGGACGGAGAAACCAAAACCGTGACGCGGCGCAAGCCCACCGCCGCCCAACTCTCCGACATGATCTTTGCAAACAAGATCGTCAAGCAGTCGAAATCGAACGCGATCGTGCTGGCCAAAGATGGCAGGATGCTCGCCAGCGGAGTGGGGCAGACCTCCCGCGTCGACGCCCTGAAGCAAGCCATAGAAAAAGCTAAAGCCTTCGGCTTCGATGTGCGCGGGGCGGCGTTGGCGAGCGATGCGTTTTTCCCGTTCGCGGATTGCGTCGAGATCGCTCACAAAGAGGGCATCGACGCGATCGTCCAGCCCGGCGGTTCGGTTCGCGACGCCGACAGCATCACCTTTTGCGACGACAACGACATGACAATGATATTCACCGGACTTAGACACTTTAAACATTAATTATGAGTTATGAATTATGAATTATGAGTTGGCTAACGCGCAATAAAAAAATTTTGCGTAGCTTAACTCATAACTCATAATTCATAACTCATAACTCATAACTGAAAAAAATATGGGATTGTTTTCACTGACGCAGGAACTGGCGATCGACCTTGGAACCGCCAACACGCTGATAATCCACGACGGACGGGTGGTTGTCGACCAGCCCTCGATCGTCGCCCTCGACGCACATACCGGCAAGATGGTTGCTTTCGGCCACAAGGCCAACCAGATGCACGGCCGTACGCACCAGAACATCCGCACGATCCGTCCGCTCAAGGACGGTGTGATCGCCGACTTCACCGCCACGGAGTTGATGCTGCGCGGGATGATCCGTGAGGTGTCGTCGAGCCGCCTGTTCACCCCGTCGCTCAAGATGGTGATCTGCATTCCGAGCGGTTCGACCAACGTCGAGATACGCGCGGTGAGGGACAGTGCCGAGCACGCCGGAGGCCGCGAAGTGTACATGATCTACGAACCGATGGCTGCGGCACTTGGGGCCGAGTTGGACGTTCAGGCTCCCGAGGGTCACATGATAATCGACATAGGCGGCGGTACGACCGAGATCGCGTGTATATCGTTGGGCGGCATCGTGTGTAGCGAGAGTATAAACGTGGCGGGCGACGTCTTCACCGAGGACATCCGCAACTACATGCGTCAGGCGCACGAGATCCGTGTGGGCGAGCGCACCGCCGAGGAGATAAAGATCGCGGTTGGCAGCGCGATCAAAAAACTGCCCCCGGGAGAGGAGCCCGAAGATTACATACTGACCGGGCCGAATATCGTGACTGCACTGCCGCGCACGATTTCGCTCAGTTACAGCGAGATCGCCGGAGCGTTGGACAAGTCGTTGCTCAAGATCGACGCCGCAATCATGAAGGTGCTCGAAAATATTCCCGCCGAGTTGTACTCCGACGTCTACCGCAAGGGTGTTTACATGGCTGGCGGCGGCGCTCTCATCAGGGGCCTTGCGCAGCGGTTTTCCAACAACTGCAAGATTCCGTTCATCGTGGCCGACGATCCGTTGCGGAGCGTGGCTCGCGGGACACACAAGGCGCTCGAAAACATTGGCAAATTCTCGTTCCTAACAAGATAAAATCCGTTTCCGCACCGTGTACAGGCTGCTGTTGTTTCTCCGCAGGATCTATGTGCTGGTCATCTTTTTGTTACTCGAAGGGGTGGCCCTGCACTACTATGCCTCCTCGACGGTGCACACTCGTGCGCGGCTGTTGGGTCTGTCCGACGGAGTAGTCGGGGGAGTGTATGGCGCCATCGCGGGTGTCGAGCACTACATGAGCCTCCGGGCCACGAACCGTCTGCTCGAAGGGCGGGTGGAGGAGTTGGAGAACGAACTCTCCGTGTGGCGCGAAAGGTGGTCGGCTGGTATGTTCGACTCGATCAGGGCCTCGTCTGTTTTTCCCCACGACCATATTGCGGCCAGGGTTGTGCGCAACTCGATCGGCAAGAGGGAGAACTACATCATGGTCGATCGCGGCCGCAGACAGGGTGTCGAACGTGGCATGGCGGTGTTGTCGCTCGACGGCGGTGTGGTGGGATATGTTGAGGGAGTGTCGGCCGGCAACGCGATCTGCGTGTCGGTGCTTGGTACCGATTTCCGAACCAGCGGCATGCTTACGGGCACGGGCCATTTCGGTTCTATCTCGTGGCCGGGCGTCGACGTGCGCATGGTGCGTCTGACCGAGGTGCCCAAATATGCCGAGGTGAAGCGCGGCGACACTGTTCTGACTCGCGGGTCGCTCAATTTTCCCGAAGGCGTGCTCATCGGCACGGTCGAGGATTTCACGTTGGACGAGGCGCGCGCCTCGTGGGACATAGACGTGAGGCTGGCCGTCGACATCGCCGCGTTGAAAACGGTGCTGCTGGTGAAAAACCCCGAGGCCTACGAACGCATACGGCTCGAAGAGGAGGTGCTCGGGACAAGTGAAGAATAATGAGGTCTTTTCTGACATACGCGGGACTTTTTCTGGTGGCCATTGTGCTGCAACTGTTCGTGTTCGACTCGATTCGTGTTTCGATCTATTTCAGTCCGCTGGCCTACATTGCGTTCGTGGCGTTGCTGCCGGTGAACATGCGTTCGGTTGCGGTGCTGTTGTTGGGGTTCATGCTGGGGGCGACGATCGACTTTTTCGAAGGGACGGGTGGTGCTCACACCGCGGCGGTGCTTGTGACGGCATACGCGCGGCGGTGGATTATGATCCTCACCCTGGGCCGCGAGACGGTGGAACAGGAGAGCGCGATGCCCTCGGCCAAACTGTCGGGCGGAGGACGGTTCATGCGTTACGCGGCGCTGTTGGCAGGGGTGCACTGTCTGGTGTACTTTTCGCTGGAGGCGCTCACGTGGACAAATTACCATCTGGTTCTGATGAAAACCCTGGTCAGCGGAGTGTTCACTTTGGGAGCCGTGTGGATGTGCTCGCTGCTGTTTACGGTTAAAACTCAAAAAAGGGCGTGAGCGATGGAACGTAATTTTATGCGCCGCAGGGTGCTTGTGATCTTCGTGGCGGTGGTCTTTGCGATCATCGCGGCGAGGCTGTTCGTGATCCAGATCGTTGACGACTCCTACAAACAGATGGCATCGAACAACGCACTTCGTCACGAGGTGTTGTATCCTCCGCGCGGCGAGGTGGTCGACCGCAACGGCGAGTACATGATACAGAGCAGGGAGGCGTACGATCTGATGGTGGTGCCCAGGGATGTGATCAAGGGATTCGACACGGTGCTGTTGTGCAGGATCGTCGATGTGACGCTGCCGTTGATGCGCACACGGCTTGCCCGTGCCAAAAGTTTCTCCGACAGGCGCCCTTCGGTGGTGGTGCCGCAGCTCTCCAAGGAGACCAAACTCTATCTCGACGAGGCGCGCATTCCCGGATTCCACACCGTCTACCGCACAGTGCGGTCGTATCCGCGCAAGATCGCCGGCAACCTTTTGGGCTATGTGAACGAGGTGAACGCAACCGACCTGTCGCGCGACGACTACTACCGCAGCGGCGACTACATCGGACGCACGGGAATCGAACAGGCGTACGAGAAATATCTTCGCGGCGAAAAGGGAGAGAAGATCAACATGGTCGATGTGAACGGCGTGGTGAAAGGTTCGTGGCAGGACGGAATGCTGGATACGGAGCCGGTGGCGGGAAAAACTCTCACCGCCTCGCTCGACGCCGGGTTGCAGGCTTTTGCCGAGGAGCTGCTGGCCGGAAAGGTGGGTGCGGTGGTGGCGATCGAACCCGCCACCGGTGAGATACTCGTGATGGCGAGCGGCCCGACCTACGATCCCGACGAACTCGTGGGCCGCGACAGGAACAACAACTACGCACGTCTGGCCAACGACAACCGCCGTCCGATGTTCAACCGCGCGGTACAGTCGCATCAACCGCCCGGGTCGACATTCAAGGTACTCAACGCCCTGATCGGTCTTGAGGAGGGGGTACTCAAACCGAACTACCGCTACGAATGCCTTGGAGGTTACACCTCGGGCGCCGTTCGTGTGGGGTGCCACGACCACTACTCGCCCGTCAATCTGAACCAGGCCATCATGACCTCGTGCAACACCTATTTCTGTCACGTTCTTCGCAACATTCTCGACGAGTCCGAACATGGCGGCGCAGCTTCGCGCGGAGGATACGAACACTGGGCCGAACATGTGCGCACTTTCGGATTGGGACGCCGGCTCGACAGCGATTTCACCGGAGAGGTGGGCGGAAACATCTACGGCGCCGACTACTACGACAAAACCTATCGAAACAGGTGGAACTCGCTCACCGTCATCTCGCTCGCCATAGGTCAGGGCGAGATACTGTGCAGCCCGTTGCAGATGGCCAACTTCGCCGCCACCATCGCCAACCGCGGCCACTACTTCATCCCCCACGTCGTCAAACAGATCGAAGGGGTGGAGATGGACGCCAGATTCTCGCAGCCCAACCACACCGATGTGGCCCCCGAACATTTCGAGGCGGTTATCGAGGGGATGTACATGGCCGCCCACTCCGAGGGGGGGACGGTGCGCAACACCGGCATGGTGCCGGGTCTGGAAATTTGCGGCAAGACCGGAACCGCGCAAAACCCCCACGGCCGCGACCACTCGGTGTTCATGGGATTCGCCCCGCGCAACGATCCGAAGATCGCCATCTATGTCTACATCGAGAACGGAGGCTTCGGAGCTTCGGTCGCCGTGCCCATCGGTTCGCTCGTGATGGAGAAGTATCTATCCGGCAGCGTCTCGCGCCCGGCGCTTGTCGAGCAGATGAAGGCGCTCAGGATAAACTATCCGAACTATGACATGGCTGCGCTATGACGGCTCGCTCTAAACGGGGTTCTGTGTTGCACGGACGGGTCGACTGGCTGACCATCGTGCTGGCCCTGGCGCTCATGGCTCTGGGGTGGGTGAATCTCTATGCGGCGGTGTACGACGAGGGGCGGGCGGCGTTCGATGTGGGGTCGCAGTACGGCATGCAGCTCATCTGGATGGGTGTGTCGCTGGTGGTCGCGCTGGTGGTGATGCTCGTGGACGATAAATACTACCACATACTCTCGTATCCTATATACATATTCATACTCGTGCTGATGCTTGCCACGCTCGTTGTCGGACGCGAGGTCAACGGCGCCCGCGCGTGGCTGGTGTTCGGGCCGGTGAGGCTTCAACCGGTCGAGTTCATGAAGTTTGCCGTGGCGTTGGCTTTGGCGCGGGCGATGAGTGTTTTCGGATTTTCGCTGAGCCGTCCGCGCGATCTTTTCCGGGTGGCGGTGATCCTGGGGCTGCCGGTCGGGGTGATGTTTTTACAGCACGACGTCGGGTCGGCCGTGGTCTACGCCTCGTTTCTGTTCATGCTCTACCGCGAGGGGCTCAACCGATGGATATACATAGTGCTGGGAGTTGTGCTGACTCTGTTTTTCGGATCGTTCTGGATCACCGACACGGGGCTGCTGATGCTCATTCTGACGGGGTGTGCCGCGGGTTTCGGACTTACTCACCGTACATGGCGGGCGCCGTTGGTCTTTTTGGCTTCGGTTGCGCTGGTTTCGGTGTTGGCGTGGATGGGGCTGAGGTATCTCGCGGGGTTCGAGTTGAGATATTACTGGATACTGCTGGCCACATCGCTGCTCGCCTTGCCGGTGTGTGTGATCGTCGCCTATGCCCACCGACTGAGGCGATTCGGGGTCTTCGTGGTGCTGTTCGTCGGATCGGTGGCATTCGTATCGGCGACCGACATCGTGTTCGACAGTCTCGATACCCATCAGCAGAAACGAATTCTCAACACCCTCGGCGTCGAGACCGATACACGACTGTGGGGCTACAACGTCAACCAATCCAAGATCGCCATCGGATCGGGTGGTCTGGTGGGCAAAGGCTGGCTCGAAGGAACGCAGACGAAGTTCAACTTCGTACCCGAGCAGAGCACCGACTTCATCTTCTGCACCGTCGGCGAGGAGTGGGGACTTGTGGGGACATTGCTCGTGCTGGGACTGTTCTGCGCCCTGGTCATGCGCCTCGTCGCGATGGGCGAACGACAACAGGAACCTTTCAGGCGAATATATTGCTACTCGGTGGCGGGGGTGTTCCTGTTGCACGTGCTCATCAATATCGGCATGACCATCGGGCTGGTTCCGGTGATCGGCATTCCGCTGCCCTTCTTCAGCTATGGCGGCTCGTCGTTTTTGGCCTTCACGCTGCTGCTTGTGGTTGCGGTTCGGCTGGATCTCGGCTCGGGCGATCTTGCCTCCGCCCGACTTTGAGACTTTAGATTTGCCGCTAAACGAAGGGAGCCTTGACGACGACGGCTTTCACCGGTTTGTCGCGGATGATGACGGCGATCTCGGTGCCCGAGGTGGAGTAGGCGGGTTGAACGTAGCCCATGCCGATCCCTTCTTTGAGCATTGGTGACATTGTACCGGAGGTGACAATGCCTATGGTGCCGCCGTCGGGCGAGGCGAGAGGGTAGCCATGTCGCGGGATGCCGCGTTCGGTGAGACGGAAAGCGACCAGGCGGCGGGTGACACCCTCTTTTTTCTGGCGTTCGAACAGCGCACGGTCGATAAAATCTTTTCCTTCGGCGAATTTCGTGATCCATCCCAGACCCGCTTCGATGGTCGAGGTGGTGTCGTCCAGGTCGTTGCCGTAGAGACAGAAACCCTTTTCGAGACGGAGTGTGTCGCGGGCACCGAGGCCGATGTTCTTCAGTCCGAACTCCTCGCCCGCTTTCCACAGCGCGTCCCACAACCGGTCGGCATCCTTGTTGGCGACATAGATCTCGCATCCGCCCGAACCGGTGTAGCCCGTGGCCGAAAGAATGGCGTCGGGGATTCCGGCGACCTCGGTTTTGACGAATGTATAATAGGGTATATCCTCGACGGGCGCCGGACACATCTTCTGCACGATCTTCATTGCCAGCGGGCCCTGAATGGCGAGTTGGCAGATCTCGTCGGAGGCGTTGTAGAGCTCGCGGCCCGGGGTGAGACCGAACCCGCCCGCGTGCAGGCACAGATGCGCCCAATCTTTTTCGATGTTCGAGGCGTTCACCACCAGCAGGTAGGTCCCGGCGTCGAGGCGGTAGACCAGAATGTCGTCCACAAGTCCGCCCCGACCGTTCGGAAGCGCCGAGTACTGCGCCTTGCCGTCCACCAGCGCGGCCACGTCGTTGGTGGTGACGTGCTGCAAAAATTCCAATGCGCGCGGCCCCTTGACCCAGATCTCGCCCATGTGGCTGACGTCGAAAACTCCGGCGCCCTCCCTCACTGTGCGGTGCTCGTCGTTGATGCCCGTAAATTCGATGGGCATGTTGTATCCCGCGAACTCGGCCATACGCGCCCCGTTCGCGATGTGGTACTTTGTGAAAGCAGTCGTCTTCATTTTCAACTTTCAATTCTCTATTTTCAACTTTTTTTAACTCCTATGCGGGGGGCGCGCTTGAACTCTTTCGTACGGTCGAACAGATATCTGTATGTGACGTGGGTTTTGTGCTTCGTGGCGCAGACGTAGTTTTCGACCATGCGCATCATGATGGGGTTGAAGTCGCCAACCCATGCCAATTCCAGACTGCGGTAGGGCATGTCTCCCTTGGCCACCTCGCTCTCGAAACGGTGGATCATGCCGCTTTCGACCCCCTTGCCGTGGAACTCGGGCGCGACGCCGAAGATGATCGCGAAAATGCGGTCGGCGCGGTGGGTGATCTTCAACATAACCCACAGGCGCAGTTTGTTGATCAGGCCCAGGCGGCCACCGAAACGTCCGATCACGCGGTTCAGGTCGGGGATCATGATGAAAAAGCCGATCGGCTCGTCGTTGAAGTAGGCAAAATAGATCAGCCTGGGGTCGATTATGGGCTTCATCGAACGCATCATCCTGTCGGCATCCTCACGCTCCATCGGCTTGACGCCCGAGTGGTTGGCCCACGCCTTGTTGTAGATCATCCGGAAATCTTCGGCCACTTGCTCCATATTGCGGATGTCGATGTGGTCGAAACGGTAGCCGGGAGAATCTTCCAGCCTTTTGACCTTTTCGTAGACCGAGCGGTTCAACTCGCCCGCCTTCATCTTGCGGTTGTAGGTGTATTGGTTGAAGTAATTTCTGAAGCCGTAATCCTCGAACAGCCGGATGTAGTATGGCGGATTGTAGGGGTTGGTGTAGAGCGGCTGGAATTCGAAACCGTCGACCAGCAATCCCCACCATGCGTCCCGCGATCCGAAATTTACGGGGCCGTCCATCGCCTCCATCCCACGTTCGGCAAGCCAGTCGCGCGCGGCGTCGAAAAGCAGGTTGGCAATCTCCTGGTCGTTCTCGGCCTCGAAGAAACCTATTCCGCCGGTGGGCTGCTCCTCCAGGGCGGCATCGTCGCGGTTGTAGAATGCGGCGATGCGACCAACCGTGCAGCCATGCTCGTCGAGCGCGATCCACCGGACGGCCTCGCCGCGGGCGAATTTCTTGTTTCGCGCAGGGTCGAAAACGTTCTCTATGTCGCCGTCTAACGGACAAACCCAGTTGCGGTTCGAACGGTAGAGTCGTTTGGGCAGATCCAAAAACTCACGTACGGCAGTCTTGTATTCACGCATTGCGGCACCGCCTTTTTCTCGCGCCGACACCCTGTTTGGCACCTCTCTGAGAGTATGTTTCATAAATTTCGCGCCTTTGTGGTAACAAAGATAGAAAAAATCCATAAATTTGAGGCCGAAATTCATCTAAAAAACCCAACACACTATGAATGTCACACAACTCATGGCCGAGATCGAAAGGCGTCATCCCGGCGAAAGCGAGTACCTTCAGGCAGTTAAGGAGGTTCTGGTTACCGTACAGGATGTCTACAACCAGTACCCCGAATTCGAAAAATTGCGCATCGCCGAGCGTATTGTCGAACCCGACAGAATCTTCACCTTCAAGGTGACATGGGTCGACGACGCAGGCAATCCGCAGGTCAACATCGGTTATCGCGTGCAGTACAACAACGCGATCGGCCCGTACAAGGGAGGGATACGTTTCCACCCGTCGGTCAACCTTTCGATACTCAAGTTCCTCGGTTTTGAACAGACTTTCAAAAACGCTCTCACCACGCTGCCAATGGGCGGCGCAAAGGGCGGGTCGGATTTCAACCCGAAAGGAAAGTCCGACGCCGAAGTGATGCGTTTCTGCCAGGCCTTCATGCTTGAGTTGTGGCGCCACATCGGACCCGAAACGGATGTACCCGCCGGCGATATCGGAACCGGCGCTCGCGAAATCGGTTACATGTACGGAATGTACCGAAAACTCGCTCTCGAAAATACCGGCGTGTTCACCGGAAAAGGTCTCACCTACGGCGGATCGCTGATACGTCCCGAGGCTACCGGTTTCGGCGCGGTATACTTCCTGGTGCGCATGCTGGCCGACCAAAAACAGGAACTCAAAGGCAAAACTGTCGCAATCTCCGGCTTCGGCAACGTCGCCTGGGGAGCCGCACTCAAAGCCACGGAACTCGGGGCGAAAGTCGTGACGATCTCAGGCCCAGACGGATATATCTACGATCCGGCCGGACTCGATGCCGAAAAAATAGACTATATGCTGGATCTGCGCGCGTCGAACAACGACGTGGTCGCTCCATACGCCAAAAAGTTCGCCGGTTCGACTTTCCACCCAGGTAAAAAACCGTGGGAGGTGAAGGTCGACATCGCAATGCCATGCGCAACCCAAAACGAGGTGAACGGCGACGATGCCGCGCAACTGATCGCAAACAAGGTGCAGGTCGTGGCCGAAGTGTCGAACATGGGATGCACTCCCGAAGCAATCGACGCGTTCATTGCCGCGAAAATACCCTACGGACCGGGCAAGGCGGTCAACGCAGGCGGGGTGGCAACCTCGGGTCTCGAAATGAGCCAAAATTCGCAGAAATTGAGCTGGACCGCCGAAGAGGTCGACGCCAAACTGCACTGGATAATGGAGTCGATACACGGTGCCTGCATCGAGTATGGTCGCGAAGGTGACTACATCAACTACATGAAGGGCGCAAACGTGGCGGGTTTCATGAAGGTTGCCAGAAGCATGGTCGAACAGGGGATCGTGTAGGCAATTTCTTGCTTTCAGACAACACTTTTGGACGCGTCCATTTCGGGCGCGTTCTTTTTGTGGGTCGGGGGGGGGGGCGGGGAGAAAAACGGGGCGGGTGGTTTTTTGGTGGCGGTGGGGGGAATATATTGGGGTGGAATTCCGCCGCGAGGGGCTCGTGCTGGGCGTCGGCGCAAAGCTGTTCAGCGTGGCGGGGCCGGTGCTGGTGTATGGGATATCATTATCCGTTATTGTAGGGTT
>QMCE01769489.1_pt1 | contig 37654 bp, 28 predicted proteins | sample 1821851 | NCBI WGS metagenome assembly QMCE01 (sample SAMN09453174, study PRJNA476694) | Termite gut metagenome, whole genome shotgun sequencing project. | isolation source: worker | host: Odontotermes sp. | place: South Africa:Pretoria | collected 2016-01-28 | reverse complement strand
CGCTTCGTTTGCGTTGGAATTAATATCGATTTCTTCCGCGTATCGGATTCTTCTTGCCAGCATGTTGTCGTAGAGGCTGAAATCGGCCATGCCGGAATTTTCCATATAATCTTGTTCCCAGGAACGGGCAAAGAAATTGACCGATGCCCTGTACCGATCTAATCTGGCACTGTTTCCGGTGTTCAAAGCCGCTTTAACCGCTGAAACGAGGGAATTTAAGCTGTCAAAAGTCCAATCTTTTTTCGATTTATTAAAATCTACCAATTGTTTCGCGTAAATCTGCGCGTCAGGGAAACCGGGAATAACGGCATCGTAATAATAAGGCAAAAATTGAGTGTAGGATTGAATTGCCTTATCCCAATCTCCTGTTTGTTCATAGGCCTGTCCGAGCATAAAATACGCGGTTCCCAAATTGATTTTTTCGGAAAAACGGGAAATTAATTCCTCATAATACCAAACCAATTGATCCGGACGGTCCACAAGCTCAATCAATTGATTAAGACAAATAAGATGTATCGATTCGTCCTGGACCGTTAAATCAGGATAATTTTTTATAATGAGATCGAAATACAGAGCCGCAACCGGCGCCGCGTCCTGCTGAATATAAGCGTAACCGATCATCAAGAGATAAAAAGCATTGTAGATATCAAGGGGATGTGTATCGACCCAGGCCGATAAAAAATTGCTCAATTTACCGTATTCTTTCAGGCGGACATATTCGTTGGCAATTTCCCGGACTATCGCGAATTGATGTTCTCCGGGGCCCGGTTCCTGTTCAAGAAGATTGAACAAATCCTGTAAATTTTCCTGATATTTATCCGATCCTGTGGTATAGTAAGGGTCAATAATTGCCGATTTACCGGATGACGCGTTACATGCAGTAAAAAAGAGGATAAAAAAAATGAAAGAGAAAAAAAATGTTGATTTGTTTGAAATGAGACAAACATTCACAGCCGCATCCTATCACAGGTTCTTCCTATTGGCAAGAGAACCATAGTATGGTTATAATGGTTTTGTATGCACACAAGGTTTGAACGAAAAATAGCTGCGAAAATATCGTTTTTTATCGGTCTTTTACTCATGCTTCTGGGAATTGCTTCTCTCCTTGGAACAATTTCCGGTACATCCCGCGCTTCCATTTTTTTTTCCTTCCTTGTAGTAATTATCGGCGCGGTTTTCGCGGTAATAGCGGTAACCTTGAATAAAAAATCTCTGTATTTTTTTATTGCCGCCTGTTTTCTCCAGACGGGATTTTTTCTCTTTTTATCGTCTTTGAATATCTTTCCTTTTTCTTTGTCTCAGTCCTGGCCGTTGTTTTCAGTATTTGCCGGACTTTCGCTTATTATAGCCGGATGGCGCAGATACGCTTCTTTCAAGCCAAGGTACATGGTCCCTTCCATCGCGTTTGTGATTCTTGGATGCGTTCTTCTCATGTTTTCGTTTGATGTGGTTCCTTTTTCGTTTGTTCAGTTTGTGTTGAATTGGTGGCCCTTGGTTCTGGTTTTAGCGGGATTAATCCTGGTTTTGGTTTCTTTGGGGAACAAAACCAAACCGGAGGATGCCCATAAGTGATCTTCCATGAAGATGAAAAAACACAAATCAAGTTTGCGCTCTTTTTTTGCGTTCTCGTAATCCTCACCATTTGTTTTTTTTCCTGCGGGGGGCAGCCGGATATTAAAGAAACTTCCCTGACAGATGTTCAGCCTGTTATTCCGGCTGTTCAACCGGATCCCAGGCCTCAAGGCGGAGGGGTCGCGGAGGAAATTCGGTCCTTCGTAGAAATCGGGTCTCCTTCATCTTTGATGAAAGCTCTGGATACCATCCGCGTGAGAAATGTAGGTAATTCCGATTACGGCAGAGCCATGAGCGCCGCCGCGGTAACACTCATGAAAAATATCTATCCTGATATAAAAACAACGCTGCCTATGGCTGATCCTCCTCAAACGCATAGTTACAACCGGATTATACGGACTGCCCAGGCGGGAGTGTATACGGCTCCTCCCGCGTCATCCGCGGATTATCTTGAACATGTGCTTCCGTTCCTGGCGCTTCTTAATGAGACAAATCCGGAAAGGCTTTTGGAAGCGGTGCCGGATTTACAAAAAGCTGAAACAATAAATTCCGCTTCGGTACTTGCTCCGTATTTTTTAGGCATTGTGTACGAAAGAAGCGGCGATTTACAGAACGCGTCCCAGGAATTTACAAAGGCTCACAATCTGTCCGCCGATATGTATCCGGCGGTGTTAGGACTTGCCGGCGTTCAATCCTTGTTGGGGAACTTTCAGGAAGCTGTCAATATTATTTCGGACTTGGTCATTCAATATCCTGACAACACAACGGTAAAACGCCAGCTTGCTATTGCGTATTATAACGCGAAGGATTGGTCACGGGCGGAATCGGCGGTAGCGGAAATCCTTCAGCAAAATCCCAGAGATGGTCAATTTCTGCTGATGCGCGCTCATATCCTGATAGAAAGGGGGCAGTACCAGCCGGCTCAGTCTATTCTTGATATATATGCCGGAATTGACAGCACAAACCGTACCTATTTGTTTTTGAGGGCGCGGATTCAGGCTGAAGGGTACAGAAACGCGGACGCGGCCTTGAATTATTTACGGTCGATTTTAAGAACGAATCCTAATGATGAAGAAGTGGCGGTATATGCCGCGGGGCTGATGCTGAGATCTTCCCGTCCGGAATCCCAGGAAGAAGGCCGGGATATTCTAAACCGTTATGTAAGCCAGGAAAATCCGTCGGTTCAGGTAAGGGATTTGGCGGTTCAGGATGCTGTCCGTCGGGAAGCGTGGCGGGAGGCTCAAACCTATTTGGAACCGCTTCTCCAGGACCGGAGATCATTCCAGGATTTGCTGAACGCGTATACGATTCAGCGCCGATTGGGCAATAACGCGTCCGCCCTGGCCTTTGCGCGGGAATTATATGAGAAAGATCCTTCTCATGAGGATTCGGCTATTGCGTATGTTTCCGCTTTAATTGATACGGGGCGGACTTCCGAGGCCGGGAATATCATAGAATCGGAACTTGCCGCGCTGCCCGGAGGAGTTTTGAAAAGCCGTTATTATTTTCTGCGGAGCCGGCTCAGATCCGGCGAAGATGCCGTAACGAGCGATCTGCGGTCCAGCTTGTTTGAAGACCCCCGCAACCTTGACGCGCTGACCGCCATGTTCGAGATGTATCATAGAAACCGAGATGAACGCCGGGCTCTCTATTACCTGAAACAGGCTTTGGCGATTGCGCCGGATAATCCGCAGCTTATGCGTTACGCGGCGGATTATGCGTCCGCGCTGGGTACATCATTCTGATCTGAGAGCTTGCCTTAAATAAAAATACCCGCCATATTTATGGGATGGAAATGTTCACTAAGAGACGAGAAAAAATGTACAACTGGATGGCGCGGGAAGGCATTGCCATGGTCATGTTTGAAGATACCGAAGGCCGGAGGGACGCTTCTATCCGATGGCTGACGGGACATCCTATGGACGCGCTTCTGTTCCTGACCGTAGACCGGAGATCGCTTCTCGTGCCCTGGGATATACATTTGGCAAAACTTTTGGCTCATGTTGACGCGATGCTGCCCTATGCCGATTTTGACCGCCGGTCCACAAAGGCGCTGAGAAGCGCCGCGAAATTATGTAATATTCCGCTCAATTCCAGAATTGAAATCCCGCCGGTAACGTCCTATCTTTCTTTTTTGGATTATGTTGAAATCTTGGACGGTTACGAAGTGATATGCCGGAATGGCGGGGTTCACGATGAAGCGGCCTCCTGCCGGGTTATCAAAGATGAATATGAACTTGAAATATACCGGAAAGCGGCAAAGATAACCAATCACATTATCGATTCGCTTGAAAAAGAATTCCACAAAAAATCGCTTAAAACCGAAACTGACGCGGCGCTCTTTATAGAAGCGGAATCCCGGAAACTGGGAACAGAGGGAAGCAGTTTTGAAACGCTTGCGGCAGGTCCCAAGAGAAGTTTCAGCATTCACGCGTTTCCGGGATTTACCAATGAAAGTTTTGTGGAAGACGGGCTTTCTATCCTTGATTTTGGCATACGCTATTTTGGTTACGCTACGGATGTAACGCTTACCATCGCGAGAGGAACGCTCTCCAAAGATCAGGAAAAAATGATCGGCCTTGTAGAAAAGGCTTACGAAAAAGGAAAATCCATGCTCAAAGACGGAACCGCCGCGAAAGATATCGCGAAAGCCGTTGACACGATTTTTGCGCGCGGAAAATATACCATGCCGCATTCTTTGGGACACGGCGTCGGCCTTGATGTTCACGAAGCGCCTTCTTTCCGCGGCAGAGAAGACAACGATTGGATTTTGCAAAAAGGCATGGTGCTTGCCCTGGAACCGGGCATCTACAATCCCTTGTTGGGAGGATGCAGGCTGGAAAATGATTTCATTATTACCGAGAAAGGAGCGGAGGTCTTAACAAAGTCGCGGATTATACGGGTTTAGGGAAAATTTCAAACTCGAATATGAGACACCCGCCGCGATGGTAATTCAACACGGGTGCTTGACATGAATCTTCTTTTTTTATCATGATAAAACGTATGAAGCATTGTACATGTGAAACAAAAACGTATCTTGAAACTTTAACCACTCATGAATTAATAAAAATGGCTGATACGATGGGTATCTTTATTCCGTGGGATTTAGAGAGAAGTTTTATCATACAGGAATTGCTGGAAGCTGGTGCGGATGTAGAATTTGAAGAAAATCAGGCGGCGGCATTTGCCGGTTCTGTTCAAGTGCCTGAGTTAGCGCCCCTTCCCAAACGCTATAATATGAATTATCTTGAAGTGTTGCTTCGGGATCCTTTATGGGTTTTTGTTTTTTGGGAGATCAATTCCCTCGACAGGAAGGCTTATGAGTCATCTCCCTTTTTTAAGGGATATGTTCTTCATGTGATGCCTCTTCCGTTTCAAGGAGTGCCTCCCGATGTAGAACCTTTTTTCATTTCGGTGGGTAATACCGACAATTCCTGGGGCATTTATCTCGATCCGGATATCAGGTTGTTCCAGGTAAGAATTTGCGCGGACCGGGGAGAAACAAAAGAGATGATAATTTCTTCCCATCAAATTCTTGTTCCTCAGGCTTTGAATCCCGCTGATGAAGCTGTGCGGAACATTCCAAAATATCCTATGCTCAATTTGTCCGGAATTGAAGAATTTGAGATACTTCGAAATGTAGACAGGGTTGCCCGGGTCCGCCGGGTTTCCAGAAAGTGAAGGCGGATATCATGCAGACAGGTCCTTTTCTTTCGTTGGTTTTTAACGCCCATCTTCCCTTTGTGAGACATCCTGAGCTGGCATGGGTGCCGGAGGAACGCTTCCTTTTTGAGCGGCTTTCCGATACCTATATCCCTTTTCTTAAAATGATCGATCATCTGGATGCCGACCGGATTCCGTTTAAAATCGCCGTTTCTTTTTCACCGACGCTTTGCCGCATGTTATCCGATGATCTTTTAATCAATAAATATCTGGAATATGTGGATAGGAAAATTGAATTCGGCCTGCGTGAACTCGAAAGAACTTCCGGGAATCCTGAATTAAACGCTCTTGTCCGGCATTATTACGATACTTTGGTGGATAATAAAATTCTTTTTACTGAAAGATACCAGAAAAATATTCTGGGTGTTTTTGAGTTCTTCCGGCAAAAAGGGAGGATTGAGTTTCTTACTACAGCGGTAACATACGCTTTTTTGCCGTTTTATACGAACTATCCGGAAAGTATTCAGGCGCAAATTGAAGTAGCGCTGGCGTCTCACCGGTCTTATTTCGGTAAAAATCCTTTAGGCTTTTGGCTTCCTGAATTGGGCTGGTCTCCGGAACTGGATGCTTCCCTGAGGGCTTATAACATTAATTATACCATCGTAAATGTACACGGCCTTGTCTTGGGGAATCCTCTGCCGAAATACGGAAGTTTTTATCCCGTTAAAACGCCTGCCGGGGTGGAAGTATTTTCAAACGATTTTTATTCGGCGAAGGATGTATGGGGTACACAGGATGGATTTGCCCGGGATCCGCTTTACCGGGATGCTCAAAAAGACGCGGGATATGAAGTTCCTTTGGAAGATTTGTCTTCTTTCATTCGGTCCGGCTGGCCCAGAATTCCTACAGGGTATAAGTATTGGTCAAAAGATAAAAATCAAGACCGCCCGCGGATGTATAACCTGGAGGAAGCCGAAAAAAAAGCGCGGGAACACGCGAAAGTTTTTTTGGACAGGCGCGCCGAACGCCTGCGTCAGGCTTCCGAATATATGGATGTGCTGCCGGTCAGTGTATGGACGAACAATATTGATGATTTTGGTCATCATTGGTATGAAGGAATCACGTTCCTGGACCAGCTGTTCAGAGAAGCCGCCCATAGGACGGATATAGAACTCATTTTGCCCGGAGACTATTTGAGCGGCCGCCCGGTACATTCTTATCAAACGGTACTTCCTGAATTTTCGTCCTGGGGAACCAACGGATATGCTGAAACATGGCTGGATTCTTCCAATGATTGGGTATATCGGCACATTTCCCGTTCTATCAACAGAATGATTGAACTGGCGGAAAGCTTTCCGGACGAAACGGGGTTGAACGAACGGGCTTTGAATCAAGCCGCGAGGGAAATTCTGCTTATCCAGGCATCGGATTGGCCCAAAATGATGAGTTCCCATAAACACGCGGATTTCGCAAGGCAGCAGATTGAATCGTCTCTGCGGAATTTTACCACAATTTATGAAGCGTTGGGGAGTTCCTACGCCAGCCCCGAATGGCTGACCGTCCTTGAGAAAAAAAACAACATCTTTCCATCAATAAATTACCGGATTTTCAGAAAAAAACGCTGACGAACGATGTGCGGCAGTATACGCGTTATCTTATTTATTCCTCCGATGGTTTTACAAGAGCCTTATTAATATATATTTTCTTTTTGCCGATAATATGTAAAGGGGATGCTCTGTTGTATCCCACGTTGCGGTATTTGCATCAATGTAATTTTTTGTATATATTGAGGCAATTGCAAAACTTCAGTTTTTGCGATTGTAATTACGCAAATTTTGCAAGAATCGGAGGAATTCATGTCTGATGACGATGATGATCTTGGTCTTGATAGTTCGCCCGGTATGGACGGCGGCTCAAAAAAATCCTCAGGCTTGGGCGGTTTATTGCCCAAACTGTTGAAATTTATCGCCATCGGTCTTGGGGCGCTTATTTTTATCGTTACGGTAGCGGTTATAACCTTCAATTTTTTGAACAGAGGCGGCCGCAATCAAACCACAGTGAGCGAAACCGATCCTTATGTCGGAAGAAGACCGGAATATATGTATTTTACCGCCATCGATCTCATTAATACACGGACAAATGACCCGACTCCCGCTATGGTGAGGGTGAGTCTTGCCCTTGGGTATGATATGAATGACCGGTTGGCCCAAACCGAGCTTACCAACCGCAGGTACGAAATACAGGATTTTATCAGGTCGTTTTTTTCATTGAAAACGATAGATGAACTTCGGCCGGAACATGAACTCCAGCTGCAGCAGGAAATCCGGGAAGCCCTGAATACCAGAATTCTCCAGACGACCAAAATCAGGAACGTGTTGTTCCAGCAGTTTGATGTCATTCAAATGTAGGCAAATATCGCTTTTTTTGGAAATTTGTGAGCATAAACAGCGTTTCTATGCTATTGTGTAAATAGAGATGATTTTTTAAAATAGAGAAAAGAGAGGCAATTGCAAACCTTCAGTTTTTGCAAGAGGCTCGTGATCTTGTAAGAACAAATAGTGTTTTTACACAAAATAGTAAGGCGGATGAAAGGGAATGACCGAAGTTCTGTCCCAGGAAGAAATTGACCAGCTTCTAACTGCAATCAATGCGGGCGATACCGAGCCGGAGGATTTCAGACCTGCCGCGGATACCCGGAAAATTAAGATATACGATTTCAAGCGGCCGGACAAGTTTTCAAAAGAACAAATCCGCACCGTTTCAATCATGCATGAAACCTTTGCCCGCCTTACCACGACCGCGCTTTCTGCAACGCTCCGGAGCCTCGTGCATGTTCACGTCGCGTCGGTAGATCAGCTTACCTATGAAGAGTTTATCAGATCGATCCCGACGCCTACGACGCTTGCCATCATCAATATGGACCCTTTAAAGGGAAACGCCATCCTCGAAATTGACCCGGCGATTACTTTTTCCATCATTGACCGGCTTTTCGGCGGCACGGGTGAAGGCACGAAATCCCAGCATGAACTTACCGACATTGAACAATCCGTAATGGAAGGCATTATTGTCCGCATCCTCGGAAATATGCGCGAAGCCTGGGCCCAGGTGATCGACCTGCGTCCGCGGCTCGGCCAGATCGATACCAATCCTCAGTTTGCGTCGATAGTTCCGCCTACGGAAATGGTTGTTCTGGTAACGCTTGAAACAAAAGTCGGCGATGTTGAAGGCATGATGAATTTTTGTATCCCGTATCTTACCATCGAACCGATTATCGGGAAATTGTCGGCGCAGTACTGGTATTCGTCGGTAAGAAGGGGAACTACGACAGAAAATCTGAACATTCTTAAGGAAAAACTGTCAAATGTCGATGTTAATGTAGTAGCTGAAATAGGAAGAGTGAATGTACCCGTAAGGGATGTACTCTCCCTGCGGCTGAATGATGTAATCCGGCTGTATAATGTCCGGGTGGGAGATCCGTTTTCGCTGAATATCGGGAGTAAGAAAAAATTCCTGTGCCGTCCCGGTGTTATCGGGAAGAAAATGGCTGTCCAAATAATCAAGAAAACTGCGGAGCTTGAACAAGAGGAATTTGAAGAGCTCACATCTGAAGTGGAGGAATCATTATGAGCGATGGCGCTCTTTCGCAAGATGAAATTGATGCACTGTTGGCAGGTGTTGACTCTTCCAGCATGGGCGGCCTGGGCGGTTCTTCTTCGCCGGGTCCCGCCGCTTCTTCGCAGTCAAACAGCGAAAGCCAGGTACTGCAGGATCTCCTGTCGGGAATTACTCCGGTTTTATCATCGAATCTTTCGATGATGACAGGCGTTTCGGTAACCTTAAGCGGTCCCCAGGTTGAAGTAACTGACCGGGACGCGTTTTTGTCGAAACTTCCCGATACCGTGACCGCCGTAAAGGCTGATTTAACCGCGGGCTTTCCCGGTGAGCATGTCTATGTAATCAATGAGGAGACGGCAAAAAAACTCGCGTCCCTAATGAACAAAGAAGATAACATCGAACTTGATGAGATGGCTTTGTCGGTTATCGGGGAAGTGTTTTCCCAGATGGCTGGTTCCCAGATTACCGCGATAACCGATAAAACGGGAAATAAAACCGTTGCTTCTATGTCTCCGCAGGCTACCAATGTTCCCAAGGCCGTAGTCGCTCTGCCGGGCGGAGCTTTTCAAGCCGCTTCTTACCAGATTGATTTCGGCGACGGATTCAAGGCTCCTGTCTGGGAAGTGTTCAGTACGCAAATTGCTTCCGCGTTAAACAGCGCGTTGAATGCCGCCGCCGCTCCTTCCGGCGGGTTTACCAGCATGGATATGGGTTCTATGGGCGGAATGCAAGGCATGAATATGCCCGGCATGAACATGCAAGGCATGAACATGCAAGGCATGAACATGCCCAATATGGGAATGGGAATGCCGATGAATATGTCCGGCATGAATATGCAAGGTATGAACATGCCAAATATGGGCGGCGTCATGGGAGGAACTCCTTCCAATGTGCAATCGGTTCAGTTCCCGGGGCTGAATCAGCAGATTACCGTGCAGGAACAGGGAAACATCGGTCTTATCATGGACGTTTTCATGGAAATGACCGTAGAACTCGGCCGCACGAGAAAGCTCATCAAGGAAATCCTCGGCATGGGCGAAGGCACAATTATCGAGCTTGATAAACTGGCCGGTGAACCTGTGGACATTCTCGTTAACCATAAGCTGATTGCCAAAGGCGAAGTTGTCGTTATCGATGAAAACTTCGGCGTCCGCGTTACCGAAATTGTATCCCCCCTGGAAAGAATGAACGAGATGGGTTAGGGGCAGTTAGCAAATAGCAAAGGGTAATTATCAAAGAGCAAAGATGGATTCTTTGCTCTTTTTTTGCTTTCCCCGTCTTTTGTCTTCATAAGGCAAAGTGTTTTGCGTTATTAAATGGACACCTCAGGACAGTATACACGTTCGTTTCAAACTTTTAACTTTGTGTGCAAGAATAAAGAGAGCATTGACGGAGATGGAAAAAACCTAAGTGATTGTCGAAAAGCGGTCCCTGAGGCACTCGAAGGGCGGTTCCTGAGGCACTCGAAGGGGCCATACGAAGATAATTCTAATGCGGTGATTTCGAGAACCTCAATCACCGAGCTTCGATCCCTTCCTTCTCCATTGAAATTTCATTTTATGAAACGAACGTGTTTCTGATAGTTTGCTGATTGACGCCGGTTTTGTTGCATGATATAATTTAATGTGCGGGTGACAACCGTGCGTTAAAAAAGGAAAAGTTAATATGAATTATGCTAAAAAGTTTTTTACAAGACTTGTTATTTCCAGTCTGCTGGTTAATATATGTCTTATCTTTGCCGCCGTAATGATGCTCCGGACTCCGGGGAATATCCCTATGCCTACACTCCTTATATTGATGGGAGAAAGCGCAGGTTTTATCCTGCTGGTACTTGTTGTTTTGGGGAGATACGCGCGGATTTTTAATGAAGAATTCATTTCCGCGGAACAAACCGGTAAACAGAACGATCAGTCTCTGTTCAGATTGGGTGGACTGCCCCTTCGTTCCCTAAGCACATACGTTGTCCTGCTTCTATTGTATGCCGCATCCATACTTCCCCTTAGCTCCGCGCTTGGCATCCCTCCTGAACAGCGGACAGGAATGTTTCTTTTTTCCATTTCCTTTGGCCTGCTCGGCGCTGCCTATATTTTTATCAATACCGACAGGCTTATAACACGTTTTCTCCTTAACCGGAACCTGGTTGAGTATCCCGCTTCGCTGCGGGTGGATCGGCAGCAAAGAAAAATTATCATCATCCCGCTGTTTTTGTTTATTTTGGCCGCGGTATTTACCCTTGCCTGTGTTCTTATCGTATCCGGACTGGCAGCCCGCGATGAGTCCGGCCTGTCTGCACAGATGCGGCTCAGTATAGCGGCATCCATATTCATCTATGTTTTAATTGTGTTTATTCTTGTATTCAGCTGGGCAAAGGGAACATCCCAGATATACCAGTCCATAATCAGCCAGATGGATCAGCTTTCTTCAGCGGAAAAGGATCTTACCCGGCGGATATCCGTGGTATCTATTGATGAACTCGCCTCCATTTCCGGTCTGGTTAACAATTTCTGTAATGGCCTCGCGGACAGCATAAGCGATATAAAAAAAGCCCAGAAGGGACTTACCGCACTGGGAGAACAACTGTACCGAAGCGCGGAAAATACAGCCGGCGCGGTAGAGCAGATATCCATAAGCATCAAAAACATCAGGGAGAAGTCCCTTATCCAGGCGGAAAGCGTGACCCAATCCTCAAGCGCGGTTGAACAGATCGCCAGCAATATCCAATCTCTGGAACAGGTGGTCGGCGAACAGGTTTCAAGCATCAGCGAAGCGTCCTCCGCCATTGAACAAATGGTAGGAAATATCGGTTCTGTTACCAGTTCCATCAACTTGATGGCAAACCAATTTGCCGAACTGATAACACTGGCTGACAAGGGGAAAAAGGCTCAATCCGATTCCATGCAAAAAATTGAACTTATTACGGAACGTTCCGTAACCCTTCTTGAAGCAAACAAAGTTATTTCCGCAATCGCCAGTCAGACAAATCTGCTCGCCATGAATGCCGCCATCGAAGCCGCCCACGCGGGAGAAGCGGGAAGGGGATTCTCTGTTGTTGCCGATGAGATCCGCAAACTTGCGGAAACTTCGGCGGAGCAGTCAAAGACAATCCGGTCGGAGATCAACCTTGTTCAGCAGGCAATTTCGGAAGTAGTGGCGGCGTCAGCAGAATCGGAACAGGCCTTCTCACGGGTATCCGAACGTATCGCTCAGACCGATTCGATTGTGCGGGATGTACAACATGCTATGCTGGAACAGCGTGAGGGCTCAGGACAGATACTTTCAGCTCTGAAAGAGATGAACGAAATAACCCTGCAGGTTCAAACCGGCTCCCGTGAGATGGGAATCGGGAACAAGTCCATTCTTGCGGAAATTACCCGTCTGCGGGAATCCACCATGGAAATCCAGCAGAACATACAACAGGTTTCCTCCGGTACCGCGCAGATTGAAAACGACACCCGTTCCGTATCGAATATGGCAGAAAAAACCGTAGAAACCATCCATGTAATGGAAGATGTAGTAGGACACTTCAAGACAGAAATATAAAAAGGGTAACGCGGCCTCAAACTCAACGGCAAACCGGCGTAACGCTTGCTCTCCATTTTTACGACAGGCGCCAATAATTTTTTCCCCATTATCAGAATAATCCAAAATCACGTCTGCTTTTTTTGCAAAAACCAGTGGATAATAAACACAACATGTGTTATTGCGACCTCCAAGGAACAATACCGTTTTTTCAAGGCTCATGTTGCCCCGGGCCTGTCATCATACGCAGGTCCGGCTTTATTTCTTGTACATAAAGCCGCTCTATTTTCAGCATAGCAGCATAGATGGCGGCTATGTAATATTATTGTGAGGAGGGACTTTTATGAAAAAGTTCTCAATGATTTTCATCACATTGATGATGTTGTTTGCTCTCGTTTTTCTGGGATGCAATAGTCCGGTTGATCCAGGTGGTGGACCGGGTGATGATGAGGACCCGCCGCTTGTTGTTGATCCGTTGGAAACCTGGATATGGGAAGCTGGTGATTCAGATACCGTACCGGAAAGGAATAAAACCGCTTTCGTCATGAATGGGTTGGATGCTATCGTTCGAAGTGGTAATGTCTCACTCGATTCCAATGGAAATCTGGTGTTGAATAATGGTCGGCTGTCGATTGGTTCAAAATCAGATACAGACACAAGCAGCACTGTATATGATAGAAATGGTCAGTTGAATCTTTCAGAAGAATTTAAAGTCACTATTACATACATCAGTTCTGTGGATTCAGATACAGGTGAAGATGCAGATAAGGGGAATTTTCAAATTTTTATACATAATAATTCCACTACTGCTAACGATAGTGTGGTAAAGAGATTGAACTCAACCGCTGGTTCAAGGCCGTATAGTGCTAGACCGGATGTGACAGGAGGTCAAGTAGAATTAACGGTTGATCCTGTGGCGCGGTTTGATGATCCTGATAGTAATCTTGATAGCTTAAAAACCTCATTCATTATGTTAAGAACAGAAGGAAATGTAAGCCTCACTATTTCTTCAATCAAGATTGAGCCTGTTGGTGCTCCGCTGCCGCAATATGATCCCGTTGAATCCGTTACAATAGCCAGTGCTGATGATGTTGACGAGATCGAGGTAGGAGATACTCTTCAATTCACAGCAACGGTTCTTCCGGCTACTGCCGATCAAGCAGTTACATGGTCAGTTACTAATGGTACTGGCACTGCAACAATTGATACCGCCGGTCTGTTGACAGGCACTGGTGCGGGTGACGTTACGGTTAAAGCCATAGGCGCCGGAGATGTGGCGAGCGATCCATTTACGGTAACGATTAACCCGCCGGCAGTTCCTGTAACAGCTGTTAATATAACCAGCACTGTAACAGAAGTAGCAAAAGGCGAAAAAATTACATTGACAGCGGAGGTTTTGCCAAATACCGCCAATCAAACGGTTACATGGTCAGTTGTTCTTAAAGAAGGCGGCGGAAACGCTGATACCGTTGCAACGATTAATGCGAATAGCGGCGAATTGACAGGCGTTAGTGTAGGTACCGTTACGGTTACCGCCACATCCGTGGCTGATTCGAGCAAATTTGCCAATGTTGACATCGAAGTTACGGGCTTTGTATATGTTGCACCTACAACAGACACAAATAAACTGAGTACCTATATGGCTATCTTTGGTGATGGTGGTGAATTGGTATTTACCGACAGCAGTGATTATCTTGTGTGGGGAGACTATTTTACATTAATTCCCGGTAATAGTAGAGAACTTACCATTGCACCTTCCACCGATAGCGCAGGTTACGCTGAAGATTTTGATTACCAGCTGAAATTTGGAGGAGCTTCAGATGCAAACCGAAGATTGATAAAAATCAATCTTGTTCAAAATGCAAAAGTTAGTTTTTTAACTTCCCAGAACGCTGATTACAATGCTACTGCGCTTCGGTCTGCGATCTTGATGACTGCCCCTTCACCCTATAATACCGACAATAAAATTGTTACTTTTACAGAAAAGGGTAAGTTGGAAACCCAATCCCGAATGTTGGCTGCAGGCGATTATTATTTAGCAGCAGCAGGAAATGATTATGTAGTTCTGGACATCATCGTAGATGAAGCCGGTTATGATCTCACCCCCGGCGCTCCAGCTACGATTGAAATTTCTGGAGCACCAACATTAAATATGAGCGCTGGCAGCACTACCTTGACTGCAAAGGTTTATGATGAAAACGCTCTCGAAGTTGTCAATCCAACAATTACGTGGTCAGTTGTTCTTGCAGAAGGCGGCGGAAACGCTGATGCCGTTGCAACGATTAGTGATGGCATATTAACCGCTGTTGGTGCGGGTAATGTTGTGGTTACCGCTAGAGTTGGTGAAGTTACATCTGAAGGTTTTAACGTAACCGTTATCAACGATACGGTAGCAATAAACTGGGCTGCAGAATCGGCATATAAGCTTGATCTTTCAAAGGCAAGTGGTGATTGGGAGAGGAATGCATACGCTTCCACTTTAGGCACCGGTGTGGTTTCAGATGGTTTTGATTTGCAATTATTAAATAACGGTTTAAAATTTCTTCCTGCTGGTTGCATGGAGCCGGGCGGTCAGGGCAGAGTGCTAACGACGGAGAAATCTGACGGCACCCCAATTCTGATTCAAGGTCCGTTTAAGATTGCGGTTGGGATAGCCACCAGAAGTAATAAACCTAGTAAGGCAGAACTTGCTATGAGTACTGCGACTGGTACCCTGCTCAAATCATTTGTAACCACAGCTGTAAGTTCGGTGGACGTTCAAACCTTTGAATATAAGGGGACAGACGAAGTACAGTTGAATTTTGCTCCTTCTTATAGTGCAGATAGTGCCGGTGAGGAAACTGGTAGACTGCACTTGTATTCCATAGAAATCTACCTCCCCGAAGAAGAATAGCAAACAGGAGAGTGACAGACACCGAAAAGTCCTAGTGTACCTGAGCAATTGGGTACACTAGATGCGGCGGTATAATAATTGCTGACTTTAATGCTAGTAACAAATATACATTACAATCTGTACCGAAAGAGTTATTGGCAGGCACGTATTATATGGGAGCGATGATCGGCGACAGTCTGGTCATTGATATTTAAGTAATATATTCTAATTAAAATAGTTTTTCATTCCGCTTTCCGGCTGATGTGAAGGAAAGCGGAATCATTTCGATGAAAAAAGGCATACCAGGAACCCTGGTATGCCTTTTGTAAAAGAATAATAAACCGCGCTTGCATATAGGGTCTTTTCTAAGAGGAGCAAAACCGCTCCTCTTTTTTTGGCAAAAAATTAAGAAAAATCCATAAAAACACAATCAAAAATGCACATTGACCCATTAATATGGGTAATAATCACTTTGAGAAAACATACAAACGGTGATATACTGCAAAGAGGAGCGGGGTAATGGCTATGACAAACGAAGTCAAAATACTAACCATGCTGGAAACGTTAGTAGACGACGTCGGTACTTTGAAGGACGACGTCGGTACATTAAAGGATGATGTAGGAGGTTTGAAGGCCGACGTAGGTACTTTAAAAGCCGATGTGGGTACTTTAAAGGCCGACGTAGGAGGTTTGAAGAACGACGTAGGTACTTTGAAAGACGACGCCAGAAGTTTGAATCAGCGGATGGATAGTTTGGAACAAGAGGTAAAAAAAACAAAAGAGATTGTCATTAAAATGGAACATGATCATGGATATAAAATCAATGCTCTTTTTGATGGATACCAAGCGAATAGAGACTTAAACATCGAAATAAGCCAACGTATGTCGGTATGCGAAAAAAGATGCGATAAACTTGAGCTTGATGTTATAGTATTGAAAAGCGAACCTTCTAGGGCAGCAGGGCAGTAACCTGTGGGCTTTATTTCCGCTTATTGTCTGTCGTCATACTGTAAAATACAAAAAGATGTCTGCAAAATATGATTAAACTGTTAGACAATAATACAAATTATGTCTATTTAATTTATAGGAGGATATTTATGAAGAAAAAAGCGTATGGCGTACTATTGTTAACAGGAATGTTCCTGTTAACCCTATTGAGCGGCTGTGATACTGGAATTGGCAGTAACAGAAATATTCAGAACAACGGGGATATTGTTGGCAGATACAGTGGCGTTACAACCCAAAATGTAACTATTATCGACTCCGAGGGCTGGCTTGAATCAGCTTACGTCACATGGAATAAAACGGCCGGTGCGGAGAGTTACAATGTATACTATACTGGTATGGGAGTTACGGCGTCGAAAATCGATACCCAGCTTGTCAGGGAATATCCGAATTATTTCCGCGCCGATATTTTGGGTATGAAGGCTGGTTCGTACACCTTGAAGGTTGCCGCTGTCAATTCCAATGGTGCCGAAATATCATACGACCAGGCGAGTGTAACCGTTGCGGCTCATGACCGTTCTGGGTATGCGTTTTCAGGCGGCAAAGTTCCCGGCGCCTATAAAGCGGATGGAACGCCCAAAGATAACGCGGTTATTCTGTATGTAACAGAAAACACCAAAAACACGGTGTCCATGAATGTAGCTAACGCGACCGCGAATCCCTGTGTGGGTCTTCAAACCATCCTCGATGCATACAAGAAAGGAGCTGAAACCAAGCCTCTTATCGTCCGTCTTATCGGGCAGATTACCGATTTTTCCTATATGCTTGATGGGGATCTTGTCGTTGAAAACAAAAACAATGCAAACAGTTATATCACCATTGAAGGCGTAGGCGACGATGCAACCGCTGACGGCTGGGGAATCCGCCTCAAGAACGCGTCAAATGTGGAAATACGGAACATCGGGTTCATGAACACCGACAGCGGCGAAGGGGACAATATCGGCCTCCAGAGCGGCAACAACAATATCTGGGTACACAACAACGATCTCTTCTATGGACATGCCGGCGGTGACGCGGATCAGGCCAAGGGCGACGGCGCGATGGATTCCAAGAAATCATTGTATGTGACATTCTCCTATAATCACTTCTGGGATACTGGAAAGACCCACCTCATCGGCAATAAGGAATCGATCACCGCGCAGAATTACATTAGCATTCATCACAACTGGTATGATCACTCTGACAGCCGGCATCCCCGGGTCCGGGTAGCGACAGTTCATGTGTACAACAACTACTATGACGGTGTATCGAAGTACGGAGCCGGAGCGACTATGGGCGCGGATGTTTTTGTTGAGGGCAACTATTTCCGCAATACCAAAAATCCCATGCTTATTTCCATGCAGGGACATGATAACGGGACATTCTCCAGTGAAGACGGCGGCATGATCAAAGCATACAACAACTACATGGATAATTCCTCCGCGGCTTACTTCACCCCCTATAGTTCCAATTCGGTAGATTTTGACGCTTATGTGGCTTCGAGCCGCAATCAGACAGTACCTTCTTCGGTAAAGGCGAAAAAGGGCGGGGCTACATATAACAACTTCGATACCGCTTCCTCGATGTACAGCTACACCGCCGACAGTCCCCAAAACGCGAGAACAAAGGTCATGCAGTATGCGGGCCGGATGTTCGGCGGCGATTTCGACTGGACCTTTAACAATACGGTAGACGATCCCGCCGATGCCGTAAACAACGCCCTGAAATCCGCGCTGAACAGTTATGATACAGACCTTGTCGCTGTGCAGGGAGAAGGTTCCTCTTCAGGCGGAAATGACCCCGGTGACGGCGATGATCCCGGCGATGGCGATGGCCCTGGCGACGGAGATGACCCCGGTGACGGCGGTGATGATGATCCCATTATAAATCCCGGCAATCAGGTTTGTACATTTACTTCATCCGGTAGAACAAATTCCTTTTTCAACATATCCGGAAACGTATCGAATACAAAGGGAACTGTTACGGTAAATGGTACTACGTATAATTGGTGCCTCAAGATTGAGTCATCGACAAATATATCGTTTACCACTACTGGAGCTTCAACCTTGAAACTTGTTTTCGGCGGGTCAACCAGCGCGGCAGGAAAAAAGGTAAAAGTTGATGGCAACTCTTATACCATCGATGGAAACGGATATCTGACCGTTCCTCTTTCCGCCGGAACTCATAACATAACAAAGGCTGACAGTATCAATTTGTTCTATATTGAAATCTGAATTAGAAACGAGACAAAGATAAGAAAAAAGTAACAACGAGATAAACTGCCGGAAGGAGCTGTATTTCAGATTCCTTTCGGCATTTTTTATGTCGGCACGAGTGACTACACCCAGAACATGATTCGTATATATAAGTTTTGAACAAGAATCCTTTGATGATCATCATAACAGGACACAGGAAGTATCATTACAAAGACCAATAAAAACACGGCAGAAAGTTTTTTTATTCCTTCTGTAAAATGCAAAAAGATGTCTGCAAAATATGATAAAACCGTTACATAATGATATTAACTATGTTTGTTTTATAATAGGAGGACATTATGAAGAAAAAATCATATAGTATACTACTGTTAACGGGAATGTTTCTGTTAACTCTGTTGATCGGCTGTCAGCCTAGTATCAATCCTAAAGGTTCCGGAAATCCTACAGACCAAAATGTAAAAGTCAGCGCCATAACCCTTCCGGTGTCGGTAACAATCTTTGAAGGGAAAACCCGTTCAATAAACAGCACAGTCTTGCCGTCAAACGCGGCCGATAAAACCCTGACGTGGGAATCATTACATCCGGATATTGCCACTGTTAACGCCGCCAGCGGCCTTGTAACCGGAGTCTCTGCAGGAACCGCGGTAATTAAAGCAACCGCGGCAGACGGCAGCCGTATTTCACAGACTACCTCTGTCCAGATAAATGCGTGGGATCCAACCCAGGTTGTAAATATTATTGACTCCGAAGGTTGGCTTGAGTCGGCTTATGTTACATGGCAGGGAATTCCCGAGGCGGACAGCTATAATGTGTATTATAGAGGTATGGGGAGTGCGGACTATACAAAAATCGATACTCAGCTTGTCAGGGAATATCCGGATTATTTCCGCGCCGATATTCTTGGTTTGGCGGCCGGTTCCTATGATATAAAGATACATGCCGTTGCGGGGAATGACGAGCTTGCCGGAGCGGAAACCAGTGTAAATGTCGAAGCCCATGACCGTTCAGGGTTTGCTCACTCTTCTGCTTCTCCCAAGGGTACAGCTTCTGGAGCATACAACGATGACGGAACCCTTCGTGACAATGCGGAGGTTATTTACGTTACCGCGGGAAATGCGCGGAACTTGGATATTTATACCAACAATCTCAAACCAAGAGAGAAAACAAAAAACGATTCCGGCAGACCTCTTGTTATCCGTTTTATCGGAACGATTAAAGAGGCGGATATGCCGAATCTGAACAGTAACAAGCTCTTGCAGCTTAAAGGGAATAATGCTCAGTATGAACAACGGGTAACATTTGAAGGTGTCGGCGATGACGCTTACCTTGAGTTTGGCCTTGATATTGTACGTTCCAGCAATGTGGAAATACGCAACCTTGGATTCAAGAAATTCTATGAGGATGCGGTTTCCGTACAGAGTAACAATACCAATATCTGGGTACACAACTGTGATTTTTTCTATGGACAAAATGGCGGCGGCGACAAGAAGAAAGGTGACGGCGCCAGCGATATAAAGGATTCCCAATGGTGTACCCTATCGTATAACCACTACTGGGACTCCGGAAAAGCGTCCCTTTTGGGTAATGGTGCCAATGATACCATCGACTATATCACTTATCATCATAATTTCTTTGATCACTCCGATTCCCGGCATCCCCGGGTAAGGTTGGGAAGGGTTCATGTATACAATAATTATTATGAGGGTGTGGCAAAATATGGAATCGGATCGGTGAGGGGGGCGTCTGTCTTTGCCGAAGGGAACTACTACCATAATACCAAGAGGCCCATGCTCATCTCAATGCAGGGAAGTGACATTGTAGGCGACCCGGATGGGTCATTTGATGACGGAATTGGCGGTATGATCAAAGCCTTCAACAACTACATGGATAATTACTCCGCAGATTCCTTCGATCCCTGGAGTAACTCCGATCAGGTGGAGTTTGACGCTTATCAAGTCAGCAGCCGCAATGATACAGTACCTGCTTCAGTAATAACAAAAGTGGGTAGCCACACTTATAATAACTTCGATACCGCTTCCTCGATGTACATCTATACCCCCGACAGCCCCGAAGATGCGAAAACAAAGGTCATTCAGTATGCGGGACGGATGTTCGGCGGAGATATGAAATACGAATTCAAACCCAATGACTACACGAAAGCTGATGATCCTGATCCCGCGATAGCGGCTATGATTAACGCCCATGCCAGTAAAGTTATTTCTGTTCAGGGCGAAAATGTTCCCGGTGACGGCGGCGATCCTGGTGATGGCGGTGAGCCCGGTGACGGCGGCGGAGATGGTCCGCCCAATAATAGTACCTATTGGATTCCTGAAAGAGACGGTGGGAATGGGACTCCTTCATGGCTTACCTATGGCGGCGGCTTTGGTTTGAAAGACAAGGTTGCAAGTTTTACCTATAATGGGATTTCCATAACAAAACCTGTGAAATTTCAATCCAGTAATAGTGGTAATGTAAAGGTCACCACAACTGGTGATAATGCAGTCCTGAATATCTGGTTGATCAACGGAAAAAAGTTTACCATTGTCGGACCTGATAGTTTCAGCGAGCTTATTACAACAGGACAGACTGTACCAACAAAAATAAGCATTCCCCTTGGTAAAGCAGGGGAATACACATTTACCAAAAGAGACGATGAAACCTGCTTCTATGTATTTGAACTTCAATAATTAAGACGTAAAGGCAGAAAGGAGCTGTATTTCAGACTCCTTCCTGCTTTTTTTAAACGAGTGACTGTTACTCGAAAAGCCTAGCATGTTTGTAGCACAGAATGAATAAGCATAGTATGATTTACGAGAGGAGTCCGACCACTTGCCCAGAATGGGGAACGTAAATGGCCGGACTCCTCTTTTTTTACAAAAAATCATAGTCCACTAAAGCAAAACCGCGTCTCCACACCATATATCGGTGTGGAGGCTGCTATGTCCATAAATACCAAATACAAGAACAGCGTCTTCACAACGCTGTTCAATGATTCAGCTGTGCTGAGGGAACTTTACGGCGCCCTCGGCGGTGTTGCCTTGCCGCCGGACACTCCCATAGAAATTAACACGCTCGAAAATGTGTTGTACATGGATTTTTACAACGATATCTCGTTTGAAATCGGCGGAAAACTGGTCGTGCTTATCGAGCATCAAAGTACCATAAACCCGAACATGGCTCTGCGGCTGTTGCTGTACATCACGAGAATTCTTGAGAAGAAAACACAAGGCAGTACCTTGTATTCAAGAAAACGTCTCACAATTCCCAATCCTGAGTTTTTTGTACTATACAACGGAACCGATCCCTTCCCCGATACCGCTGTTCTCCGTTTATCAGATTTATTTGCCAGCCCGGAGGATTTAGGCCTGCCTGAAAGGACGCATCATCTTCTGGATTTAGAGGTGAAAATCATCAACATCAACGAAGGAAGAAACGCGGAGATCGTAAATCGTTGTAAAGAACTGGCTGAATACAGCTTTTTTGTGGACAAAGTACGCTCATATCAAAAAGAGGGTTACGATTTAGAAGAAGCGATAAAAAAAGCTATCAAATATTGTGAGAAACATGATATACTGAGAGAGTATTTGAAGATACATGGTTCGGAGGTTTTGAATATACTGTTGGAAGAATGGAACATGGAAGACGCAATTGCTTACGCGAAAAAAGAAGGCTGGGAAGACAGACGTGAGGAAGGCAGAGCAGAAGGCATAGAGTTCGGGATGGAAAAAGGACGTTCCGAAGGTATAGAGTTCGGTATGGCAAGAGGCCGCGAAAAAGAACGAAAAGAGCGGGATACATATTTTCTTGAACTATTAGACCAGGGACTTTCCACGGATGAAATCAAACAACAGATTTATTCTGAAAGAAAGACTCCTTAAAGATACACGATTCGGTGTTGCGTCAGGAGAGCTTGACACCCGAAAAGCCTGGTTTTGTAGTAGTATAGAACTATCTGTATCTCACGTATAATTTGTGAAAGGAACGGTTACTTGGTTGTTGATTGAAATTTAGTGCAACAGAATAGTGTTATTCATGTAAGAATAGTCCAAAATTCGGTCTGCTTATTTTTTGTATGATATAGGATAATATTGACAGAGGAGACAGAAAATTATGGATATGAATAGCTTCAGTCTTAATGGAAAAGTTGCTCTGGTTACTGGAGCTTCCTATGGTATCGGGTTTACTATTGCTTCGGCCTTTGCAAAAATGGGTGCGAAAATCGCTTTTAACGACATCAATCAGGAACTGGTTGACAAAGGTATTGCTTCCTATAAGGAAGCCGGTATTGAGGCAAACGGATATGTCTGTGATGTTACTGATGAAACCGCCGTTGTTGAGCTGATAAAGAAAATTGAAACTGATATCGGCGTTATCGATATTCTCGTTAATAATGCGGGGATTATCAAACGCATACCTATGACGGAAATGTCCGCGGAAGACTGGAGGAAGGTTATCGATGTTGATCTCAACGCGCCTTTTATTCTTTCCAAGGCGGTAATTCCCGGAATGATAAAGAAGGGCGCCGGAAAGATTGTCAATATATGCAGTATGATGAGTGAATTGGGACGAGAAACCGTCAGCGCTTATGCGGCGGCAAAGGGCGGACTCAAGATGCTTACCCGCAATATTGCTTCTGAATATGGACAGTATAATATCCAGTGTAACGGCATTGGTCCCGGATACATCGCGACTCCGCAGACAGCGCCGCTGAGGGAAGAGGGACATCCGTTCAATACGTTTATTGTTTCCCGCACCCCTGCTAACCGCTGGGGAACTCCCGCCGATCTTGAAGGCCCTGCGGTATTCCTCGCTTCAAACGCGTCGGATTTTGTCAATGGTCATGTTTTGTATGTTGATGGCGGTATTCTCGCCTATATCGGAAAGCAGCCCTAACAAGGAGTAAATGTTATCATGGATAATAAAAAGCGGTATATTCGGCGGTCGGCAATGGCCGCTATCATCTTCCTATTAATTGTTGTTTTAAGCACTGCCGCCTGTTCTTCCCAGTCGGTAGTAGAGGATGCCCCTGAAAATCTTACGGATATCATATATTTTGAGGATGATTTTTCCGCGGGAATGGATAACTGGGATGCCGCGGGCGGGACAGCGGCGGTTGAATCTGCCGGTGATCGGAATGTATTGCGATTTACCTCCGATGATGCCACCTCAGGTATTGTTCTCAAGCTGAAGCAAGAGATATGGGAGACGATACAGTCTCAGAGTCAGGGAAATTTCTATGTAGAGATGGGTATCGTTCTTACCGATGATTCCACAGGAAACAAAAATATCGGTATTGCGTCGGATATCTCGCCTGACGGAAACGCTTTTTATTACGGCGGCATCAATTATAATAACCGCCTCCAGATGGGCTACCTTCCGGGAGACGGTAAGGGCTATCAGAATACCAGCGGAATTCCAATGGTAAAACCCGATGGTGAGTACAGAACCGACGGGTATAAGCTCCGCTACGAGATCAGCAAAGATGGAAGCAAAGACGAGATCATGATGTACATGAATGATATTCCCATCGGGAAGAACAATGTGCCGGTTTCGTATACCGTTCCTGAAGCGAATAGGGTTCCGGACGGCAGTGGTATAGGCGTGTATTCCTGCGGCGCTTCTTTTGTTCTTGAGTATGTGAAGGTTGGCCCTTTGAACAGCGGAAAGACAGCGCTGCTGATTTCCACTGCGGATTCTGATTTTGTTCAGCTTTCCGGAAGTATTGCCTATAAGGAAACCGCAAAAACTCTCCGCGCGGGAGAGTCTCCTCTGGAATTTACGGTTACGGCACGGCGTTTTAATGGCAGCGATGACAGCTATACGCTTACTGTTTCCGGAGATTCGGTCAGTCTCTCCTCCGAAGGGGGGGCGAGCGGAACTTCCTTTTCCGTTACTCCCGTGAAGCCGGGGGAATCGGAAGTCATTATTGCAAACCAATCCAGTCCGGAGTCTTCACGGAAGATACTTTTTACTGTAGAAGAAGGTTTGACATTTACCAAAGACAATTACAGCGGTCTTGCGGAGAAACTGGTTCCTGCCCCTGGTTCGGCGAATGTTTTTGAGGATACGGGACTGATTATCACCTTTGATGATGTTCCTCTCCTTGCGGAAGCCGGGGCTGTCTATATATATGATGCCGCGGCTAATGAAGTGGCGGATATTATACAGTTTTCCGCTGAAAAAAATATCTATGGTACACGGGAATTGAATGTGGGCAGTCAGCTTGTGACCGCGCAGGGGAAAACAGTAGAAATTATTCCCCATTCCGGTAAGCTCCAAGCGGGAAGGAATTATTATATCGCCATCCCCGACGGCGTTATTTCGGGAAGCATAAACGGGAATAACTTTACCGGTTTCAATCCCGAAGACAGGAGCTGGACGTTTACGGTGCGTGCGGCCCATACGCCAAGCGGAGAGATAACGGTTTCCCGGACTGGAAACGCGGATTTCCGCACGGTTCGGGGCGCTCTTGATTATGCCGCGGGGAATAAGGGGCTTACCCAGGTTTCCATCAGCATTGCTCCCGGTACATACCGCGGGAATCTCACCTGGGACGATCCGCGTCCTCTTGTTCTCAAAGGTACAAGCACGGAAAACACTAATACGATTATCTCCTTTGAAAACTACGAAAGTTTGAATTCGGGAACCGACAACCGGGCACTTTTCCTTATGAAAAAGGGGAATGTGTCGATTGAAAATCTTACCATCGAAAATATCCGCGAAAAAGGCGGAGCAAACTCAAGCGCGAGCAATCAGGCTGAGACAATCTATTTTAATAATGATTCAGGGACGCTGATTGTAAAAAATGTGCGCCTTATCAGCCGGCAGGATACCATTCTGGTAAAAGGCTATAGCTGGTTTTACAATTGCTATGTCACCGGCGATGTGGATTTTATCTGGGGTTATCCCGATACGGCGCTCTTTGAAAATTGTGTTATCAATGCCCGTACCGATGACAGGGGAGGGGTCCGTCCGTCTTACGTTCTTCAGGCGCGTGCGAGACCGGATAAAAAGGGCTTTGTGTTCCTTAACTGCGATTTTACCGCTGATGCGGACCGTCAAGGGGAGGTGTATTTCGCCAGAACCGGAGGGGCAGGCAGCGCGTCAAGAGACTGGGACAGTATCGCTATAATAAACTCCCATGTTGCCGACAATTATACCTTGGCCGGGTGGAGTGATGATGGAAAAAGCGTATATCCTGCTAAAGGAAGCGCTTCTACAGGATGGCGGGAATACGGGAACGTAAAAGCGGACGGCAGAACCCCTGTGGATGTTTCACAGCGTCACGCCGCTTCTTATATCATGACCAATGCTGAATATCAGGCCGGTTATTCCGACCGGTCAAAAATCTTCGCCGGTACGCCGCTTTCAGGAGAATAGTAGTGGATTATACATACAACCGGACTCCTTTCCGGAGGAGTCTGATATGCTTGCTCATTTTCGCGGGACTGTGCGCTGTGATGGCGGCGCTTATTTCCTGTGAGCTTCCAACAAAGGACGATCCAGGTACTCCGAAACTGATGGATCCTGCTGTTGTTGCCGCTCAGATAGGGATTATCGAGAGTCTGGCGGGTAAAAAAGCAGTTACCTACGGTTGGGCGGATATGGCAAACAACAAAGCCGGCTTGAGCTATGCGGCTTCGGTACTGGTTATTGATGATGCTTCCTATCCGGATCCGATTGAAAAACGCGAGGCTTTTACTAATGCGGCAAACGACGGCAATAAATTCATCATTGTTAACGGTGATGTAGATCTTTCTGACGGAAAGATTTCCGATGACGATAAATCGTATTTTGATCGATTTAATCCGGACGGAAGCCGGACCAACGAAGATATTACGTATGCAATCGGTTCGAAGACGGTCATTTTCGGAATCAACAACGCGAGGCTCATGTTCGGCGGAATGCGGATCAATGGCAAAAATAATATCATTATCAGGAATGTCACCTTTTATGACGCCCACGGTTCTACGGAAAAAAATACTTCCATAGATTCAGACTCAAAAGCCAGCATTGATGCTCTGTCGGTAGAAGGAAACAGCAATGGCATCTGGGTGGATCATTGTACTTTTACCGACGGTACATGCGATGACATGATCCGCAACTACAACCACGATGGCGCCTTTGATATCAAACAGGGAAAGAATATCACCGTTTCTTACTGTGAATTTACGAACCACGATAAGGTGATGCTGATAGCGCCCAATGATAATTATACAACTCCGGAAGACCGGCAGATAACGCTGCACCATAATTATTTTCACCATACGACCCAGCGTATGCCCCGCTCCAGAGGCTGTGAGATGCACATCTATAATAACTACTATAACAATATAGGCGTACCCGGAAACAGCGGTTACTCTCTGGGGCCTGGAATTGGGTCGCAATTTATTGTAGAAAATAACAATTTCGGTTCCCATCAGTCATCGATAGTGAAATATTATGATTCATCAGCGGAAGGAGCCTCTACGTTTTCAAAGTTCTACCATTCAGGAAACCACGGATTCAACACAAACAATATCGGCAGTCATTTGAGTTCAACGAAACCTTGGGTTATACCCTATAAGTATACCTTGGAATCGGCGTCGGGATTGAGCAGTTCTGTTCCCCAAAAAGCTGGAAGCGGAAAGAGCGTAAGCAGTAATGGTTCCCTCCTGTAGGAATTGAGAAGAAAAGAAATGAATTATAAGTATAAGCGGATTTCCTTAAGAAATCCAAAATGCCGGTCTCTGCCGATTTTCGCGGCGGGGATTATGAGCCTCTGTGCCGTGATGACGCTTGTTTCCTGCCAAAGTACGAAATCGGCGGGCGCGGGCAGCTATGCCCTCGATTCCCAAATAGGGATTGTCAGTTCCCTTGCGGGCAGACAGGCTGCCACAAACGGCTGGGCGGATAGGGCAAATAAGGGTTCCGGCCTGACATACGCGGCTTCGGTACTGGTTATTGATGATGCTTCCTATCCGGATCCGATTGCAAAACGCAAGGCTTTTACCGACGCGGCAAGCGTCGGCAGGAGATTCATCATTGTTGACGGGGATGTAGATCTTTCTGACGGAAAGATTTCCGATGACGATAAATCGTATTTTGATGAATTCAGTAATGTGGGCGGAAAGCGGCTTCATGGTGATATTGTTTTTCAAATCGGCTCAAATACAACCATTTTCGGGGTTAATAATGCGCGGCTCATGTTTGGGGGGATGCAGATCAATGGCAGATCGAATATCATCATCCGTAATGTCACCTTTTATGACGCCCACGGTTCTACGGAAATAGACACTTCCATAGACCCAAACTCAAAAGCCAGTATCGATGCTCTGGGGATTGAAGGAAGCAGCAATGGCATCTGGGTGGATCACTGTACTTTTACCGACGGTACATGCAGTGATCTGATACGCAATTACAATCACGATGGCGCCTTTGATATCAAACAGGGAAAGAATATCACTGTTTCTTACTGTGAATTTACGAACCACGATAAGGTGATGCTGATAGCGCCCAATGATAGTTATACAACTCCGGAAGACCGGCAGATAACGCTGCATCATAATTATTTTCATGGTACGACCCAGCGTATGCCCCGCTCAAGAGGCTGTCAGATGCATATCTATAATAACTATTATGACAACATAGGTGTGGTTGGAAACGATGGTTATTCACTGGGACCTGGAATAGGCTCACAATACATTGTAGAAAATAATTTTTTTGGGTCCCATCGGTCAAGGATTGTCAGGTATTATGATAAATCCAAATTGACGGATGCTGCGTTTTCCCGCTTTTATCATTCAGGGAACAGTCCTGAACTTACGGCTGCTTATTGTTCCTATGACAGCGGCACAACCGTGAAGGATTTCAATGTCCATGCGAGTTCAACAAAGCCCTGGGAAATACCCTACAGTTATAGTCCGGAAGCGGCGTCGGAACTGAATAGTTCCATTCCCCAAAAGGCCGGAAGCGGAAAAGCCGCAGCCGCTGATGGTTCTCTGAAATAAGGTGACTGTCACCCAAAAAGCCTGGCGTATTTGTGCGCAGGATGCACTATATATCTGGTAGAGTTTTCGAGAGGGGCGGTTTCGCTCCTCTTTTTTTGAGGGGAATATAGTTGTTCCTGACATCCAAAACGGTATCATAGGAGGAGAACCATGATAAAGGCGGTACTTTTTGATTTTGACGGAGTTTTAACACTTGACGAAACAGGTTCTCAATCTATATGCAATTATATATGTTCAGTTACCGGGATAAAAAAGGAACTGTTTTATAATGCCTATCGAGAATATAATCCGGATTTGCTGATAGGCAAAATAAGGCATGAAGATATATGGGAAAAAATTTGTGATGCGGTTGGATGTGAAATTGAACCGGCAGTTTTGTATGATTCATTTATCAATACTCCTATAAATCGTGATATGCTGAGACTTGCTCAGGAGATTAAACAAAGAGGATATACACTGGGAATGGTCACCGACAACAAAGTGGACAGAATCAAGAGTGTTGTAGATTATCATAAATGGTCCGCTTTGTTTGATGTGATATCTGTTTCGGGGGAAATAGGTTCCGGAAAGAATCATGAAGATATATTTTTAACAACATTTGGCAGATTGATGGTAAAACCGGAAGAATGTGTATTTATTGATAATACGCAGAAAAATCTTGTCGTTCCAGCCGGATTAGGCGTAAAAACATTGTTGTTTGACTACAAGAAAAATGACATCGCCGGATTGAAAAGTGAGCTGTCCCGGCTTGGGATTGATATCGGAAATATGGAAATAACCGGCATATAAGGTGTAAAATATACAAACACAGGAGGCCATTATGAAACCAACAAGACCCGATGCCGAAACCCTTTGGCGCAAGTACAACAGCGATGAAACCCTTTGGAAGCACGCTCTTTCCGTGGAAGCCGCGATGCGGCACTTTGCCGAAATTTCCGGCGAAGATGCCGATGCCTGGGGAATCATCGGATTGGTGCATGACATCGATTATCAAATGTATCCGAACGAACATTGCGTCAAGGCAAGACCCATTCTGGAAGAAGCCGGATGGCCGGAAGAATATATCAGGGCGGTTCAAAGCCACGGCTGGGAACTGTGCGTCGATGTGGAGCCTCTTTCCGCAATGGAAAAAACCTTGTACGCCGTGGATGAACTTACCGGGTTTATCACTGCCTGCGCCCTTGTACGCCCTTCCAAAAGCGTGAACGATCTCGAAGTAAAATCCGTAAAGAAAAAATGGAAGGTTCCGGCCTTTGCCGCGGGAGTGAATCGTTCCGTGATAGAAAAGGGCGCCGAAAGAATGGGAATCTCTCTTGATGAATTGATCAATGAGACAATTCTTGCCATGCGGAAGGCAGCATTTGAAATCGGGTTGGCTTAGTATTAAAATAAAAATGAAAGAGGGGGCGGCGTTATGATAGAGCCAGGAACATTGCAGCAATATTCTCTTTTTGGCGGATTGTTGGAAGATCAGATTAATCAGGTCCTTCCGCATGTGGAGTACAATATCTATGAGCCGGGAGCGGCTCTCATGGTTGAGGGTGAGCGGAACGATAAAATATATTTTATCGTTCATGGGCGCGTTGACATAAGAAAAGACGGAAATGTTCTCTTGCATCTTTCCGAAGGTGATACGCTCGGTGAAATGGAAGTTCTTGATGTTATGCCTTCCGCCGCCACGGGCCTCGTTGTGGAAAAATCCATGATCGCGTCGATTTCCAATAAAGCTCTCCGGCAAATCTACAAACAAGACGCCGGGATTTTTTCACTCATGATCATGAATCTTGCCAGAGACCTTTCGCGCCGGCTGCGCAGAATGGACGAATGGCATTCTTGGATACCCAAAGAAGACGGCTCAATCCCCGAATCACCGAGCCCCAAAAAGGCAACGTAAACATTGCGGCCGTTTATGTTTCTTTGTTGCTAACATCTGATGCTGCGGATAATTCCAAAGTTAAACGCAGATTTGTGTCGTAAGCAACGTTCAAGTATTCAGTACGATGTATCGGATGTTCGGAATCCAAGATGAAATTTCCCGCGTCGATTCGTAACCCATAAGAATCATCAAAAAAGATGTGTCCTTTCAAAAAATCCGGACTTTTTTCACTGACAGTAATCTTAAAAAAACGGGTTGTGAAAACAGTTGTTTGGGAATTCAGAATTTCTTCTTTGGTAAAAGATTTTTTTTCTTCCCAAGGATCACCGGATCCCGGGCGGAAAAAACAATCTTCGGCTGCGGTCAGCCAGCAAGTTGATGCTTTCATGCTTGCTTCTTCTATGTAATTTCTTTCCATATCAATTTTTATTATACCGCGCTTTTATATTAAAGCAATCATTGAGATGCACCATTTGATGTCTGGTTATCGGCATGGTGATTAATCCCATCATATTTTTTCTTCCCCAAAAATCCAAAAGCCAAATTGCTTTTTCGTTACTGCTTACGCCTCCGTTTACTCTAATTTTTTCGATGCCTTCTTTTTCGACCTTTCTTTTTAAATCACTATGTTTTAATTTTGCAAGAATTTTCTGAGTCGATATTCCAACTTTTTTTCGATATTGCTTTAATGCTTTTAGATTGATTGTTTTACTGAACAAATCAATTTCAGAATAATCCATTGCGTTGCCGGTATCTTTAATCGTGATTCCTAATTTTTCCTGAATCTCTTCATCAAAGATTTCGTTTTTCCCCGCCATCAAAATATTTGAAATCATATCTTCAATGCGGGTTATATGCCATACGTTCCACGCTATAGATGTTTCCTTTTTTGATATTATTCCGCAAGTTGATTCAGAAAGATTGTTCCACAACATATCGTAATAGGTATCGACATTGATTCCGGTTACTGATCGAAGAGCGACTCAAGGGAAAGCGGCTCGAAGCCGTCAGCCTCAAGCCGCATATAGCTGTATTTCTGATTTGCGAAGTCTGGGAACATTTCCGCGAATTTCGCGTTCCATGTTTCTTTGCGTTCTGATACATTGTTCATCGTTTTGACCTTTGCACTTTATTTTCCTGTTTCTTCCAGCTCTGCCGCGATGGCTTCCCACGCTTCGCTTGCGGTATCGATCTTTGCGTTCACTTCATCAAGCCGCGCTTGAACGGATTTCGCTTTCTCTCCGTTGGAATAGACTTCCGGCTTTTGGATTTCATCGATAAGTTTTTGTTTTTCCTGTTCGAGGCTTTCGAGCGTTTTGAGAATCTGTTCTTCTTCCCGTTGCAGCCTTCGCTGTTGGGCCTGCCGCTTTTTATCGGCTTCCCGGAATTCAGCGGCTCCAAAACTTGTATCGTGAATTTTCTCCGTCTCTTTATTTTGTGCCGATACTTGAACTTCATCCTGACCGGATTGTTCGCGTTCAAGTTTGTCCAGGTAATACGCATAGTTGCCGTAATATAGTTTGTGCTGTCCGGGCCTTAGTTCAAGCGTTTTTGTCGAAAGCGCTTCCATGAATTCCCGGTCGTGGCTTACGAAAATGACGGTTCCTTCGTAGGCCTTAAGCGTATCAAGCAAAATATCTTTTGATGAAAGATCGAGATGATTCGTCGGTTCGTCAAGGATAAGAAGATTGAAGGGTTTCAATAACAGTTTGAGCAGCGCCAATCTGCTTTTTTCGCCGCCGGATAACACCGAAATCGGTTTGTATACATCGTCGCCGCGGAAAAGGAACGCGCCGAGCATGTCCCTCACTTTGGGAATAAGATGCAGCGGCGCTTCGGCTTCCATGAACTCAAGCACCGATTCGCTTCCGGTCATTGTTTCGGCGGCGTCCTGCGAAAAATAACCGACGGAGATTCCGCTTCCAAGCGAAAGATGTCCTTCGTATTGTTGATCCACGCCCGCGATGATTCGGAGCAAGGTTGTTTTTCCGGCGCCGTTGCGTCCTACTACAACCAGTTTTTCTTTTGATTCCAGAAGCAGATCGAGGCCGGAAATGATCTGTCTCTCTCCGTACGATTTTCCGATCTGTTCCAAGGTTATGGCGATTCTGCCCGAATGGGGCGGCGGCGGAAAGCGGATATTGATCTTCTTGAGCGATTCGGGGATTTCGACGCGTTCCATTTTTTCAAGGCGTTTTATCCGTTCCTGAACCATTGCGGCTTTTGTCGGTTTATAGCGGAAACGCCGGATTAGATCTTCGGCTTTCGCGATTTCTTCCTGCTGCGCTTTGTAGCTGTTCATGAGCGTCTCAAGTTCCGTTTCCCGGATTTTTTCGTAAGCGGAATAATTTCCGGCATAACGTTTGAGCGTTCCCTGAAACAGTTCGTACACTTCGTTAACGGTTACATCAAGAAAATAACGGTCATGGGAAACGAGCAGATAGCCGCCGGAAAAATTTTTCAGCCATTCTTCAAGCCATGTCCGCGCTTCAATATCGAGGTAGTTGGTGGGTTCGTCCAAAAGCAGAATATCCGGCGATTCCAAAAGAACTTTCGCGAGTGCGATGCGCATCTGCCAGCCGCCGGAAAATTCCTCACAAGGCCGATTCAAATCGCTTTCCGCAAAACCGAGGCCGGTAAGCACCATGGGGATTTGCTGGCTTCGGTTGTAATAACCGCTCTGCTCCACAGTTTCTTGTAATTGGTGATATTCTTCCAGCAGAGCGGCGGTTTTTCCATCATCTTCTTTCCGTTTTTCCAGTTCCCGGCCCAAATCTTCCATTTGATGAATCATCGCGGCCGCGGCTTGATACGCTTCTTCCGCTTCATCAATTAAACGTTTCCCCCGGTGAACAATTCCCGACTGGGGCAAATAAGAAATCCGCGTTCCCTTTTGGATTGCGCGTTCGCCCGAATCGCTCTGCATAAGCCCCGCGATAACTTTCATCAACGTTGTTTTTCCGGAACCATTGATTCCAGAAAGCGCGGCGCGGGAACCTGAAGCGAGATACAATCCGGCATTCATCAATATATCTCTGTCGCCGAAAGCAAGCGAGACTTTAGTGAACTGAACGAATGCCATGAATTATTGTCCCATTTTGTAAAAATACATCACAATCGGCGAAACGGCCCGGCGGTTCACGACATTTCCGTCAAGGGACGATTCGGGAACGTACTCAAGCCGGATTCCCCGGTTGTCAATAACGTATAAGAAATAACGCCGCGCCGGAGCTTCCCCCTCTCTTCCGTAAAATTGAAGCGATAGAACTCCGGCGTATCGATCCTGAAAATCTCTTGACAGGAAAGAATCCATCCCCACGCTTCCCCTGCCTTCAACCGTGGACGGAATGGTTTGCGGGATAAGAAGATTGTATCCGGTCCAGTTAAACCTGTTTCCCGAAGAGAAACTGAGCGTTCCATAATTTTCACTGTGGAAGATAGGCCCCGCGTCCACAAGCGTTTTAAAAAGCGCTTCACGCCGCTCTGTTTCCTGGATAATAATATCATCAATATTGACAGGAATAGTCACGAAAACCTGACTTTGAGGACTTCCCGTTCCTTCCGTATATTGCACCATCAAGCTGCCATCCGACCGGAGGGTCATGTGCAGCGGAGTATTTTCAAAAATCCAGGAACGGTTTCCCGACCGTCTTATGCTCGTATAATCAAAAGTCCTTTCGGTCCGGGGCAGATACACGCGGGCCATTCCTGAATCCTGACCGGGATCAAAATTCCACTTTCTTGAAATATCTGTAAGATCAATCTGCATATTGTTGATCATGCTTCCATACCAATCGGGATACCATTTTTGCGCAAAAATCATATCTAAATCGGTGTCTTCTTCCCGGGTTTCAACTTCCGGAGACGCCACCGCCTGGCCTTCGCTTTGTTCAAACAATTTTAGCCGGTAGGAAAAACAGTAACCGACAGAACCGTCGCTCGTAAGCACCCGGTACCAATTCCCCGGCAAAGGATCGCCGGATGCCCCCACCGCGGCAACTCCGTCCGTCTGTTCAAGAATCTTGACGATTTGCCCTTCCCTTAAACGATAGACGCGGCGGGCATTATTTTCGGGACTTTCCCGGATAGGAAGACCATCCTGCAGAGTCTCCGCGTAAGTTTGGGCATACGTAGAAAATTCCGCGGCGCGTTCCTCCGCGGCTTTTTTGCTTCCCGCAAAATCCAATTCCCAAAGCCGGACTTCAAATTTATCGATAGAGTCTTCGCTCTCCCGGTACTCCTCGGGAATCCCGACAACCCAAACTTGATCAATATTCGACCTGATATATACCGGCAAGAGCGTTCCCGAAGGAACCGCCGGGTCTTCGGCAGACCACAAAAGTACGCCCCAGCCCAAAAGCCGGGTGCAGGAACCTAAGGAAAGAAACGTTATTGGTAATAAAAGAAACAAGAAAAACAAAGATATTAAAGACCGCTTTTTCATAATAACAGCATATAAGAATTTGGGCTTTCTGAAAAGACAGACTTTCGGTCTGTTATAATATTTGTTCGGACAGCTTCTTCTTACGGAATAATGGTGACCGAGTTTCCCAATCTGCCGGCCGGTTTCTTTTTGACGCTCGGCAATATCTTGAAAAATCTGTCTCAGTACCTCAAAACTTACATTCTGCCGCTCAGCAGCTTCCTATATCTTTTCCATAACAATACATTCCTCTTCTCATGTTATTATGGCATCGATCTTTTTTGCTTGGCATTACGCGAAATTAATTTTAATTTTTTTGCTTACTTCCCGTCCAGCCCGTGCGTTAACCATAACGCACTTTTCTATGTAAATTACGATTTTGCCCCCTAAAAAAATAATATTTTTTCGACAATGAGCAATAAATTGTCGAAGAATAACACAATTTCTTGTATTATATAGAATTAAATATTGGCAAAAAACAGGTAAAATTTCAATTTCATACCAATAAAACTTGACACATTTAAAAATACGTGGTTATAATTAACATTAGATAAAGGGGGTTACCCGTAATCGTAGATTATTTCCCCTTGTCAATCCTAGGAGGATTCTTATATGAAGAAGTTTCTTGTAGTTCTTATGATCCTTGCGGTAGCAGGGGGCTTATTCGCACAGGGACTGGTAATCAGCGGATCTCTGAAGACCGGTATGACGATCGACAACGATGGTGCGGCTTTCGTGAACCATTCCGGTGATGACGAAAATCGTCTCGACATCAATGGCAGTTTTGCTGTTGAGAATTTTGGGGCAAAGTTCAATCTTCGGTTCTATGATGATTTAGGTACGGGTTCCGATCCTTTTTCTAACTTTAAAGTTAGCAATGCATATGCATGGGTTAACCTTTTTGGCGGCATGGCAAAGGTAAGCGGCGGTTTAATTGATGACGGCGTATGGGGAACCGGCGGTGACAAAGACTGGGGTTTTGCGACTGGTGCGGGACTTCGTCTTGAAGTAACACCTCTTGAAGGGTTGAACTTTGGACTTTTTATTCCTGGTGATATAAAATCTAACGATGGCGATTATGACAAAGACGACAAAGTGAATATTGCAGATACTTTCTCCGAACTCGTTATTGGCGCAAGTTTTAGTAATGACATGATCGGTATTGGCGCGGCCGTTGACATTGGCGGAAGAGATAATAATGACGCTGTTGGTTTGGCTGGTAATAAACTTTCTGCCTTTACTGCTATTGTGGGTCTTAACCTGAAAATGGTTGAAAACCTTACTGCCAGTATCGAAGCTTACCTCTATTCAACCAGCAAGAAAAACGAAAGCTTCTCCAAAGACGGTTTTGGTGTTTGGCTTACCCAAAAAGCTGAATACGCGTTTGCAGAGAATTTCCGCGCCGGATAACATTTTTGTTTTTCATGGGGATCCGGATGTTGATGGATATCTTCTGGTTGGTGCATGGGCTGGTTATGACATTAACGCTCTTATTACCGCCGCTCTGGACGTTGAATTTAAGGCCGGTCTTGATGCAGATGGTAATAAATACAATGATGGTTCATCGCTTATGTTCAAACCTAAGTTAACCTTCAATGTAGGCAGCGGCGCTTCTATCGATGTATACGACAAGATTAGTATTGATCTTCCCGATGGCGACGCTAATCCCAAACCGGACGCTGTTATTAACAATCGCTTCCAGATTGACTTCACTTACAGCTTCTAATCTGTATATCGTTTAAAGATCAATAACCGGCCCTCTTGGGGGCCGGTTTTTTTATCATTTTTTATTCGTGTTGAGGTCTTAATACCCAAGAACTCGCTTGCGCGAGGGAGAATCTGCGGCACGGTTCTTCATTTGCTCCTCTGTGTATCATTGCTCCTCGTAATTGAAAGATATGCGGATATGGGTGATAATGTTTTATGAGCAGAAAACTTCGGGGTAAAGATTATATCGGCTGCCTAATACAAATTCTGTTGAGCCTCTGCAAAACTCAGGTAAAGAACTGTTTTTTTACGAATTATGGTAAAAAAAAGGAGAGGAATTTAAAGCAAAAATTGTTTTGCTGCCATAGTATATGTCATAAGGAGTTATCCCATGAGTGAAACAATGGAAATTACTGAACAACAAGACGTAAGTTTTGCAGAAATCAGGCAGATCCTCAAAGATCTTGCTGAACAGCAAAAAGAAGCCTCTCGAGAATTTGACCGAAGATTGAAAGAAAAGGCTCGCGAATTTGATAGAGATTTGAAAAAATATGCCTGCGAATTCGATAGAGATTTGAAAAAAAATGCCCGCGAATTCGACCGACAAACAAAGGATTACAATAAGCGGTTTGGGGATTTTACGAACCGTTTTGGCGAAGTTATTGAATATATGATTGTTCCTAATTTGTTTAAAAAATTCAGGAAACATGGATTACATTTCAACGAAGGTACCAGAAATAAATATGTATGCGATGAAAAGCATGATATATCCTTTGAAATTGATGTTTTGCTGGAAAACACCGACAAAGCGATGCTCGTTGAAATAAAAACGCATTTGACTATGGGAAAGATTAAAACCCATATAAAGCGCCTCGAAAAAATGCGGGCTTATGCCGATTTGCATGGAGATAAACGTATTTTCTTAGGTGCGGTTGCCGGTGTTATAATGACCGTCGAAACAAAAAAATATGCCTTGGATCAAGGTTTTTATGTAATTGAACCTTCTGGGGAAACTTTTAATATTACTCCGCCTGATAAAAAACCAAAAGAATGGTAAGCTTAGGAAAATCGAGTCTCATTACATAAAAATATCGTAAAAACCAAAGCAAAAACTGTTTTGATGCCATAATAAGTGGTATGATAAACATGGCAGGAGAAAGACATGGCTGAAATAAAGGAAATTGTCAAACAACAGAATGTGAGTTTCGAGGAAATTAG
>QMCE01000106.1_pt1 | contig 37698 bp, 31 predicted proteins | sample 1821851 | NCBI WGS metagenome assembly QMCE01 (sample SAMN09453174, study PRJNA476694) | Termite gut metagenome, whole genome shotgun sequencing project. | isolation source: worker | host: Odontotermes sp. | place: South Africa:Pretoria | collected 2016-01-28 | reverse complement strand
TGGAGTTACGACGAGAGCACGGGAATCATCTCCGTACTGTACGACGGCCTTTTGGGCAAAGACACATCGAAGCATGTTTTCGACGAGACTCCCGAGGGAACGTATCTCTATTCATACAAAGACGAGTACCATATTCGTCCCGACCGCGACGTTATCATCGCTCATCATGCCCGTGTGAGGCAAAAGTTGGTGAGGCTTTGTTCATCCGGAAGTTAAAACCTGCGGCGAACGGGAAAAGGCTTCAGACCGAATAGTCGGAAGATTATAATCATGTCATTCCGAGCGAGGTGCGGGTTGTGAGGATACGAAAAGGGGATTGTTCACACCGCACCGACGAGGAATCTTCCTGATACATGACCGCTTAACCATCGTTTTCAGTCGATATCCGGAGGCTTAAAAGCCTCTGTGAAAAGGAAAAATTCCTTGTAAAATAATTGCCGTTGGCTTTAGCCAACGGACACCACCGATCCCATAACCCCGGGCTTTAGCCCAACTGTAGCGCGAATGATTGGGCTAAAGCTCTGTTTAGTATTTTGTCACTTTAGGTTCCGTCGGTTAAAACCGACGGCAATTTTCATAGGATATTTTTTCACTGAGGATTTTTTCCGCGTAGCCCATTATCAAATTACCAAATCATCAAATTACCAAATTATCAAATTTATATCTCATCGGATGTTATATTTGCACCCGTCGGCTCGTTATATGTATGTAACAGCCCGAACAACACACCGCACCAAGATGGCGCAAAGAGATTTTAACGACATATACCTCGGTTTGCAGGATCGCGTCTACCGTTTGTCGGTGGGACTGGTCGGCGACCCCCGGGAGGCCGAAGAGGTGGTACAGGATCTGTACGAGCGTCTGTGGCACAAGCGCGCCCACGTCGTGGGACGGGAGAATCCCGAGGGGTACATCCTGGCGAGCGCACGCAACCTCTGCCTCGACAGGCTACGCGGACGGCGCTCCCGGACCGAACTTCCCCATTCGATCCCCGATACGGGGAGCCGGCCTGACGAGGGGGAGATGGCGGGAATAGTGGCGCGGCTCGTGTCGGAGCTTCCCGAGAAGCAACGAACGGTGCTAAGGCTCAGAGACGTGGAGTGCATGGAGATAGAGATGATCGCCAGTGTGATGGGAATAAGAGAGACGGCGGTGCGCATGTCGCTGTCGAGAGCGAGAGGAACGGTAAAAGAAAAACTTGAAAAAATTATTCGGTATGGATTATAACGTGGAAGATATCAGGGCTCTGGCTGAGCGTTGGCTTGCGGCGGAGACCACCCTTGCCGAAGAACAGGCTCTGCGGAAATGGTTCGCAGACACGCGGGAAGAGCTTCCGGTCGATCTGAAGCCCATCGGGTCGATGTTCGGGCAAAGTGCGGAGGCCGCGGGCGAGAGATCGCACCGGAAGCTCATACTGCACACAGAACCCTCACACAGAACAGTGAGTCGGCAACTGCGCCGGTGGATTCCGGCGGTGTCGGCCGCGGCGATCCTCGTAGCGATGCTGGCGATATTCACACCCGGCCCAGCGCCCCAAAGCGACATCCTGTGCGTGGTGAACGGTGTGCGCATTACCGACCCCGATCAGATCGCCGCCCACACCCTCGAGGCTCTCGAGATCGCCGACGACAACCTCAAAAAACCCGGCGAGGCGCTTTCGTCGGAACTCGGCTCCGACCCCGCCCTTGTGCGCGTCGGAGAAATGCTCAACGAACTTTCGAAAAACCAATAAAAATTGATAAAAAAATGAAGAAACTGTTATTCGCCACCGCCTTTTTTGCAGGCGTTATCGCGGCCGGAGTACAAACCGCCGCCGCGCAGACCATCCCCGAAGATGAGAACCAAATGTCGATCCGCGTGGCCGGATGGGAGGTGATGCTCGAAGGCAGGGCCACCACCCCCTATATCGTGAAACACCGTCCAAAATATTACGGAGGCCGCATCGGAACGTTTGAGATCGGCTTCAACGGCCTGCGCGACGCCCCGGGAGCATATTCGGCATATCCCGACTCCGACGCCGGCTTCATGGACCTGCGGATGGGAAAATCGTTCCACTTCACTATGAACGTGTTCACCTTCTCCACGGCTCTCACCCGCGACAGGGTGCTCGGCGTGACGGCGGGCATCGGATTCACGGCCAATAATTACGTCTTCGAAACTCCGAGCGCGTTCATTCGTCAGGAAAGATTGCTGCTTCCGGCCGACGCGGATCACGCGCTCAAGAAATCGAAACTCAACACCTTTGCCCTCCACTTCCCGCTTGCGCTGGAGGTCAATCCCACGCGCCATTTCTTCTTCTCGGCGGGCGGATACCTCGACCTGGTGACGGGAGGCCACATGAAGTGGAAATCGCCCAAGGATAAACTTCGCGGTGTGGGTACCAACTTCCTTCAGGCCGGGGTCACCCTGCGCGTGGGTTTCCGCCACGCGTACGCCTTCGGCAGCTACAACTTCACGGAGGTGTTCCGCGAAGGGCGCGGGCCACGCCTCAATCCCTACACCGTGGGACTCGGATTCGGATTCTGATAACCTCATAGCGCTATGAAACGGTTAATAGTGATACTGCTGGCTGTCGTCCCTCTGGGAGCCGCCGCGCAAAACAGGGCGATAGAGGCCATGGCCAAAAAGTACGCCGACCGCGACGGCTTCTCCACGACAGTGGTGAAAGGCGATCTGTCGAAAGGATTCGCCGGTTCGCTCAACATCGAGAGTGTCGACATATCCAACATCATCAAAGACATAGTGTCGATAATCGTGATCCGCTCCGACTCTTCCGACGAGGAGTTCGCCCGCGAGGCGGCGGACGCCGTGGCCAAGGGCTACTCCACCGTGATGTCGTTCTCGTCGGAAGGCGAACGTGTGAGGTTCCTGCTATCGGATGAGGCGACCGGTAGCGACAACGAATTCGTGATCGTCATAATGGGCAAAGAGACCAACCTCGTGGTGAGCATCGTGGGAGACTATAAGCTCGGAAAAGTGACCAAACAAGAAGAATAATAACCTTGATAAATCTTAAAACCATGAAAAAAGTATTATTATCGGCAGTGGCGGTCATGTTCGCCCTCGCCGCCGCGGCACAGAACAAAGCGATCGACGCCCTGGCCGAAAAGTACGTCGACCGGGAGGGTTTCACCGTCGTCAACGTGGACGGCCAGGCTCTCAAAAACATGAGCGGCATGTTGGCAGGCTCCAATGGGACAATAAAGTTCGACGAAAACGCCCCGGAGATCGAAGTGGGCGAACTGCTCGACAACATCGTCTCGCTGACGGTTCTCGTCCTCGAACGCGGCGACAAGGCCTTCGCCGAGGAGGTCCACAGCGCCGTCTCCTCGAAACAGTACTCGCCGATGATTTCGTTCAACGAGGAAGGTTCGAATATCAGGGTGCTGAGCTCCGACATCAAACGCGGGAAACTCCGCGGAAACCAGGAGATAGTGGTGACGGTGGTCGATGAAGACGACGTCGTTCTCGTAAGGGTCATAGGCAAGATCGACACCGAAACCGTTTCGAAGATGGTGAGCTCGATGCAAAAATCATAACTCCGCCTCCGACAAAAAAAAGACCTTTCCTCAAATTGAGGAAGGGTCTTTTTTCATACCGGGACGCGTTGGACTTTCGGAGCATCGCATCCGGATGGATTGTCATCAGAGCACGACACGCTCGATTTCAGTAATCTCCGGTTCTCCGTGGATCGGAGCGTGGATCTTCACGATGGCCGGATAGCGGTGAGGTTCATGCGTCGCGGGCATCCCGTAGCAGAAGAAGCGGTAGTTGGTGCCGTTCACGATCTGTTTGGACACCTTCTCGGGGGTGAACGTCGCCCCGACATGATGCTTCATCGCTTCATCGAACACTTTTTTGTCACTGGCTGTCAGATCCTTAAATTGAGTCCATCCTCCGGGAACCGTCAATTTCTTTTCCAATTCTTTCTCGGCTGTCATAACTCCTCCGGTTTTCATAATTTTTACATTTTTAAGAATTAATACATCGGTTAACATGATGTATCGTTTCCCAAAAATTATTCCAACGGAAGCTCGTCGGGAGATTTTTTTTTGGAGTTTTTCAGTCGTTGCGCTCTTCATCCCCTACTCTTTTTGCATCTCCGTGAGCAGGGGCCAGAAACGGCGCGGCATGTGCTGGCGTTGGAGGCGGGCGTTGAGACGCTCTTTGATCGCCATCGAGTCGATATATTTCCTCCACATGGTCTGGAACAACTCCTCGTTCGCGGCCAGCATCTCCGGGTCGAGCGTGCCGCCCGTCAGATGGGCGTCGTCCTCCATAGTGATCTCGGTCACCTCGTGGAGGTCGTAATAGTAGCCGTAGTGCCTTTTGATGTCGTAGATGAGCCAACGCTGATCGCGGAAACGGTCGCGGAAATAGGGGATCGCGAGCGGCAGGGCGTTGTAGCGCGGCGACACGGGGGCGAAATATGTGGCCCCGGCCCCGTGGCTCACGGCAAACTGCGGGTCGTCCGGGGCGTCGGCGCCCTTCTGGAAACGGGTGAACTGCATCAGGTGCTCGCGCTCGTGGGCCACCTTCAGGGCGAGTTGCTTGACGCGCAGGATGTCGGGATCGGAGAAGTCGGTGTGAACCTTCACGGGGCTGTCGAAGGCGCGCCGCATGTAGCGCGCGAGCATCATATCCACGCCCGGTTCTTCGCTCAGCCACCCCATCGTCAGCATGTTGCACACGTCTTTGGGTAGTTTTTTTCCGAGCGCCGTCCACACGCGGCCCGCCTTTTCGGGATCGGTGACCACGGTGTGATCCTCGTCGGTGAAAAGCGGCGCGGGCTCGCCCTGTTCCAACAGCGCGTCGGGCCACATTCGCCGCGCGTAGGCGTCGAAAACGGCTGTCAGCAGGCCTTCGAAGGTTTTATCGTAGCGAAAAACTGTCATTTTTCTTATTTGGTAATTTGATGGTTTGGTAATTTGATGATTTGATAATTTGATAATGGGCTACGCGGAAAAAACCGGAGGCTTTTAAGCTTCTGCGAAAAAAAATTTCTATGAAAATTGCCGTCGGTTTTAACCGACGGATACGACACCGACCCCATAACCCCGGGCTTTAGCCCAATTGCAGTGTGAATGGTTGGGCTAAAGCCCGGTTGGGATGAGAGGTTCTTAATTATCCGTTGGCTAAAGCCAACGGCAATTTTCATATTATCTGGATTGCTTCGTCACTATCGTTCCTCGCAATGACGTTCTGCGTAGCTCATTATCAAATCATCAAATTATCAAATTAACACTCACTCCGGGAAAACGAGAACTCCCTGGTCGGGGCCGGGGGTTTTGCGGGAAGGGCGTTTGGTGGTCAGCACTTTTCGCACCAGATCGGGGTGGAGGTCTCCGATAATCACGTTTTTCGACGGGATACCCCCCGAAATTTCACCGCATGTGATGAAATATTGCGCTTTTTTCATCACCACCCCTATTTTTTTGAGGGTCTCTCCCGTAATTCTTCCGTGTCGGCGCGCCGCGACTATCAATTGCGCCGACTTGACCCCTATGCCCGGCACGCGCAGTATCATCTCGTAGTCGGCGCGGTTCATGTCGACTGGAAACTGCTCGGGGTGGCGGAGAGCCCACGCGAGTTTAGGGTCTATCTCCAGATCGAGGTTCGGATAGCTCTCGTCGACTATCTCCGCGGCCCGGAAACCGTAGAAGCGCATCAGCCAGTCGGCCTGATACAGGCGGTTCTCGCGCACGAGCGGCGGCTGCGAAAGGGCGGGCAAACGAGTGTCGTAGGAGTTGACCGGGACGAACGCCGAGAAGTAGACACGCTTCATACCCTGCACGTTGTAGAGCTTGGTCGAGAGCTTCAAAATCTCGCTGTCGCTTTCGGGCGAGGCGCCCACGATCATCTGCGTCGACTGTCCGGCTGGAGTCCACTTGGGCGCGCGGCGGAACTTGCGGCGATCCTCTGCGCTCTCCAGAAAGTTCTGGTGGATGTATCTCATCGGCTGATATACGCTCGCGTGGTCTTTCTCGGGTGCGAGCAGTTTGAGGTTCTCCTCGCGCGCTATCTCGACGTTGACGCTCAGGCGGTCGGCGTACAGCCCCGCCTCCCTGACCAGAGCCTCCGAAGCCCCGGGAATGCTCTTCATGTGGATATAGCCGTTGTAGCGGTGAACGGTGCGCAGATCGCGGATCACCTTCACCATCCTTTCCATCGTATAGTCGGGGTCGCGCATCACTCCCGACGACAGGAACAGCCCCTCGATGTAGTTGCGGCGGTAGAATTCGAGCGTCAGTTCGACGAGTTCGGCGGGGGTCATCGTTGCCCTCGGCAGGTCGTTCGAGCGGCGGTTGATGCAGTAGGCGCAGTCGTAGATGCAGTTGTTGGTGAGCATTATCTTAAGTAGCGACACGCAGCGGCCGTCGGCGGTGAAGCTGTGGCAGATGCCCCAGCCGTGGGCGCTGCCTATGTGGCCGTCCTTGCCCCGGCGCGTGGTGCCGCTCGACGCGCACGACACGTCGTATTTGGCGCTCTCGGCCAACACTCTGAGCTTTTCTATGACCTTTTCGTTCATGGGGGCCTGCAAGTTACGACGGATCGCGCGGTGAAAAACGCCTGCCCGCAAGGCATTATCAACAAGTTGTCCACATTTATCTCCGATTTGCAGATTTCGGCGGAAGTTACTATTTTTGGAGTTTATTTATTTACAAACCCCCTACCGATACGATGAATCACAAGTTTATAATCATAGCCGCCGCTCTTGTTTTATCCATTGGCGCAAACGCTCAGGAGCAAAAGAAACAGCCCGCCGTGACCGTCAACACGACGGGGACGGTGCGCGCGAAATTCGAATACCAGCCCACGGAGGGCAACGCCCGTTTCAATGTGCGCACCGCGCGCTTCGGCATAGGCGGCAAGGTCTACGACCGGCTCGACTATATGATGGAGATCGACCTGGCGGACGAGGGAAAGATCAAAATGGTCAACGCCTACATCGGCGCCCACATCTACAGGGGCCTTAGCTTCAACATCGGTTTCATGCGGGTGCCTTTCTCCATCGACGCCCACCGTTCGCCGCACACGCAACTCTTCGCAAACCGCTCGTTCATCGCCAAACAGGTGGGTAACGTCAGAGACGTGGGAGCTACTCTCGGATGGAAGTTCGACGGAGGGGTGCCGATAAACATTCAGGCGGGGATATTCAACGGCTCGGGATTGCCCGAAGACCTGCAAACCTACTGGACGCGCTCTTTCAACTACTCTGCCAAAGTGCAGGCGGGCATTCTGCCCGGAGTGAACCTCGTGGCGGGATACCACACCACAAAACCCGAGCAGGTGAGGATGCACATGTACGACGCGGGGCTCACGTACACCGCCGGACGCTGGCTCGCGGAGGGTGAGTATCTGCGCAAAGTATACTCCGGCGGCGCGTTCGACGCCGTCAACTCGGTGGACGCGTTCGTCAGGTACGGCATCCCGACGGACAGGGGGCCGTTCGAGCGCATCTCTTTTCTGGGTCGGTACGACTATCTCGGCGACCACTCGAGCGGGGTCGCCCTACCCGGCGGCGGGCTCGTCGTGAACGATCCCGCAAGGCACCGCGCCACGGCCGGAGTGACCTTTTCGCTGGGTCTTCCCTTCATGGCCGACATCAGGCTCAACTATGAGAAATATTTCTATCGCACGGGCGTCACCGCAGGCCCTTCGGATCACGACAAGATCGTGCTCGAACTGATGGCGCATTTTTAACGTGGCGGAGCGATGGGACGGATGAGATTTTCGATAACGGTTGCCGCGATTCTCGTCGCGCTGTGCCTGTCGTCGTGCTTGACCTCGCCGCAGGAGCGTCTGACCGATATCGAAGAGCGGCGTAAGGAGTGGGAGGCGCAGATGAACGAGGCTTTCCCCGATCGCACCACCGACACCGTGGAGCTTCGCCGCAGGCTCGAATATTTCCGCCGCAACGGCAACCTCGTCGGCCAGCGCGCCAATCTGCGGGCGCTCGGTTTCAGCGCGCGCAACAATTCGCTCTACGGCCGGGCGATAGAGTACCACACGGAGGCGCTCGCTCTGGCATACGAAGTTGCCGACACGGTACCCATCACGAACCTGCTCAACGAACTGGGCACCGACTTCCGCCGCACGGGGGCGCACGAGGAGGCGATCAGGTATCACTATGCCTCGCTCGAAATGGCGGAGCATTACGCCGGGAGCGACACCGCGATGGTCACCCGCAACATGGCCGCCGCCTACAACGGCATCGGCATCGTCTACAGTGCGATGAACGAAAAGGCCGAGGCGATCGGAGCGCTCGAGAACGCGTTGCGCATAGAGACCGGCAAGAAGAACTATACCGGTATGGCGATGAACTACTCCAATATCGGCATCATACTGCTCGAGGGGGGCGACTACACGCGGGCGATGGAGTATTTCGAGTTGTCGCTTGAGAGCAACCAACGCATAAATTCGGTCATCGGCATAGGGCTGTGTAATTTCAATATCGGCACGGTCTACTCCCGGCAAGGCGAGTACGAAAAGGCGCTCGCACAATATCTGAAAGCCTACGACACTCTCGAAAGCCTCGATAAATCGCACTGGGTGAGAGCGGTTTTGAGTATCGGCGAAACCTATATGGCTCTGGGCGACTATCGCCGCGCCAAATCGTATCTCGACGAGGGTTTGGATGTGGCCACGGGGATCGACTTCCCCGCCTACATCAGGCAGGCCCACGCCCTGTTGTCGGACTATTGGTTCGCCGTGGGAGATTACCGCCGTTCGAGGGAGGAGTTGAGCCAAAGCGTGGCGTGGGCCGACACTGTGCGCCGGGAACTCGAAACGAGCCGTTTCATGGAGCCGCGCATCCGGTACGAGACGGGGCGTTTCGAGCGCCGGATAGCGCAAATGGACGAGGCCGCCCGCGTTCAGGCGGCGCGGCAGCGGATGGCGGTACTCATGGCGTTGCCGTTCATTCTGGCGTTGATATTCCTCTCCGTGTTCCTCTACGCCCGCCGCAAGCAGTCGCAACGAAAAGCCGCCGAGTTGAGAGAGCTCGAAAGGATGCGCTCCAACTTCTTCACCAACATTACCCACGAGTTGCGCACGCCCATCACGGTGATAAACGGCCTGGCGCGCCATCTGGCCTCGAGCGCGACGGACACCACCGAGGGCCGGACGCGCGATCTGGAAGCTATCTGCCGACAGGGCGACCAACTGCTGCATCTGGTGAACCAACTGTTGGAGTTCTCGCGCTCGGAAGCGGGGGTCGACCGGCCGCGCTGGCGCAGGGGAGATGTGGTGGAGTTCCTCCGCGTCGTGGCCGAGCCTTACATACGGTACGCACTGGGCCGGGGAGTGGGTCTGGTGGTATACAGCGAGGTGGAGAGCCTCGATATGAATTTCGCCCCTTCGCCTCTGAAAAAGGTGGTGACGAACCTGCTCTCCAACGCGATCCGCCACTGCGGACAGGGAGACGGAATAGTCGTGCATCTGCGCCACGATGTCGCCGCCGGACGGTGTTTCATTCGCGTCAGCGACAACGGCGAAGGTATTCCGCCCGACAGGTTGCCTCGCATATTCGAACTCTACTACACGTCGAGCTCGGGTAACGCCGGCGAAACGGGTTCGGGGATCGGACTCGCCCTTTCGAAGCAATTGGTCGAGGAGATGGGCGGTGGGATAAGCGTCGAAAGTACCCTCGGGAAGGGCGCCGAGTTCACCGTGTCGCTACCGGTCTCGACGGCCGGGATACCCGAAGAGTTACGCGAGGTCGAGGGTGGTGAGAGGGTCGTCGAGGCCGTCGGACTTTCCGAAGAGGAGACCGGCCCGGAATCGCCCAGAGGTGGAGGCCGAAAGACGATACTCGTCGTGGAGGATAGCCGCGACGTGGCCCACTATATCTCCACCGTTCTCGAACGGCACTATTCCGTAATCTGCGCCGCCGACGGGGGCGAAGGGCTTCTCATGGCCGAGCGGCACATGCCCGACCTTATAATAACCGACGTGATGATGCCCGAAAAGGACGGTTATGCCTTCACGGCGGAACTTCGCGCCTCGCTTGCCACCTCGCATATTCCCGTCGTGATGGTGACGGCGCGCGGAACCACCGAGGACAAACTGGAGGGTCTCGAAGCGGGCGCCGACGCCTGGCTCACCAAGCCTTTCGACGAACGCGAACTTCTGGCCCACATCCGGCAACTTTTAGAGAGCCGCGCAAGGTTGGCCGAAGTCTACTCCGACGCCCTTTTCCGCGCCGAACGGACTCCCGCCGCCGCAGACCGCAACATGGCCTTCATCTCGCGCCTTTCGGCCGCGGTGTACGCCCACCTCGCCGACGACGGATGGTTTCCGGGCGGCCTTTGCGCCGAGATGTGCCTGTCGGAGTCGCAACTCGGCCGCAAGCTCAAAGCCATGACAGGGCACACCATCTCGTCGTTCGTGATGAGGGCGCGTCTCAATAAAGCAAAACAGCTCCTGGCGCGGCGCGAGCGGAGCATCACCGAGGTAGCCTTCGCGTGCGGCTTCAACGATCTGAGCTACTTCTCGCGCTCGTTCCGCAAGGCTTTCGGCTACACTCCTTCGGATTTCCTGAAAACTCCCGAGAACAACGGTTAGCGGTTAACGGTTAACGAGCAGGATTTTTGTCCTGCTTTTTGTTTATCTACGAATTGGACTGCAATATTCGTTTAAAATCAGCTATTTAGTCGCCATTTGTGCGGAAATAGTGATACCCTGCTTCAAAAATCGCCGATTTCGTCCTATATTATGCCGATAGTGTGAAAGCCTCCTGAACGGAGGCTACTTATTTTTGTCGGACGTGCAAAACGTTAACACACATTATTCGATATATGAGAACAGCGAGAATTTTGACGACGGCGGCGGCGATCCTGCTTGCCATCGGTGCGGTGGATCATGCGCAGGGACAGGGCCTTCTCAAAAGGTTGGGTAGCAGGGTGGCCGACAAAGTGGCCGACGCGGTGCTGGGCCCGGAGGAGAAACCCCAGGACAGGCCGCAAGGGCGGCAACAGCCCTCCGAAGCCGCGGCAAACGCCTTCGGTCTCGGCGGAATGATGCAGCAGGATCGAACCGGCGACTCCGGCGGGCAAACTCCCGAGCGTATAAATCCAACCTCGCTCGTGAAAACTCGCCTTGCCGCTACCGCCTCGTGGGACGATGTGGTGACCCCGAGTTCGGCCTCGACCCTCGACGGACTGATACGCGAACTGCCGGGACTTCCCACCGTGGCCGATCTTGTGAACCCCGATGCCGAAAAGCGTGCGGCATACTACCGCAAGATCGCCGCGGTGAACGCGCGGGTCGACCAGCTTGCCGTCGAGCAGACCTGTACACAGGGAGAGCAGGATACTTTCCTTGAGAAACTCTACGCCGAACAGGCGGCGCGTTTCGGTCTCACAGCGGCCGAATTGAAGGCTCTCGACAGCGGCGAACTCTCCCCGGCAGAAGCCGAGCGGCTTCAGGAGCGTATTCTGGAGGCCCTGTTGGGCGGAGGCAACATGGCCGGTCTCATGGCGATGGCGGCCGAGGGTCAGACCAAACTCGACGCCGAAGGGAACATGAGCCAGGAGGATGCCATGGCCCTGCTCGCCAAACACGGCGGCTCGCTGAACATAGGGGAGATGATGGCGGCCGGACAAAGTTACGCCGCCGAGATGGAGCGCATGAACAAGCTCCACACCCGGCTGCTGGCCATAGAGCGGAAGATGGGAGGGGTGACCGCTCTCGGTAGCAGGGCACAGTACGGCGCCATCGCCGCCAAATACGATTCCGACCTCGCGGGGATGTACACCGACCTGTGCGCCGCCACCACGCCCGGAGCCGTCGACGCGATATATGAAAAGGCCGACGCGCTGGTGCGGAACTATCGCCGCGAAGCAGCCACGGCGTGGCTTGCCGAGCTTCAGGGACGCATGGAAAGCCTTGCAGCGGTATATCCCGAGATGCTCGCGCTGGAGGCCGACATGGTTGCCGAGGGGCTCATGGCTCCCTGTGCCCAAAGGGTCTCCTCGCTCAACATAGTGAGCCGGTTCGCGAATATTCTCGACGGCGCCTACCGCGACTTCCCGCAGACCGAAATGTTGCCCGTGTGCCGCGAAGTAATACTCACCCTGCCCGAGAATGAATCGCTGTTCACCACCGAGAGCGCGATGGCGACCACGGTCGAAGGGTTTCTGCACGGCAGCGAGATCATGGTCTACAACAGCGCCGACGGTAAGAATTACGTTTACGAGGGTGGACAAAAACGTCCGCTCGGCCCGAACGAGCCTGCCGATCTGGCCGCGCAAAGGGAGCGTCCGCGGCCCACATACGGCCATTGGACTTCGACGAACGGTATGCGCTCGGTGGATTACCAGCCCGACGGCGCACTGATGCTCCACGACGGAACGATATTCTATCCGCTCGCCTTCGAGATCGACGGCAACGTCGCGACCTGGATATCGCACATAGACAACAGGCTTGAAAAGTGTACATACAAACTCTGATACTCGCTATTGCAGGGGTATCCGGGGTGTGGGGTAGTTCGGGATTATCGGGGGATACGCCCGACTACCCCGCCCTTTTCGGAGAGAACTGGCGACGTGCCGAACAGTATGCCGACTCGCAACGCGAGGAGTGGAGTGAGATATGGGAGGTGTTCGGGGTCGATGCGCAGTTGGCCGAGGCGGTGGTCTTTCCCGAGATGGTGCGCTGGTCGGCTCTGCGCGATGTGATGGAGACGGCGGCAGTGAGGGCTTTGTATCAGAAACGCGGAAGCCGGAGAGCCGATTTTTCGATCGGCAGGTTCCAGATGAAACCCTCGTTCGCCGAGCGAATGGAGCGCGAATGGGCGGCGTGGCCCGAGAGCGCCTTGTATGGCTTCGCATTCGACACCGCCGACACGCCGGAAGCCCGTCGGGCACGCATCAGGCGATTGGACGAACCTCTGTGGCAGTGCGTCTATCTGGCGATCTTTCTGAGGTTGCTGGACGAGCGGGGCGGGGAGTTCCGGGACGCCGATCCCGTGCGCCGGGTGCGTCTTTGCGCGGCGGCCTACAACGCGGGATGCGGCGACCCGGCGGAAGTTCGGCGGTTGGAGGAAAAGCGATTTTTCCACACCGATTTCATTGCGGGCCCGCGCACTGTTTACCACTCATACGGCGACATTGCGGCGTACTATTATCAGTTACGAGTTACGAATTACGGGTTACGAGTTAATAAATAAATATTGAGAGTTATGAAAACCGGAAGATTATTGGTTGTAGCATTGGCGTTGGCCGCGGTTTCGACGGTGGAGGCCGACGCTCAGGGGTTCCTCGACAGGCTCGGAAAGCGTGTCCAGCAAAAGGCCGAGGAGGCCATAACACGCAAAGCCGAACAGGCGACGGAAAAGGTGATCGACAAGGTGACCGACGCCGACACATACAAGGGCGACGGCAGTTCCGAGGCCGGGCAACAAGCTCCACCCGCGGGCGCGCTTCCGGGAGGCGCGATGCCCGGTGCCGCTCCGGCCGCCCAACCCGAAGCCGCTCCCGTCCCGCAAGCACCCGGGCAGTCGCTCGAAATGGCTTATGCAAAGAGCGACTTCGTGCCAGGGGATGAGATCATGTTCGACGACGACGTAACTCGCGAACAATTAGGCGAGTTCCCCAGTCAATGGGATTTGCTAAAGGGCGTGGTCGAGGTTGCTCAGATCAACGGTGAAAAAGTGATTCTCGGCGTGAGTCAAGACGATCCGCGTATCGCTCCGCTGTTCGAGGATATGCAAAACTACCTGCCGGACAAGTTCACTATCGAATTCGACTTTTGGGTGGGGCCCTGGGCCGCGGGACTCGAAAATGGCAATCCGGAAAACAATTACCGGCTCTATTTTTTCAAGCCCGGTTCGAGAAGTCAGATTCAGGACATATACATTACCAGTTATCATTATAACACCTCCGACTTTAGAACAAACCTGAATTGGCACTACACCCCCGGCGGTGGCGGGGACGGCCGTGGCGGTAATGACGACTCCTTCCGCACCATTCCGAATGCATGGAACCACTTCGCGCTTTCGTTCAACCAGCGGGCGATGAAAATTTACATCAACGGCGTGCGCTACGCCAATATTCCCAACACGGAAGCACCGGGGCATTTCGAACTTCAGTTTTATCGTGGCGGCGGATGGCACGCGCACAACTCCTCCATTAAGAATTTCCGCATAGCCAAAGGCGCAGTGCCTCTGTACGACCGTATGATGTCGGACGGGAAATTCATCACTTACGGGATCACTTTCGATGTGGGCAAAAGCACCATCAAGCCCGAAAGTATGGGGGAGATCAACCGTATCGTACAGTTGATGAACGAAAATCCCACCCTGAAATTCTCGGTCGAGGGACATACCGACAGTACGGGCAACGCCGCCTCGAACCAGACTTTGAGCGAGGCGCGCTCCTCGGCTATCGTGTCGAAGTTGGTCGAGTTAGGGATCGCCGCCGACCGTCTCGCCGCCTCGGGAAAGGGTCAGAACTCGCCCATCGCCGACAACTCCACCGACGAAGGCCGCGCCAAGAACCGGCGGGTGGAGTTCGTCAAAATGTAACAAACGTGAGTTCGGGATAAGGAAAATATGTTATTATATTTTGTTTTAGTACGTTGTTCTTATTTTCCCTATCCCGAGCTCACGTTAACGGCTTTTTCAAAGCCTCTTTATTGTTTAATCACCCCTCCCACCGCCCTCCCCTAAATGGGAGGGCCCTGTCGCGGCCAAGGCCGCTCCGGAATAAGCTCTGAGTCCGAAATAAGCTACACTCATTCCGAACTCAGGTTAACAACTACATTTTTTACTAACCCAATTTTTTTTACTCTTTAAAAACTTTAACAAAATGAAAAACATCTACAAAGCCGCGATCGTAACCATCGCACTCGTAATGACCGCAGTAACCGCGCAGGCTCAGGAAAAAGGCGACATGGCCGCCGTGGCGAAATTCGCCTTCGGCACCGGCGACCGCTGGAGCAACTTCGGCATCGGCGCCGAGTTCCAGTACAACGTTATGGATCCGCTACGTCTCGAGGCCGGTTTCACCTACTTCATTCCCAAAGACAAGCTGAGCATGTGGGATCTGAGCGTCAACGCCAACTGGCTGTTCCGGGTGGGCGGCGGTGTCAACGTCTATCCGTTGGCCGGAATCGGTATTCTCGGTAGCAGGGTCAGTGTACTGGGCGTCAGCGTCGGGGCCAGCGATTTCGCCTTCAATATAGGTGGCGGCGCCGACTTTTTCGTGTCGCAGAGCATGTTCATCAACGCCGAGGCGAAATACATGATCGCCTCCGGCGGTCGACTGATCCTCTCGGCGGGGGTCGGATTTATGTTCTGAAAATATCGGGTATAAAAAAGGGCTACGCGCTGATTGACAGCGCGTAGCCCTTTTCGTTTTCGGTTTCCGGCTTACTGTGCGGCCGTGCCGTTCATTACGACGTTCACGCGGTTGCCCTGGTCCACCAGACGGCGGGCGAAGTCGCGGATATCCTCACGGGTCATGGCGCCGACGGCCTCGGCATAGCCGGTGACGTGGTCGCGGCCGTTGAGATAGTAGTTGCGCATACTTCTCATCCAGAAACTGTTCTCCTGACGGTTCTGAATGTCGGTCTTGAGCATATATTCCCTGATCTTCTGATAGTCGGCTTCCGAGGGGCCTTCGGTGGCGAGGCGTTCGAGTTCGGCCACGATCAACTCACCCATGCGATCCATCAATTCGGCGTTGGTGTCAATCATCGTGAACATGACCGCCCGGCCGGTGTCGGAGTCGAGCGTGCCCTGAACCTGCGGGCTGTAGGTTCCGCCCTCGTCCTCGCGCAGGGTCTCGAAATAGCGGCTGAACAGCACCTGCCACATGGCGTCCATTCCGATGGCGTTCTCGAGTGTCGGTTCCACGGCGCCCGTGGTCACGAATGTCGTCGTTACTTTGGGAGTTTCGACCGTGCGTTCGAAATAGTTGGTGACGTGGCCTCTCACTGCCGGGACGGGAGTTCCGGCGATTTCGCCGCTCCGGGTCGAGGGCAACGAAGCTATGTACTGTTCGACCAGCGGCTTGAGGGTTTCGGGATCGACGTTGCCCACGAACAGGAACGTGAAGTCGGAGGCGTCGGCGAAACGGGCCTTGTGAAGTTCGAGCGCATCGGAGTAATCGACGGCTTCGACCATATCGGCGCTCGGTACCCTCTGGCGCGGATTGCCGGCGTAGAGAGTGCTCGAAAGCGAGTCGGAGTAGACGAACATGGGGTTGGAGGCCATGTTGCGGTACTGGGCGGCCGAGCGGTTACGCCACGAGACGAAAGCGTCGTCGTCGCGGCGCGGCGCGGTGAATTGCAGGTAGACGAGTTGCATCATCGTTTCGAGGTCGCGCGGGGCGGCCGTGGCGGTGACCGATTCGTTCACCTCGCCCACCGAAGCCGACACTCTGACGTTCTTTCCGGCAAGGGCTTTGGGAAGGTCGGTGGCGCTGAAATTGCCCAGTCCGCCGACACCCGCGACTTCGTCGAGGAACATCACCTCCACGTCGAATTCCTCTCCGATGAGCGACGATCCTCCGGCGCTTACCGCCGTCATGCGCACTTCGTCGTCCTTGTAGGTGGTGGGCTTCACGACCACCTTCGCACCGTTGGAGAGTTCCCACACCGTGGCGTCGAAAATGGTGTCGTGCGCGGTGGCGGCAACCGAACCGGCGGCCGGCAACACGGGTACCAGGGGTTCGTCGGAAACCTCTTCGACATAAGGCTCGGTTTCGCTGGCGGCAACTTCACCGAACACGCCGAGTATCTCCTCTTTCGAGGGATAGACGGCACCTTCTTTGTCGGGGCCCTGCATCATGATGATGACGTTCTTGTCGGTTATCAGTTCCTGGACATATTGGTTGACAAGTTCGAGCGGCAGCATGGGTACCAACTGGTTGTAGAGGGCGTACTCGGTCTCGATGCCGGGAATGGGTTCGAAGTTGGTGAAAGAGCGGAAATATTCGTTGGCGTAGGTGCTGCTGCGCTGTTTTTCGCGCTCGTTATAGGCGGTTTCGATCCCGGTGAGGAAATCGGCCTTCGCGCGTTCGTACTCCGAGGCTGTGAAACCGTGCTGTTTGACGCGGCGGATCTCGGTCAACAGGGCCTTCAGGCCTTTGTCGATACCCGCCTGGTCGGTCACGACGGCGCCGGTGAACGCCTCTTTGGTGGCCGTGATGCCGAGTATTTGCTGATCGAACACCCCGGCGCCCATAAAGGGAGGCTCGGCCTGCTGGGTGAGCTCCTCGAGGCGCGCGTTGAGCATGGTGCCGACCACGCCGCTCAGGAACGACTGAACGTAGAAGGCGGGAGTGTTGCGGTACTCCACGGGAACGGGATCGTGTTTGTACATCACCATCGTCTGGACATAGGGCAACTCCTTGTCTTTTGCGAAGGCCACGATAGGTTCGTCGTTGTCGGGGACGGTGTAGTAGATCCTCTCGGCGGGATCGGCCGGTGAGGGGATCGCACCGAACAGAGCCTTGATCTTGCCCTCGATGGCGTCGACGTCCACATCGCCCACCACGATTATGGCCTGAAGGTCGGGCCTGTACCACTTGGCGTAGTAGTCGCGAATAACCTCGTAGGGAAAGTTGTCGACGACCTCCATCGTTCCGATGGGCAGGCGGTGGCCGTAGCGGCTGCCTTCGAAAATGACGGGTAGCAACTGGTCGAAGATGCGCATCTGGGCGCTCTGGCCGGTGCGCCACTCCTCGTGGATCACTCCGCGTTCGGCGTCGATCTCGGCGTCCTCCAGAGAGATGCCGTTAGACCAGTCCTTAAGCACCAGAAGGGCCGAGTCGACCACGCCCTGGCGCGCCACCGGAATATTCATCAGGGTGTAGATCGTGTAGTCGAGGCTCGTACCTGCGTTGATGTTGTAGCCGAACTTGGCGCCCACCGATTCGAGGTACTGCATGAGGTTCTTGCCGGGAAAATTCTCTGTTCCGTTGAAAGCCATGTGTTCCAGAAAGTGGGCAAGGCCCCTCTGATTGTCCTCCTCCTGTATCGAACCCACCTTCTGGGCGATGTAGAATTCGGCCTGCCCGGCGGGCAGTTCGTTGTGGCGGATGTAGTACGTCAGGCCGTTGTCGAGCTTACCCGTGCGAACGGCGGGGTCGACGGGAAGCGGGCCCATCTGAGCCATCGCTCCGAGCGAGCAGAGCAGCGTCAGGGTGAGCGCCGCCATCTTTTTGATCGTTTTTTTCATTAAGTCGGATTTTTTTAAAAGGTTATTGTTATTGGAGATTTTCGTCGAATTCGAGAATGTCGCCGGGTTGGCAGTCGAGCACGCGGCAGATCGCTTCGAGGGTCGAAAAACGAATGGCGCGCGCCTTGCCCGTCTTGAGGATCGACAGGTTGGCCGGGGTGATGTCGACCTTTTCGGCCAACTCGCCCAACGACACCTTGCGCCGGGCCATCATCACGTCGAGATTTACTATTATCGCCATCATGTCAGATCGTTAAGTCCTGTTCGCGCTGCAGTTTGCCCGCGAGGTTCATTATTTCGGTCATGGCTATAAGGATCAGCGCCACGATGAGCATCGAGGGGGTCAGGCTGAGTTGTACCTCGTAGCCTTCGAGCACAACGTTGGCGCGCAGCCACAGCCACTCCTGCAACATCATCAGACACGTGATGAGCCCTATCGCCCCGAACGACCATGCGATCCGGCGCATCTGCACGATATTGTCGTGTGAGAGGATCGGCCGGCGCGGAAACCCGACGGCGAACATCCCAAGGCTCACCAGAAAGAACAGCGTCGCTCCCACAATCGCGAAAGACATCAGCAGTATCAGGGCGTATGCCCACCCCGAGCGCCTTCCCATTCCCTCGGGCACAACGAGTTCGCTATCTATTTTGAGCGGCACGAGCGTTACCCCGCCGGAGAGTTGCAACGCCTCGGTGTCGGGATCGAGGGGTGTCACGCTGGAAAACATGTGGCGCGGACCGGAACCGATCATCCCTTCGGCGTCGGCCTGTCCCGCCCGGAAGCCTCTCGCGAACGCCTCGCCGCCTTCAGCAACGAAGTCAAAGGCTGTGATCGCCAGAAACGACACCAACACGGCACCGATCAGCAATTTTATTCTTTTCGATGTTTTATTTTCCATTTACGAAAAAAATTTATCGTTTTTCGATATCGCAAAGGAAAAAACTTTTTTTCTTATTTGCAAATTTTTTGATTATTTTTGCGATACTGTGGCGGCGGGGGATCGATATCACGCGGTTTTTGGAAAAGGCCGGGAAGTTTCCAATGGTCGACATGCACCGACCGGAATAGTAATCTCTAAAACCATGTGAACAATGAGAAAAATATCGACGATTCTTGTAGCCCTCGCGGCCGTGGGTTGCGGAACCGGCGCGGGCACTGTTACGATAGAGTACGACGAGGAGTCGCGCCGGGAAGTTTACGCCGCGCGGCGACTTGCGGAAGCTCTCTCCGGGTGCGGTTACACGGTGACGGACACCGGCGGCGACGTGCGGATCGGGTTTGCAGTCGACACGACGGCTCTTGTCACCGAGGCTTTTTCGATAGCGCCCCGGCGTGGTCGTATCGCGATCACCGGCGGTGACGAACGGGGCCTTATCTATGGCGCGCTGTCGCTGGCCGAAGACCTCCGGAACGGAATCGAGCTTCGGCGGGCAGTGGCGCGAAACGAGGCCCCCAAACTGATGCTCCGCGCCGTGAAGTTCGACCTGCCGTGGGACACCTACCGCCACAGCGAGGCTTTGGACCTTCACGACGAGATGTGCCGCGACCCGCGGTACTGGGAGGCGTTCCTCGACATGATGGCCGAAAACCGTCTCAACGCCCTGTCGCTCTGGAATCTGCATCCCTATCCTTTTATGATAGTTCCCAGGAACTATCCCGAGGCGAGCCCTTTCACCCCGGAGGAGTTCGCCCGGTGGCAGTCGCTCTTCCGTTCGATCATCGACATGGCCGCCGAGAGGGCGATCGACACCTACCTGATCCCGTTCAACATATTCGTGACGCCCGAATTCTCGAGGGCCTACAACGTGGCGATGGACAACCTCGACCACCATTTCTACGTTCGCGGCGAGACGGCGCAGATAGTGAAGGATTACACGCGCGAGTGTGTGACGCAGGTTCTGGAGGAGTACCCCGACCTGACGGGTTTCGGCCTCACGCTGGGCGAAGGGATGGCGGGCATGACCCCGCAGGAGAGGGAAGACTGGATGACCCAGACCATTATCGAGGGTATGCGCCGCGCGGACAGGCCCTCGAAGCTCGTCCACCGCGTGCCCTTTTCGAGCACCACCGAATCGCTCGGCATCACCGACGTGGAGACCGAACGCCTCACGCGCGCCACCATCGAACGCGAAGCCGCGATAGGTTTCACCGACGGGCCTATCTTCGCCGATTTCAAGTTCAACTGGTCGCATCCGCTCTCCACCACGCGGCTCATCAAAGTTCACGGCGGCCCTCTGTACGACACCTATTTCAATCCCGTGTCGGATAAATACAAGGTGACTTGGACGGCGCGCAACGAAGATATCTTCTGCCTCCGCTGGGGAGTGCCGGGCTTCGTGAGAGCGCACATCGAGGCAAACTCGCCTCCTTATGTCGGAGGATATTTCATCGGTTCGGAGACCTACATTCCCGCCAAAGATTACTTCACGGCCGACATGGAGGGCGCCGACTGGCGTTGGGCCTTCGAGCGGCAATGGCTCTATTACAAGCTGTGGGGACGGCTCCTCTACGACACCGACACTCCCGACGAGGTGTTCGCGGCGGAGTTCACTCGCCGGTACGGTCACGACGGTCGCGATCTGCTGGAGGCATCCTCCCTTGCGGGCACGACCCCGTTGCTGTTCGCCTCGGGCATCGACTGCGGTTGGGATTTCACGCTCTACGCCGAGGGTATGATGGCGCTCGACAGGGGCGAGTGGGAAGGTCAGCCCGGATTCCCGAGGGTGGAGTATGTCGGGATCGAGAGACTCATCCGGCAGGCGCCGCTCGACACCACTTTCGTCGGCGTGGCCGACTATGTGGCGCGGACGCTGGCGGGCGAAGGGTTCGGCGCCGACCGCACGACCCCGGTGCAGGTGGCCGACTCGCTGGAACGCAACGCCCGGCGGGCTATCGAACTCGTCGAAGGTATCGACCCCGCCGCCAATGCCAACCCTGCCCTGATCTACGAAGTAGCCGACATTCGCGTGTGGGCCAATCTGGGTCTTCACTGGGCCGAAAAACTGCGCGGGGCCATCGCACTCGAAACCTATCGCAGAAGCGGCGATAAAACGAAGCGACAGGAGGCCGTCGACCATCTGACCCGCGGCCTCGGATACTGGGACGAGGTGGTAGCCATCACGCGACCCTTGTATCTCGACATGCCCCTGACACACCTGAGCGAACAGGGCGGAGTGCGAAGCGAGGAAAACAAGCATCTGAGATTCCACTGGGAGACGATCCGTCCCGACGTCGCGCGCGACATAGAAACCGCAAAGCGATAAACGTGTGGCGGGCATCCGATAGAAAGCGGGCTTCAGACGGAGGCCCGCTTTCGTCATATAATCTCCCGCACAGAATGAAATGTAACATCGGTAACATATTTCGAGACATACAGGGAAGGAATGTAACGTAGGCGAAAGTTTCTGAAACATCCGCAAAGTCGAATCAAAATATATTTTCAGACCTTTGTGTCAACACTTGAATTACAACCTCTGCTAATACCTTACTCAATAAAAACCATAAAAAATCGCTACCATTATGAAGTTTAAAAACAGTACCTCGATTTTACTAACTGCCGTAGGGTCGATGCTCGTGGTGAGTTCGTGCGGACCGGAAATCTACAACGAACCCCCGAAGTTCGTTAATCTGCCCGATGGGCTGGCGGAAAAAATCGCGAAGTACGAGGCTATCAAAGAGTACACCGAGATCACGATGGGAGTATCCATCGACTTCGATCTCTACATGGGCGACGAGACTTATGCCGCTATCGTTAACGAAAACTTCGACGAAGCCACCGTTTTCAGCGGAATGTCGATCGGCGAAGGCGGTGCGGTCGATTACGCCAAGGCCGACCCTCTCGTCGCGAAATTGAAAGCTGCCGGTCTGAGCGTTTACGGGCAAACTTTAGTGTGGGATACTCCCGAGATAGCCGCCTACTTCAACAGCGTGCTCGGCGCCGCTCCAAAGGGGCCGAACCTGGTGACCAACGGCGACTTCGAAACGGGCGACATGACGGGTTGGACTGCCAAGAATCCTAATCCGGCGAACAATCCCGACAACATCACCATTCAGGCCGCCGCAAAAAAATCGGGCAATTATGGCCTTCAAGCTATTTCGACCGATGTCAGCGACAGCGAATGGAAATTGCAGTTCAATACCCAAACGTCGACGGTCATCCCCGGAAAGGCTTACATGTTGGAGTTCGACGTCAGATCGGACAAAGCCGGTTCGGCCCGGCTTTCGTTCATAGGCGGGATCGTCACGTCCGACAACCCCGCGAATCAATATCCGGGACTAGATTGGTACGGAACCGGCACCGTGGCGGGCAGTTTCGCAACCTCGTCGGCATGGAGCCATGTCGCCGTCCTCGTCACCCCCGCTACCGATGTTTTGAATATCGACTTCGACTTCGGTAAACTGCCCAGCGTAACCTACTTCATCGACAACGTGGAGGTGTACGATCCCGATCCCTATGCAAGTGTGCTTGTGAACGGCGATTTCGAGACGGGCGACAACACAAGTTGGGTATTCAAGAACGGCACCACCGGAATTTCGGTGGACGCGAGCGCCGCTCACGCGGGTGATTGGGGTCTTAAGGCCACCTCGGCCGACAACAGCGACAGTGCCTGGAAACTGCAGTTCAACACCACGGCCGAGAATCTAGATAACACGAAGATCTACACCCTCTCGTTCTGGATCAGAGCCGACAAAAACGCACCCGACGCGTGCCGTCTTTCGTTCCCGGGCGACTTTGTTAAAACTTCGCTCGACGGAACCCCCAACCAGTATCCTTCCATGAACCTCGATCCCGCCGGTGATTACGCATCGTATTTCTCCGTCGGAACCGATTGGAAGAAGATATCCTTCGACTATGTACCGGTCAACACGTCTATTTCGATAGACTTCGACTTCGGCTTATTGCCCGGCATGACCTACTTCATCGACGATGTTGCGCTCGGTGAAAAAGCTCCCGAGGGCAGCGGCGACGGAGAGGAAATGACCGTGGAGCAGATGCGCGATAAACTCGAACCCGAGCTCCAAAAATACATCGCCGACGCCGTCGCATACTTCGCGGACGATGTGGATGTTTGGGAAGTGGTCAAAGAACCGTTCAACGACGACGGAACGGCGAACGTGGCTCCGGCGGAAAACGAAGAATCCTTCAATTTCGGATATTACTACGGAGGCACCGGATATGTTTCGATAGCGTTCGAAGCCGCGCGTGAGGCCAACCCCGATGCCGTGCTCTTCATCAACGAATCGCGCCTCGAAACGGTTTCCACTGCGAAACTCGACGCCATCGTCGAATTGGCGGCAGGAGTCGGCGATATCGACGGTATCGGTACCGCGATGCGCTTCAGCCTCGGCGATTACGGCACCACGGTTACCAACGCCTCGATAGACAACATGTTCGTAAAGTTGGCCGCGACGGGTAAATTGATAAAGATCACCGAACTGGGTATCACCGTGGATTCCGCTCCGGGCCGCACCTCCCCGTTGATTATGAGCGAAGGGCAGCAAAAGTTGCAGGCCGAACTGTATCACCGCATAGTGATGTCGTATCGTGCCAACGTCCCCGCCTCTCAACAATACGGGATCGCCATCGGCGCCGTGTCGGACAAGGCCTCAGAGCACAGCGGCTGGTTCCCGTATGACGCACCTTACGTGCTCGACCTGCAGCACCAGCGTAAGTGGTCCTACAAGGCCCTTGCGGACGGTCTCGCAGGTGTCGCCCTGTAATCGTCATCCGGGACGTCGCTTTTCTTAACGACGTCGGAATAAAAGCCTCGGGAGTCCCACGATTCCCGAGGCTTTTGTCTATCTTTGTGCCGGAAAAATTCGTAACTCGTAACTCGTAACTCGTAACTCGTAACTCGTAACTCGTAACTCGTAACTCGTAACTCGTAACTCGTAACTCGTAACTTAAAAAAATGTTCGATCTGGCAATAATAGGCGGCGGCCCGGCGGGATACGTGGCTGCCGAGCGGGCGGGAGCAAAGAGTCTCTCGGTCGTTCTTTTCGAGAAGAACTCGCTCGGGGGCGTGTGCCTCAACGAGGGGTGTATCCCCACCAAGACGCTGCTTTACAGCGCGAAAACTTATGAGAACGCCCTTCATGCCGACAAGTACGGCATCGTGGCCGAAGGGGTGGGTTTCGATTTCGGCAAGATCGTCGCGCGCAAGAACAAGGTGGTGCGTAAACTCGTCGCCGGAGTGGGCGCAAAGATGAAGGCGCATGGAGTGACGGTTGTGAAAGGCGCCGCCATGATCTCGGGACGCTCGGCCGAAGGGATCGCCATCGAGTGCGCGGGCGAAAGCCACACCGCGGCCAACCTGTTGATATGCACCGGTTCGGAGGCGTTCGTTCCGCCCATTCCGGGTCTGGCCGCGAGCGACGCGGTGATGACGGCGCGCGAGATACTCGACCTCAAGGAGCAACCCGCACGGCTCGTTATAATAGGCGGCGGGGTGATCGGCATGGAGTTCGCGAGTCTGTATAACTCGCTCGGCACCGAAGTCACGGTCGTGGAGATGCTGCCCGAGGTGTTGGGCGGAATGGACGCCGAACTCGCCGAGATGTTGCGCGGGGTGTATGCTAAAAAAGGCGTCGTTTTCAATCTCGGTTGCCGCGTGGTGAGGGTCGAAGGCGGCCTCGTGGTGTGGACGGACGAGCATGGGCACGAATCTTCGGCCGAGGGCGACAAAATCCTCGTGAGCATAGGCCGTCGGCCCGTCACGCAGGGCTTCGGTCTCGAAACCCTCGGTGTGGAGCTCGAACGCGGCGGCATCAAGGTCGACGATAAACTGAGAACCAACATACCCGGAGTTTTCGCCGCGGGCGACGTGACGGGCTTTTCGATGCTGGCCCACACCGCCTCGCGCGAGGGCGAAGTGGTGGTGAACAACCTCACGGGGCGGGCCGACGCCATGCGGTACGACGCCGTTCCGGGCGTGGTCTACACCAATCCCGAGGTCGCTTCGGTGGGCCTCACCCTTGCCGCCGCCGAAGCGAGCGGCCGGGGAGCGCGCGAAGTGAAACTGCCGATGGCTTACGCCGGGCGTTTCGTGGCCGAGAACGAGGGCGCAAACGGTCTCTGCAAAGTGGTGGTAGGTGAACGCGACGAGGTGTTGGGAGTACACATACTGGGCGGCCCCGCCGCGGAAATGATCTGGGGCGCGTGTCTGGCCATCGAGAGCGAAATGAGGGTGAGTGAACTCGAAGAGGTGATATTCCCCCACCCGACCGTCTCCGAGATCGTCAAAGAGACGCTGTTCTCGATGTAGACGAGGCGATTATACGGCCTTCTTCGTCATTGTGCGTATCCCGTTAGGGATACATCTATCGGTAGAACCCTCCGGCAGTCCACGAAACGGCGGACGAAGACAAGGGTCGGACACCCGTAAATCATCCCGCCGTCCGCCGTGAATACATATCCGGTCGCAACGGACGACGGGCAGACATATACATCTCAGACCGTCATCTTCGTCCGAGACCTCTGTTGCAAACCTTATCTCTACCGAGAGATATTCCCTAACGGGAATAACCTATCTCCACCTACTTTTGACATTGATCCAAATTTCCATGCAGTCACCATAAGCACGGATCAGCGCGTCGTATTCAGGATAAGTTCCACAACGGGAGTGGGGGCATCGGGCGAAAGCGGCAGGTGTCCCCGTCCTTCGTCCACTATCACGGTCATCTCGCCGCCGAGCGCCTTGTAGCGTCTCTCGACCTCGCGGGTCTGGCTCTCAAGATTCGGGTCGAGACCGCCGCAGACGTGAATGATCGGAACTCCCGCCCCGGCCAGAGGAGCGAGGTCGTCCATCGGCTGCACCGGAGCGATGCTTGCCCTCAGGATCGGGTTCTCGCCGTAGATGCACGCCACCTTGTCGGGATTCCTTTCGGCCCACACATACACCTCGCCCGTCGCCGCGCCGCTTCCCGCCATCACCGGCCGCCGGGAGAAACCGTGGCCCGTGAGATATTCATAGTACCTGTCCCACTGCTCCATCACAGGCCCCCGCGAGGTGGGTACCGGGCCGACCACTACATGGTATCCCGCCGCCAACAGGCCGAGGTCGATCGCCGAATCGCGCTCCGGAATGTCGGCGCGCCACACCCAGGGCATTCCCGGCGCCGGACGGGCCGGAGCGTAGACGGCGAGCCACCGCAGGCCGTCGAGATTGAAAGAGTATTTGCGGTACGCGCCGCCGAACTCGGGGCCCCACGTGCTTGCCCACACCTCTTCCGAGGCGAGATAATCGTAAGAAGGCGCGGCAGAGTAGAACCACGAACTCTCGTGCCGCTCGGGAAGCCACGAGGGACGCTCCGTCTCCGCGGAGAGTTCGGCGAAACTCCCCTCTATGAAATCGGCTATCGGGGCCGGGTCGCGAAGACTGTGGGGATGGTGAGCCGGGCCGTCCTTCAACACGACCGACATCCGCCCTCCCGCCGCGTGATAGATGCTCTCTATGTCGCGGGTGTACTGAAGTATCGGGTCGGTACTGCCGCAGATGTTCAAAAGGGGCACGTCCCTTTCGGCCAGCAGGTGCAGATTCCAAAGGGCCCGGGTGGTTATGGCGGGATTGTCGGCGCAGATCGCGAAGACGCGGTCGGGATTGTTCCCGCCCCACGTGTAGGCGTTGCTTCCGCCGCGGCTCATGCCTATAAAGGCCGCCTTGGACGACAGGCCCCACTCGCCCGTCAGAAATTCGTACCACGCATCCCACGTCCGGTCGGGATCGGTGTGGATGAAAGCGACGTGAAATCCGCGCCTGAGAAGTTCCAACTCGGCCTGCGGTTCGTGATCCCAATAGCAGCCGCGCCATGTCCACGGATTGCCCGGAGCGGCCTCGCGCGGGACGACCACTATGCAACGCCGTGTTCCCGGAGCGGGCGCATCGACACCCATCCCTTCGGCCTCGCTCTTGGTGACGGGGGTGATGGCGAGGGTCCGCTCGTCGATAACGTAGTCGTAACGGTCGAATCCGTGCCACAAACTTTTGGGGCCTTTCACAGGCTGTGCGAAGACCGAGGTAATCCCCAGAAACAAAGCCGCGACGAGGGCGGCCGGGAAGATTTTTTTCATATTAATCCTATTTGGTTGAGAAACAACAGGGCTATCACCACCGGGCAAACCCACTTTATCATAAATCGCAGAGGCACGAAAAGCCGCCGGGCGAAACGTCCCTCGCTCGTGAGTTCGGCCCTAAGCATCGCCTTGTCCATCGCCCATCCCGCGAACAGCACTATCAGTAGCGCCCCTATGGGCATCATCACCGTCGAGGAGGCCCTGTCGAACAGGTCGAAGATATCCATGCCCCACACCCTGAGGGACGAACCCTCCATCTGGGAGACGGCGCACAGCGAACCCAGAGCGAACACCGTCCCCGTGGCGAGAGCCAGCGCGCGCCGCCGCGTCATGCGGAACTCCTCGGAGAGCCACACCACTATCGCCTCGACGAGCGACACCGACGAGGTGATGGCCGCCATGAAGAGTATCGCGAAAAAGGCTATCGAGATCCAATATCCGCCGGGCATCTGCTGAAAAATGTTGGGAAGGGTCATAAACACCAGTTCCGGCCCCGAGGTGGGGTTGATCCCGAAGGTGAATACGGCCGGGAATATCGCGATGCCCGAAAGGATGGCTATGCAGACGTCCGACACCGCCACCGTGCCTGCTATGCGCGGCAGGCTTTCGTGCTTTTTCACATAAGAGCCGTAGACGGTCATCGCCCCCATGCCTATGCTGAGCGAAAAAAACGCCTGCCCCAGCGCCTGGAACACCACTCCGCCGTCGATCTTCGAGAAGTCGGGCTTCAGCACGAAGGTTATCCCCTCGCGGAACCCGTCGAGAAAGAGCGAGTTCACACCCAGCCCCACGAGCATCAGCGCCAGAAGCGGCATCAGTATCTTGTTGAAGCGTTCGATGCCCTTCTCCACCCCGAAGAACACTATCCCCGAAGTGAGCGCAAGGAACACCGACATCCACACCACCGGCCGCCAGCCGCTGTCGATGAAAAGTTTCAATCCGCCCGTTATTTCGGCGGGACTCTGTCCGGCGAAATCGTTCACCACCGAGCGTCCCAGAAAGTTGAGCGCCCATCCCGCCACCACGCAGTAGAACGACACTATCACCAGGGCGGTTGCCACGCCCAGGGTTCCTGTGTATTTCCACGGCCTGCCCGGAGCGAGTTTCTCCATCGCACCGTGGAGGCCCAGCCGCACCTGCCGCCCTATCGAGAGTTCCGACAGCATTATGGGCACGGCGATAAGCAGGCTCATCAGAATATAGACCACAATGAAGGCCGCACCGCCGTTCTCGCCCGCTATGTAGGGAAAACGCCATATATTGCCCAGTCCGACCACCGAGCCGCCCACGGCGACCGTTGCGCCGAAACGGCTTGTGAATGAACCTCTGGATGATTGCAAAATGTTGGTATGTTTGGGATTCAAAATGCAAATATAGTTCAATTTGTGGAACTTTCTTTTGGAAATCTCAAAGTTGTTCGTACTTTTGCAATGCCGGTGTGTGCGCACACACCACCCGGACAACAACCCGCCGCCAGATATCCGAATGAAACGCAGCACCGAAATACGCATAGTGGACATAGCGCGCCTTGCCGGGGTTTCGGCGGGCACGGTCGACCGCGTGATCCACAACCGTGGCAAGGTTTCGGCGGCGAACAAAGAGAAGATCGAGCGCGCGTTGCGTGAAACGGGTTACGAACCCAACCTCGACGCCCGCGCCCTCGCTTCCCGCCGCGAATACCCCATAGCCGTGGTGGCTCCCCTTTACGAAGGATCGGGATATTGGAGCATGGTGGGCGACGGGATATCGAAAGCCGCGGCCGAACTCCGAAGATATAACCTGAGCGCCGATTTTTTCCGCTTCGACCAGTACGACCGCTCTTCGTTCCCCACCGCCGGGGATATTTTCCGCGAAAAGGAGTATAAAGGGGTCGTCATCGCCACCCTGTTCGAAGAGAAGGCCACCGAACTCTCGGCGGAACTCGATGCGCGGGGCGTACCTTATGTCTACATCGACTCCGTTATCGAGGGACAGAGGGACGTGGCCTATTTCGGAGTGGACGCCCGCCGGAGCGGATACATAGCCGGGCGGATGCTCACGGCCGAAGTGGGGCCGGATGCGCGCATACTCGTGGCACACATAAGGTTCTCCCGCACGGAGATATCGCTTCAGATGCACGCCCGAGAGCAGGGACTTTTAGAATATCTCGCTGCGTCGAATCATCAGGGCGCCGTCGATCATGTGGAGCTCGACCCCGACGACGGCGGTTCCCTATCCCTACTCGAAAGCTATCTATCCGCCGCAGACGGCCCTGTGGGCGCGATAGTGCTCAACTCGCGCGTCTACGAACTTGCCGCGATGCTGGAGCGGTTGCCCGAAATGGTACGCCGAAGGGTCTTTACCGCCGGTTTCGAGGCCATCGCCCCCAACGTCGAGGCGATGAGGCGGGGCGGTGTCGGCCTGTTGATCTCCCAGAGGCCCGAACTTCAGGGCTACGACGCCGTAAAGGCGCTGGCGGGGGTGTTCCTGTCGGGCGCGAGACCTGCGAGCCGGGTCAACTTCATGCCGATAGATATCATCATACCCGAAAACGTCGAATATTACAACAACTATAAGCTATGAGAACTGAAATGGAAAACCGTTGGGGCACCCATCCCGACGACGTCAAACATTACGACACGGAGCGGTTGCGCCGCGAATTCCTTATCGAGAGGGTTTTCGAACCCGACGCCGTGCTGATGACCTACTCCCACAACGACCGCCTGATCGTTGGCGGCGCGATGCCGGTGAAGGAGGCGTTGAAGCTCGAAGCTCCCGAGGCTATCCGCAGCGCGTTCTTCTGCGAGAGGCGCGAGTTGGGGGTCGTCTGCATCGAGGGCGAAGGAGTTCTCGAAGTCGACGGAACGGCCTACACGATGGGTTACAAGGACACCGTCTACGTCGGCCGCGGTTCGCGCGAGGTGGTTTTCCGTAGCGTTTCGGCCTCAGCCCCTGCCAAATTCTACTTCGCCTCGGCTCCGGCCCACGCCGCCTACCCCACCGCGCAGATCACCGCCGCGATGCGCCGCACACGCGAACTCGGCAGTGCGGCCACTTCCAATGCCCGCACCCTGAACCAACTTATCCTCAGCGAGATCGTCCCCTGCTGTCAGCTTCAGATGGGTCTCACGGAACTGCACGAGGGTAGCGTGTGGAACACCATGCCGCCCCACACACACGACCGCCGCATGGAGGCGTATTTCTACTTCAAGGTACCGCCTCAGCAGGCCGTGTGCCACTTCATGGGCCAGCCTCAACAGACGCGCCATATCTTCATGGCCAACGAACAGGCCGTCATCTCGCCCTCGTGGTCGATCCACTCTGCCGCCGGAACGAGCAACTATACTTTCATCTGGGCCATGTGCGGCGAAAACCTCGACTACGACGATATGGATTCCTTTACCGCCGATAAACTTAAATAATCGATTTGATAATTTGATGATTTGATGATTTGATGATTTGATGATTTGCTACGCGCTAATAATTATCAAATTATCAAATTACCAAATTACCAAATTACCAAATTATCAAATTATCAAATAATTAATCATAATGAAAAATCTTCTTCTTGTTACGGCGGTGGCGGCCATGTGCGCCTGCGCGCCGAAAACGACCGTCACGGTCGAGAACACCCTCGATACCGACCGTTCGGCCGAACTCGTCGAGATTCCGACGGCGGAACTCGCCGGGATCGTCCTTGCCGAAGGGCAGACCTATGTAGTGGCCAACGCCGCGGGCGAGGTGGTTCCCTCGCAGGTGACCCACGACGGGCTTCTCGTGTTCCAAAGCGGCCTCGGCGCTAACGCGAAGGCGGTCTTCACAGTGAAGGCGGGTACGCCGCAGGAGTTCGCGGCCAAAACCTACGGCCGTTTCGCCCCCGAGCGGATGGACGACTTCATCTGGGAGAACGACCGCGTCGCCTTCCGCATCTACGGCGACGCGCTAATGGCTAAAGACGGCCCCTCGAACGGTATCGACGCCCTCTACAAGCGTTCCGAAGAGCCTGTTCTGGACAAGTGGTACGAAGACTATTTCTCCGAAGCCAAGCTCTCGTATCACGACGACCACGGCACGGGTCTCGACAATTACGACGTGAAACGCTCGCTGGGTGCGGGTGCGGCGGCTCCCTTTGTGGGCGGCACGCTCATTCTCAACAGCAACTTCACGGGTCACGAGGTTTTGGACAACGGCCCCCTGCGCACATCCTTCCGTCTGACTTATCCCGAGATCGAGATCAACGGCGCTCCCGCCTCCGAGACGCGCACATTCACGCTCGACGCCGGATCGCAACTCACCCGCGTCGATCAGCAGTGGGGAGTGACGGAACCTATCTCCGCCGCCGTGGGCTTCACTCTGCGTCCGGGCGAGGCACAATACGGAGCCGCCGAAAACCTGCTGATGGTCGGAGAACCGGACAATGCCAAGGTGAGCGGCGTGTATCTGGGCGCGGTGCTGCCCGAAAATTTCGGCGACCCAGTCCTGAACGAATACGAGATCGTGGCTCCGGTCGGCGCGGGTGTCTACCGTCACGCCCTGGCCGTCGTGCCCTACACTCCGGGCACTCCGCTCACATATTACACCGGATTCGGTTGGGAAAAGTGGGGCGACTGGACGTCGGACAGCTTCGCCGATTATCTTGCCGCCTTCGCCACCGCGCTTAAAACTCCGTTTGTCGTTAATTATAAATAACTCATCCTGTAGGGAATTCAACACAATCTACTATTATGAGAATAGTTACATTCGGCGAGGTGATGCTGCGCCTCGCGACACCCGGATACGAGCGGTTCAGCCAGGCCGCCTCGCTCACCTCGACCTTCGGCGGCGGCGAAGCCAACGTGGCGGTTTCGCTGGTAAATTACGGCCTCGAGGCCGACTTCGTGACGCGACTTCCTAAAAACGACATTGCGGAGTGGTGCATCGCCGAACTTCGCAAACGCGGGGTCGGCACCGACCGGATTGTTCGCGGCGGAGAGCGCGTGGGGATCTATTTCCTCGAAACAGGAGCCGTGGCCCGCCCCTCGAAGGTGGTGTACGACCGCGCCCACTCCTCGATAGCCGACATCGCCCCGGGGATGGTCGACTGGCGCGAGGTTTTGAAAGGCGCCGACTGGTTCCACTGGACGGGCATCACTCCCGCCCTGTCGCAGGGTGCGGCCGACGCATGTCTGGAAGCGATCCGCATGGCCAACGAAATGGGTGTGACGGTGTCGTGCGATCTCAACTATCGCAAGAACCTGTGGAAATACGGCAAGAAAGCCTCCGAGGTGATGCCCGCCCTCACCGAAGGGTGCGACGTTATACTCGGCAACGAGGAGGACGCCGAGAAGGTGTTCGGGATAAAACCAGAAGGATTCGACGTTGCCCACACGGGAGGCGAGGTCGACGCCGCCGAGTTCGAGAGCGTCTGCCGTCAGCTTCAAGCCCGTTTCCCGCGCGCCAAGAAAGTCATCATTACCCTGCGCGGTTCCATCAACGCCAACCACAACACCTGGGGCGGCGTGCTTTGGGACGGCGCCACGCTCCACGCATCCAAGAGGTACGACATCACCCACATAGTCGACCGTGTGGGCGGAGGCGACTCGTTCATGGGCGGCTTGATTTACGGCCTTCTGACCTACGACAGCGACGCCCGCGCGCTCGAATTCGCGGTGGCGGCCTCGGCCCTGAAACACACGATCTATGGCGACTTCAACCTCGTCACGGTTCCCGAGGTCGAGGCGCTTATGGGCGGTGATGGTTCGGGGAGAGTGCAACGATAAGTTACGAATTACGAATTAGCTACGCAAAATATTTATGGGAAAACAGTTTGAATTGAATGGGAAGACGGCTTTGGTGACGGGTGCGAGTTACGGCATCGGGTTCGCCATCGCAAGCGCGCTCGCCGAGGCGGGTGCGAAGATAGTCTTCAACGACCTGAAGCAGGAGTTCGTCGACAAGGGTCTTGCCGCCTATAAGGAGGCGGGGATCGACGCCAAAGGTTATGTTTGCGACGTGACGGACGAGGCCGCCGTGAACGAAATGGTCGCAAAGATCGAAAAGGAGGTCGGAGTCGTGGATATTCTGGTGAACAACGCCGGGATCATAAAGCGCGTTCCGATGACCGAGATGTCGGCCGCCGAGTTCCGCCAGGTCGTGGACGTCGACCTCAACGCACCGTTCATCGTCGCGAAGGCCGTTATACCCTCGATGATAGCCAAGGGCGGCGGCAAAATAATCAACATCTGCTCGATGATGTCGGAGCTTGGCCGCGAGACCGTTTCGGCCTACGCCGCGGCCAAGGGCGGCCTGAAGATGCTCACGCGCAACATAGCGAGCGAGTACGGCCGCTACAACATCCAGTGTAACGGTCTGGGGCCCGGCTACATAGCCACCCCGCAGACCGCTCCCCTGCATGAGGTGCAGCCCGACGGCTCGCGCCATCCTTTCGACGCCTTCATAGTGGCAAAAACTCCCGCCGAGCGTTGGGGCACGCCCGAAGACCTCGCCGGACCAGCTGTGTTCCTCGCCTCGCCCGCCTCGGACTTCGTGAACGGACACATACTCTACGTCGACGGCGGCATCCTCGCCTACATCGGAAAACAACCTTGAACAATTACGAGTTACGAATTACGAATTGGTTTGATGATGAATGTTTTAGAGATAATGGAATCGACCGGCATCGTGCTACAAGGGCGGCATCCGCACTTTCGAGTTCACTAATCGCGGCGAGAAGGCCTTCGAGGTGTTCGTCCGGCTCGTGAAGATGGCCGCCGAAGAGTGTCCCGGACTTGTGCTCGGCATCGGCTCGATCACGACCGCCGCCGACTGCCGCCGTTTCGTCGAAGCGGGAGCGCGGTTCGTCGTGGGCCCCGTTTTCAGCGCCGAGGTGCTGGAGGAGGCCGGTAAGCTCGGCGTACCCTACATCCCCGGAGCGGCAACGCCCACGGAGATTTTCAACGCCTGGAAAGCCGGAGCCGGGATCGTCAAGGTGTTCCCGGGAGCCGAATGCGGAGGCCCGTCGTTCGTTAAGGCTGTTTTAGCCCCCATGCCGTGGTTGCGGATCATGGTCACCGGAGGGGTCGAACCTACGCGCGACAATCTCACCCGCTGGTTCGCCGCCGGAGTGAAATGCGTGGGCATCGGTTCGAACCTTTTCCCGAAAAACCTCGTCGATGGGGGCAAATGGGACGAGATCGCGGCCCTCGTCGCCGAAACGCTTGCCATTGTAAAAGATTTGAGATAAAAGCTCCCGTCATTGCGAGCCGGAAAGGCGAAGCAATCCAGAATATGAAGCTGGATTGCCGCGTCGCCTGAGGCTCCTCGCAATGACGGTAAAAAAAAACATAACAAACTGTAAACCATGAATAAACTGCGAAATCCGAATGAAAAAATGACAAATTACCGCTGGGTGATTTGCGCGATGCTGTTCTTTGCGACGACCATCAACTATCTCGACCGCCAGGTGCTGTCGCTCACGTGGGACGAGTTCATCAAACCCACCTTCCACTGGGACGAATCGCACTATGGCAACATCACGGCCATATTCTCCATCGTCTACGCGATCGCGATGCTCTTCGCGGGGCGTTTCATCGACTGGATGGGAACCCGGAAGGGATTCCTCTGGTCGATCGGCGTGTGGAGCGTCGGCGCCTGTATGCACGCCCTGTGCGGTGTAGTGACCGAAGCGTGGACGGGTCTCGGTAGCGCCGCAGAGTTGGCGGGTGCCGTGGGCGACGTTGCGGTGGTGGTCTCGACTATCAGCATGTACAGTTTCATCGTGGCGCGCATAGTGCTCGCGGTGGGCGAGGCTGGCAACTTCCCGGCAGCGATCAAAACCACCGCCGAATACTTCCCGAAACGCGACCGCGCCTACGCGACGAGCCTTTTCAACGCCGGAGCATCTGTGGGAGCGCTCATAGCTCCTCTGTCGATCCCTCTGCTGGCCAAGGCCATGGGTTGGGAGGCGGCCTTCATCATCATCGGTGCGCTGGGCTTTATCTGGATGGGTTTCTGGGTCTTCATCTACAAAAAACCGCAGGATCATCCGAAGGTGAACCCGGCCGAATTGGAATATATCCTTTCGGACAAGGATACCGAACCGGAGATTAAGCAGGGAGACGACGAAAAGAAGGTCTCCTTCTGGAAGTGTCTTAGTTTCAAACAGACCTGGTCGTTCGCCTTCGGCAAATTCATGACCGACGGCGTGTGGTGGTTCTTCCTGTTCTGGACCCCGTCGTACCTCAACACCCAGTTCGGCATCAAGACCTCCGAAGGTATCGGCATCGCGCTCATTTTCACGCTCTACGCCATAACCATGCTCTCGATCTACGGCGGCAAACTGCCCTCGATAATCATCAAAAAGACCGGGCGCAATCCCTATTCGGCGCGCATGAGGGCCATGCTTGCCTTCGCGTTCATTCCGCTGCTCGTGCTTCTGGCGCAACCCCTCGGGACCATCTCGCCGTGGTTCCCTATCATTCTCATCGGTCTGGGGGGCGCCGCCCACCAGTCGTGGAGCGCCAACATCTTCTCGACCGTGGGCGACATGTTCCCCAAATCGGCCATCGCCACGGTCACCGGCATCGGCGGCATGGCGGGTGGCCTCGGGTCGATGTTGCTCCAGAAGGTGGCGGGCAACCTGTTCGTCCACGCGGGCGAGACCAACATGGCTTTCCTGGGTTTCGAGGGTAAACCGGCGGGATATTTCATCATCTTCTGCTTCTGCGCGGTGGCCTACCTCATCGGCTGGATCGTGATGCGCTCGCTCGTGCCGAAATACAAGCAGGTGGAGATGTAAAAAATATCTATACTGAATAACGAAAGACAGCGCCCCGGGGCGCTGTCTTTCGTAGATACGCTACCCACGACGGGAGGATTTACGCGCTTCTCCTCTTCATATAGAACTCCTCGATACCGACCGAGAATTTCGTCACGGCGAGGTTCCAGTCCCCGGGGGTGTTTATGATAAAATCCGCAGGCGGTATCACGACCTTCGTTTGGGGCAATTCGAGTTCTTTGAGCTGGGGAATGAACACATCCTTCCAAAGCTCTTTCGCCTCGCTGAAAGATTTCAGATAGTCGCCGTAGTTACCCCCTTCGGTGATGGTTATATCTTTGGCTATCCGATCCATATCATCGGACAGTGCATCCCAGGGCGCTTTAGCTTTTTCAACGAAGCCCTTGATAGCTTCGTCTTTATCCGAAACCTCCTTTATCGCGGTGTTCAGAGCCGTGAGCGCCACGATATCGTCGGTCAGGCCTGAGATTTTTTGTTTGTCTGTATCGATACTATTATTTAGGTCTTTCATCGCCTTTCGGTATGTGTCGATCATATAAGAGGTGACCCCCACGACAGGCAGCGTGGCAAACAATGCTAACAAAGATACGCCGGCTGTAAAAAACGCCCCCACGATAGACGCTATCGAACCAAGGATAGCCACTCCGTCGATTACTGCCATTATGGCGATCTGTTTTTTAAGTTCCCTGACCTTGTCGTTGAAAGTGTCTATTTCGTCTTTCAAGGCTTTCTTAGCATCTTCTTTCAATCCTTTTTCTTTACATATGAGATCGAAGATAGATAAAAAGTTAGCCTTCTGAGCATCGAAACTTTTGAGAAACGCATTCAGATTATAGACCAGATCGTCCAGATCGCCATGTATCAGGTCTATCTTGAATTTCATACTGTCGACGGCCGCTTCGAAATCTTCCTTAAGTTCCTCGTCCCCGGGGTTCTTCACCAGCTTGTTCAAAACGTCGATAATAGCGTCGAACTTGCCTACGAGGCCTTTATCGTCGGCCTTCACTCCCGAATCGTAAACCTGCACGAAACCGGCGCGGATATTACCGCTCCACAGATTCCATGCAAACAGAGAATCGTTAAGCCAAAAGTTTAATTTCTGTTTCGACTCTCCTGAAATGTTCAACAGGGTGATCATGTTCCGTAGCTTCGTCGTATCGACGCCGACAATGAAGCCATCGATAGCGGTGACGCACTCGACAAAAGTGGGTGCTTCTTCCGAGAGGGCGTTGCGGGTAGAATGTGGTTCTGAAGCTGCAAGTCGATGCAGCGCGCTAAAATGCGTGTTCATAACTAACTTATATTTAAAAGATTACTTTAGAAATTACCCTACTAATCGGCTTTCCGGATTAAGCCGTTCGTGGGATATTACTTACAATTTTGTGACATCGCAAAAAATACGCCACAAAACGACGTTCTTTTTTGTGTTTTACAAAAAAAACTCGCGTGTTCGTAATATTTTACTTATTCTAACACTGTGTTTTTGATAATTATCCTTATCTTTGAACCGACCCTCCAACCTTAAATCATAACCGATTATGAAATCTTATCTTAAATTGAAGTACGCCGTCGTAGCGATGGTTGCTGTTTTCATTGTCGCCTGCGCCGATTACGGCGATTCGGATAAAGCGGTCGATGAGACCGCTTTATCGAAGGAACGATCCGTTTCCGACGGGATCGTT
>QMCE01000079.1_pt1 | contig 37853 bp, 28 predicted proteins | sample 1821851 | NCBI WGS metagenome assembly QMCE01 (sample SAMN09453174, study PRJNA476694) | Termite gut metagenome, whole genome shotgun sequencing project. | isolation source: worker | host: Odontotermes sp. | place: South Africa:Pretoria | collected 2016-01-28 | reverse complement strand
GTGTACTCGAAGATGTCGGCGATGATCTTCATCGAGAATTCGGGCGGATAGATATAGGTGTTGCGCACCATGAACTCCTTGAGGATGTCGTTCTGGATCGTTCCGGCGAGTTGGTCGAGCGTCGCGCCCTGCTCCATTCCCGCCACGATGTAGAACGCAAGCACCGGAAGCACCGCGCCGTTCATGGTCATCGACACCGACATCTGGTCGAGCGGAATGCCGTCGAACAGCACCTTCATATCCTCCACCGAGCAGATCGACACCCCGGCCTTACCAACGTCGCCCACGACACGAGGGTGGTCGGCGTCGTAACCGCGGTGGGTGGCAAGGTCGAATGCGACCGAAAGACCCTTCTGACCGCTCGCGAGGTTGCGGCGGTAGAACGCGTTCGACTCCTCGGCGGTCGAGAAACCGGCGTACTGGCGGATCGTCCAGGGGCGCATAACGTACATCGTGCTGTACGGCCCGCGGAGGAACGGTGCGATACCGGCAGCGTAATTAAGGTGCTCCATACCGGCAAGGTCGGCGGCGGTGTACTCCTTTTTGACAGGAATGCGCTCAGAGGTGATCCACACTCCTTCGTCGCACGGTTTTTGGGCGGTGTAACACTCAGTCGCGGCCGCTCCCTTATAGTTCAATTCTGAAAATTTAGCTCTTTGCATACCGTCGGGTTATTTCGTGATACCAAGTTCTTTAAGATAGCCTTTCAGTGTTTCGAGTACGTTGCTGCGTACCGAAATGAAATGGGTGATGCCCTGTGCTTCGAGTTCGGGTTGCGAGGCGGGAGCTCCGGCAACCACAAGGATTGCCTTGTCGCCTATCAGTTTGTGGGCTTCGGGTGCGAGGGCCTGATAATCGTCGTCGCTTGCGCAGATCACCACGATCTCCGCACCGCTGGCCAACGCCGCTTTCGCCCCCTCTTCCACGCTACTAAAGAACGTATTATCAATGATTTTGATACCGGCGCAGGCGAAGAAGTTGCAGGCGAACTGGGCTCTTGCGCGCGCCATTGCCAGCGTGCCGCAGGTGAGCATGAACGCGGTCGGGGTCTTCCCGCTGCGGTCGACGGCGAGGCGCACCTGTTCGAAGGGCATCGACCCGCGATAGGGTTTCAACACAGGTTTGTCCGTCGCAGGTGCCGCAGGTTTCGCGACACATTCGCAGATATTCTTGTCTGCGACCTCGGTGAAGTTGGGGTACTGGTTTGCGCCCAGAAGGATGGTGCGGCGAGTGGCCACGGCCTTGTCCTTCGCGGCGGCGGAAGCCTCCACGGCGGCCGTCACGAAACCTTCTTTGAACGCGGCGATATAACCGCCCCGATCCTCGACCTCGCGGAACAGTTTCCACGCTTCCGTGGCAATGCTGTTGGTGAGAGTCTCTATGTAATATGAGCCGCCCGACGGGTCGGTGACCTGATCGAAGTGCGATTCGTGTTTGAGCAACAGTTGCACGTTGCGCGCGATGCGGCGGCTGAACTCGGTGGAAGATTCGAACGACGCGTCGAACGGGGTGACTTCCAGCGAATGCACGCCACCTATCGCCGCCGACATGGCTTCGGTCGTGCCGCGCAACATATTCACATAGGGATCGTACAGGGTCTGGTTCCAACGCGAGGTTACCGCGTGGGTGAACATCTTTGCCGAACATTCGCACTCGGGTTTGTATTGTGCCACTATGTTGGCCCACAGCAGGCGCGCGGCACGCAGTTTGGCTATCTCCATGAAATAGTTGGAGCTGACGGCCACGGAGAAACGGATCGTCTCGGCGGCGGCATCGACCGACAACCCCGCTTCCATGAGGCGCACGAGGTATTCGTGACCCACGGCGAGGGTGAAGGCGAGTTCCTGGGTGATGGTCGCGCCGCTGGCGTTGAACTTGTCGCCGCCCACGGTCACGAGGCGCACGCGCGGGTATTTTTCGAATTTTTTGGTAAGTTCGGCGATCTTTGCGAAACATTTTTCACCGTTCTCACAGCAACCGAACTCGCCCTTGAGCGAAAGTTTCTTCACGACGGGGTCGATGGCGAACGAGATGCGCACCTCGGCAGGGTCGATCCCCGACTTTTCGAGTTTCGCGAGCATCATCTCGGCGACACGGCGAACACCCATCCCGCAGAAAACGACGTCGATAGCGCCCAGAACGATCCGATTCAACAGCGCGTCGAGGTCGCCCTCCGAAAAATCTTCGCGCGCGATGCAAAAGCCCATCGAGTCGCACCCTGCGTCGAGAGCGGCGAGCGCCTCGGCGTTGGCCTTCCGGGGATCATCGACCGCAATGGTCTGATGCACCCTCCAGTCGCCAGATTTGCGCGTACCCCTCACAAAGGGGAAACTTCCCGGCTCGGTGTCCATAAAAGGCACCTTCGCGAGGTCTTCGGCGCGGTAATAGGGTCTGACATTGAAACCCTCGGCGGTGCGCCATACGAGCTTTTTGTCATAGTCCGCCCCCTTGAGGTCGGCCGCGATGACCTCTTCCCACTTCTCGGTCGGAACCGGTGGGAATTCGGCCAGCAGCCTCTCTTTATTGTTTTCTGCCATAACGATTTGTGATTTATTTTGAGTTTTAGAGTTTGATTCGCAGTTTCGCGCGCCAAAGATAGTGATAATTTGTATAGAAAACGCCCCGGCTGTTAGCAAAAAAACAGCCGGGGCGTAAAATACCGCCGAACCTGTCGACAACCGTCAAAACATCCCGAGGGCGAGCATCTCGGCGACGAACACCGCCACGCCCGCCAGATAACCGGCGAGGGCCATCATCGAGAAGTTGCGCAGGTACCAGCCGAAATTGATCTTTTCGAGGCCCATAGCGACCACTCCCGCCGCCGAACCGATTATCAGGATGCTTCCGCCCGTTCCGGCACAGAACGCCAGAAGACGCCAGAACACGCCGTCCTGCAAAAAGTACGCGGCGTAAACGGGATCGACGCTCGCCGCGAGGGCCGCCGCGTCGCCGACGGGATACATCCCCATCGAAGCCGCCACCAAAGGTACGTTGTCGACCACCGCCGACATCAATCCGATGAGCACATTTATAGCGTAGACATTATGAACATTCCCGTCGAGAAAAGCCGCGAAACCACCCAGCACCCCCACCCCTTCGAGCGCCGACACGGCCATCAGTATCCCCAGAAAAAACAGTATCGTCGACATGTCGATCTCGTGGATCACCTTCGAGACGCGGTTCTGGTCGGAAGAGGGTATGTCGGAGCGCCTCTCGTACATGATCTCGGTGAGTATCCACATGATCCCCAGCGCGATTATCATGCCCATGTAGGGCGGCAGGCCGGTCAGCGCCTTAAACACCGGCACCATCACGAGCAACGCCACTCCGAGGAGCAATATCCTGCGACTCTCGCGTCCGGTGATATAGTGTTTCTCTTTCGAAGGCTCGTCCTTATAGCCCCGAGCCGTGACGATACCGTGCAACACCCTCGAACAGACCACGGCGGGGATAACGACAGAGACGATGCTCGGCAGCAGCAACGCCGACACCAACCCCGCCGACGTGACATTCCCGCGCACCCACAACATGATGGTGGTGACGTCGCCGATGGGCGACCACGCTCCTCCGGCGTTGGCGGCGATGATAATGAGACCGGCGAACACCCACCTCTCCTTGTAGTTGGCAAGGAGTTTACGCATCAACATTATCATGATGATAGTGGTGGTCATATTGTCGAGTAGCGCCGACAGGAAGAAGGTTATCACGGCAATGATCCATACCAGCTTCACCTTGTTTCGAGTGGTGATGCGGCGGGTGATGAAATCGAAGCCTCCGTTGAGGTCGATGAGCGAGACGATGGTCATGGCGCAGATCAGGAAAACCAATATCTCGCACGCCGAGGCGAGAGCGTTCCAGATGTGAGCGTTGACGCCATCCCCCGTCAGACCGGGATCGACGGAACCGCCCCACAGCATGAGCATTGTCCACAGGATGCCGCACATTATCATTGCTACGGCGGCTTTATTAATGCGGGTTTTGTTTTCGAAGGCTATGAAAACGTAGCCCGTGGCGAAAACCGCGATCATCAGAACAGTAAGCATGGCTTCGAGAGATGTAAGAAAGTCGCGAACAAAAAAATAATTACGAATTACGAATTGCGAATTACGATGTTTTAATATCTTTGTTCATCATGTACAAAAACCTGTCCAAATATATCGAATTTCTCGAACAGGAGGGAGAATTGGTGAGAATTTCAGCCCCCGTTTCACCCCTGCTGGAGATCGCCGAGATCACCGACCGCGTGTCGAAAAGTCCCGGAGGAGGCAAGGCGCTTCTGTTCGAGAGGGTCTCCGGTAGCGATTTCGGGGTTGTGACCAACCTTTTCGGCTCCGAACGCAGAATCGGCATGGCTTTGGGTGCGGACTCTTTGGACGAAATATCGGCGCGGCTCGAAGGAGTCCTCCGCGAGGCTTTCGTGCCGCGAGGCTCCCTCACCGAGAAGATGCGCACGCTGCCTCTGCTGGCCGAACTGTCGAGGTGGTTCCCGCGGCGGGTGTCGGGACGCGGCGAATGTCAGCAGGTGGTGTTGCGGGAGGGCGATGCAAAGTTGTCGATATTGCCCGTTCTGAAGTGCTGGCCCCACGACGGGGGCAGGTTCGTGACGCTGCCGCTGGTTCACACCGTCCATCCCGAAACGGGCGCGCGCAACGTCGGTATGTATCGTATGCAGATATTCGACGAGCGCACCACCGGAATGCACTGGCATATCCACAAGACGGGGGCGCGCCATTATGAGGCGTACCGGCGGGCAGGCATCGAGCGTATGCCCGTGAGTGTGTGTCTGGGCGGCGACCCGGCCTACACCTACGCCGCGACGGCTCCCATGCCCGACGGAATGGACGAATATCTGCTGGCGGGATTTCTGCGCCGTCGTCCCGTGCGGCTCGTGAAGTGCGTCACGAACGACCTGTGGGTTCCCGCCGACTGCGACTTCGTGATCGAGGGGTGGATCGACGTGAACGAGCCTCCGCGCACCGAAGGGCCTTTCGGCGACCACACGGGTTTCTACTCTCTGGAAGACCCCTATCCCGTTTTCCACGTCTCGGCCATCACCCACCGCAGAGATGCCGTTTATCCCGCAACGCTCGTGGGGGTGCCGCCTCAGGAGGACGCGTGGTTCGCGGCGGCGACCGAGCGGATATTTCTGCCGCCCATCCGGTACGCACTGCAACCCGAGGTTCGCGACCTGCATATGCCCCCGGCGGGAGTGGCGCACAATCTGGCGATAGTGGCGATGGAGAGCTCCTACGCCGGGCAACCCGAAAAGGTTGCGAGCGCGCTGTGGGGAGCGGGACAGATGATGTTCAACAAGATACTGATCGCCGCGCCCGCCGGTTTTCCGATACGCGATCCGGAAGCCGTTGTGGAGTTGTTGAGCGGTGTGGACCCGTCGCACGACCTCGTTTTCGGCCACGGGATACTGGACGTTCTCGACCACGCGACCGCCACCCCGGGACTCGGCGGAAAACTGCTCATCGACGCCACAAATTCAAATTACGAATTACGAATTACGAATATTTCATCGACCGAGCGCCGACTGTCGCCGAAGGCGGCGGAGGCATCTTGCGAGGGAGGTAATTACGAATCGTCAAAATCCGAGAATGCTTTCCAAATTGTTTTCGATCCCGCCACCGAAGGATTAACCTCTTATGAAAAACTATGGCTGGGATTGGCCAACATCGACCCCGCACGCGATATTTCCATCGCCGACGGTGTGGCTACGATAGATGCTCGGGCTAAGGTTTCAGGTATCTGTACCGACCACCCCGTCGGTCGTTCCGACCGCCACCATATCTGCCGCCGGGCAGTGCTCGGCACTTTCAGCTCCCCTGTCCGCTTCGCTAAGACAGGCTACGCCCCCTCCACGGGAGGGGAACTGCCGACACGCTGGCCCAACGTGGTGGTGATGGATGAGACAACCGTCGAGCTGGTCGATCGACGCTGGGCGGAGTACGGCCTCGGCGAAACCCTGCCTTCGCCTTCCGACCGTTACCGTAAACTTCTACTCTCCGACCGCGCCGAAGCGTAAAAATTACGAATTACGAATTACGAATTACGAGTAAAAAGGTTATCTTTGCGCTGAGCATCTCACGACTCTTTGTAGCACATATTATGTAATCTGGAATAAACGGATACTGAGTTAGACCCTCGGTAAATCTGTTTGTTTCGGATTTCTTGTGTTGTGAGGTGAGATGCTCAACAGCCGGGGGTCTTTTTTTGATCTTTACCAACCCAAAATAAAGACCGGTGAGTGTGAATTTTTCCAAGCGGGAGGCGCGTGCGCTCATGTGGCTGTTGCCCGTGTTGGCGATTGTCTCGTGGCTTGTGTGGGAGATAACGAGAGCCGACGGTCGGGCTGAAGCCCGGAAAGCGGGCGATGCCTCCTACCGGTCGGTTAATACCGACGGCAATGATTCGGTATGCACAAATTTCGACGATCTCAGCCTTCGGCGGGAAGAAAATTCCGATGAAATATTGCCGTCGGTAGTTCCCCTCCTGTGGAGGGGTGCCCCATGGGGGCGGGGTGGTTCTGCCGACGGATCGGCCCGAGACTCTCTATCCCGGGCTTTAGCCCAACCGTTCATCTTCGATCCCAACACGGTCGAATTTCACGATCTCGTTCGTCTGGGCTTCACGCGTGGCGAGGCGCTGGGTATCATAAAGTATCGCGAGCGGGGAAAGGTGTTCGAAATCCCCGAAGATTTCGCCGCGTGCTATCAGGTCTCGGAAGAGATGTACCTGCGCCTGAAACCGTACATCCGCATCGGCGAGAAGTACAGATTGAAGGGTTGGGCCGAGACCCGGAAAGAGGATAATGTCCCGTCATCACGAGAAGCCGACGGCGATGAAGTGATCCGGGACACAACGGCTGGATTGCTTCGGACACACAGTCCTCGCAATGACGACCCCGAGCCCCAACTCATAACTCATAACCCATCGCTCATAACTCTCGTCGATTTGAACACCGCCGACAGCGCCGCTCTGATCTCGGTGAGGGGCATCGGCGAGCGTACGGTGGTGAGCATCATGGAGTACCGCGCGCGGCTTGGCGGGTTCGTCAGCGTGGAGCAACTGGCCGAGGTTCGGGGCGTTACGGAACAGAATTATGAGTTGATGATCGAACAAATTTACATCGACCCCGCTGTAATTCAAAAAATTGATATTAACTTCGCACCCGCAAAATCTCTCGCCGCACACCCCTACATCAGGGCTGAGGCGTTGAGAAAATTACTGAAACACAGGCAATTGAAAGGAGGTTGGCGCACGCCGGAAGAACTCTCAGAGGACGATATCTTTACAGCGGAAGAGCTTGCGAAGCTCGGCCCTTACCTTATTTTTAATTAAAAAACAAACAACGAAATGATTATCATGCCGATAAAAGAGGGCGAAAACATCGAACGCGCTCTCAAAAAATTCAAAAGGAAATACGAGCGCACCGGCGTTCTGAAAGAACTCCGCCGCCGCCAATACTTCTCGAAGCCGTCTATCGACAAACGTAAAGCCATGCAGCACGCCGTCTACGTCGAAGCGATGCACCGCAACGAAGACGAATAGTCAACATATTAATACGCAAGAAAAAGGCTTCCGAACGGAGCCTTTTTTTGCAAGTATTCCGTTAATCCGCCTTTTTTCCCGTTTCACCCATCCCGATATAATCTCTTCGTGAGATATTATGTTATCTTTGACTTCTGAAATGCGCCCCGGCTGTCTTTTGTAAAAGATTGCATAATTGCGCCGGGGTTTCACTACCATTTATTGTCGAATACCATCCTGGATGGTGGCGAAATGAAAAACGAAAACAATGAGGAAAAACTTCTTATTCATTTGGGCAACGGCGATGATGCTTTCCGGTTGCGAACCGAAACCGGCTCCGCCTTCCCCCGAACCCGTTAAGGTCGCGAGCGTTTCCGTCACACCCGTCTCTCTTACTCTCGACATCGGAGAGAGCTCGACTCTTGTCGCGACCGTTTTACCCGGTGACGCGGCAAACAAAGCAGTTTCGTGGACAAGTAGCGCCCCCAGAGTGGCGCGTGTAGACAACGGCACGGTAACAGCGGTGTCTCCCGGCCCGGCAACGATCATAGTTTCCACCGTCGACGGCGGCAAAACCGCCACCTGTACCGTCACCGTGAAAGAATCTCCGGGTCCCGGCCACATAGCCGTGACGGGCGTGACGCTTAACAAAACGGCGACGAGTCTGACCGTTGGCGACACCGAAACACTGACGGCGACAGTCGCCCCGAAAAACGCAACCGACAAAACCGTCTCGTGGACAAGTAGCGCTTCCGCTTTTGTTTCGGTCGACTCTTCGACCGGCTTAATGACGGCCGTCGCCGCAGGTTCCGCCACCATCACCGCCACCACGGCCGACGGAGGCAAGACTGCAACCTGCACCGTGACGGTCAGCGCCCTGCCGATAGACCCGGGCGGAGGCTCCGACGATTGGGGTGACGGCGGAAAGATCGACATCTCTAATCCGTCCGTTCCGGTCGGCCCGGGCGGAGGCTCGGACAATTGGGGCGATGGAGGAAAAATCTATCTTTAGGCTTCGGCGGACAAATCAAAACGATCTCTAAAAAATACGAATATGAAACTTTATAACATCTCGATATACACGCTCACACTGACAGGTATGATAGCGCTGGCAGGTTGCGAAAAAGATACTGACACAGTAGCCAACCAGTGCGAGGGGGAAAAGATCGCTGTCACGGCGCAAACGGACGGGGATAACTCCACGCGAACGACGCTCAACGGTTTTCACACGGAATGGGTCGCAGGCGACCGGATAGGGGTTTTCTCGTCGCAGGCGGGAGCGTCCAACGCCCTTAACACTGCGGCAAGCAGCGCCGCCGTCTCGGTTTTCGAGGGGGAGATGAAGTGGGGTTCGGGAGCTCATAATTTCTACGCCTATTATCCCTATGCGAGCGGCGAGGTCGATTATTCGGCCGTTCCTGTTTCACTTCCGGCCTTACAGACCCAATCTGCGGGGGACAATTCCGACCACATCGGGGCATTGGATTTCATGGTAGCCGCTCCGATAACGGGCCTCCAGCCGGGCAGTGATGTCGGGTTTTCCTTTGGCCATCCTTTCACGCTACTGGAATTCAGGGTCTTGGGCGAAGGACTGCTCTCGAATATCGAACTTGTGACACAAGCGTCGAACACACTTGCATTCAGCGGCGGAACCATCGACATATCACAACCCAAACCCGCTGCAGGAAGTGTCTATGCGATAAACTATTCGGGCCCCAAGAGCGCATCGGTCGCTTTGGAGTTGTCTTCGGTAGCGACACTGACGGGCGACGAGGCGACCACTCCGGCACTACGGATGATGGTCAATCCGGTCGACCTTTCCGGGCAACAGATCGAGTTGAGAGCAACCGTCGACGGAGAGACGACATCGATCTCGGCCGATGGATTCAGAATGGCGCGCGGTCTGAAATACACTTTAGTCGTCGATCTCGACGCGGGCACGACGGGGCCTATCGAGGAAGACGTGCTCGCAATGATCCCCGATCCGGTGTTCCGCGACTGGTGTGCGGAGCAGATGGATATATGGGACACGAACCGCAACGGCAAACTTTCATTCGCCGAGGCTGCGGCAGTGACCGCGATAGATTGCGGCAACGAATGGAACTGGGAAGGCGACAAGATAGTTTCACTGGAGGGTATAGAGTATTTCACGGGATTGACCCGGCTTTATTGTTATAACAACGTGATAAAATCTGCCGACCTGTCGAATAATGTCGCACTCGCCTATCTGGATTTAACTTCCAACAGATTAACGTCGCTCGACATTTCAGAATGTACCGAACTGTTCTTTTTGAATATCATCGACAATCAGATCGAATCGCTCGACATTTCCAACAACAGGGCGTTAACGAACCTGATATGCACACAAAATCACCTCTCCTCTCTCGACACCTCCAATAATACGGCATTGACCGATTTGTCGTGTACATGGAATTGGCTACGTTCGTTAGACATATCCAAAAACACCGCCCTCACGACGTTGATCTGTTGGGATAATCCGGGCAACGGAGAGATATTTCCCATAAAGGCGTGGTTCGATGACGATTCCGTTCCCCAGGGATGGTCCACGGAACCCTGGCAGTATCCTGCCTGGAGCGGCATTTATGTAACACCTGTTTTTTACACCGGTGATGCTCCTCCGGGCTACATAGAACCGGAGGTCCCCATGAGCTTGCTGGACAGCGACATCGACCCGCGAAGTACGGTCGTCAAATACACCGTCTCCGATGAACAGTACGGGCAACTCCTCGACTGGAACGGTTTCTATGGGGTGATACAGTCCGTAACCTCGAAGGTCTATTCAAAGCTCGACGACGATTTCGACTTCGTTTTCCATGTGCTCGACATGCCCGAGAGTCGGGATATAATAGATGGACTGGGTTTTTATGCCGTCAATATGGGCGTTAGCAATGCCGTGGAGGGAATAGGTCTGAACACCTATTCGGACGCAGGAATGTGGGGCTCCTCCGGGAGGCTGAAATCGGTGATGTACTTTCCGTTCGCAAGTGCCATATCGCGGGGGCCGACCCTGCATGAGATCGCCCACAATTGGGCGGCGTTCATCCAACCCTATCGCTACAACCCAGACGACACAGTCGAGAACGGCGGACACTGGTCGGTCTCCAATGCCGGCGGGCAATTGGGTGGTTTCCGATATATCCGCACCGTGGAGGAGAACAGCGGCGGCATACCGGGCAATACGCTCTATCAGGCCAGCTTTTATCCCGACAAAAATCCCGACGGTTCGTTCGTGAGCGGATTCGGAGACGTGGCCAACGGAGGCAATGGCCCCGCCTATTCCGATATCGAGCTCTATCTGATGGGCATGAAATCGGCCGGGGAGTTGCGTGATACAGGCTTCACTCTGGATATTTATTCCGGGAACAATTGGGAAAGGGACCCTTTCCAGCAAGGCTATTTCTGGTCGACTACGAAGACTTCGTACACCATCGACGACATTATATCACTCAACGGCCCGCGCGTTCCCGATGCTGCCTCTTCGCAAAAGAGTTTCAAGGTGCTCACCGTGGTGCTAACCCCGGAAGGCCAAACCGAACACCATTACGACGAGATCATTAATGACCTTTTGTGGATCGCGGGCTCCGAGAACGACAACCCCGATGGAGGTATCAAAAACTTTAGGCAGGCCACATACGGTCGGGGAACCCTCGTGGTCGACGGAGTGAAAAACAGTCTGAAAACGTCGTCCCGAAGTATGTCCGTGCGCCCTGCGGTTATCTCATCTCCGGTATCCGCAGGTAGCGACCACCGCAGCCGGATGCATATCGACAAAGTGAACGAGCAATTGATAGCTCCCCGTCGTTGATCGTTATCTAATTCTCCGTATAAATAGATTAGAGTTATGACATTTCCCCGCAAATACAACACCGTCGTTATCAACATCCTGTTGGCGGTAGTGGTGTGTCTGGTCATCAACTTCTCCTATCTGCTGGCTCTCCGCGAACAGGAGAGGCGCGATTCCGCGGCAACGCAGCGTCTTCAGCAGTGGCAGCGCGAGATCGAGAACCTCCCTTCGTTCACCGGCACGTTGCATGTCTCCCGCGACGGCTACGGCTACATCGTCGTGGCCGATTCCACGAGGATGGCCGCCGACACTCTTTCTATCGGGGAACTCGCGGCCGCTCCCGACAGCCTCGCCGCGCAACTTCCCGTCGACTCCCTCGCTCCGGCACGCTTTTCCGACAGCATATATGTCCTCCCGAGGGACATCGACCGCCTGTCGCTCGCCGATGGCTGCACTCTTAAAGTAATAACGCGCGATCCGAGAAATCCGGGCGGTAATCCCGTTATGATGCGCCTTTTGGAGGTGGACGGCCTGCCCTTCGACTATGGAGAGAGGTTCGACCATCCGGCCGACAAGATGGGCATGACGTTGCAGTTGGCGTTCTATTTCCTTTTCGCCTTCGTTCTGCTGACGGTGATGACCGCCGGGGCCGCCCGCAACGCCTCGATGAGGTTCTACATGACGCGCGCCGTCTATTGCCTCGTCATTGCCGCGGCGGCGTGGTTCCTGATGCCTGTGACCCGGCCCCGTTCGGGCGAACTGACCATCATGGCGCTCAATCTGGAGGGTGGATTTTTCATGGTCGACATTATGTTGATGAAATGCCTGTTCGTCGTCGCTTTCGCGCTACTTTACGGACGCACCTATCAACTGATCTATCAGCGCGAGGATATAATGCTCGAGAACGAACGCCTCAAAAGCGAAAACCTGCGGGCGCGCTACAACACCCTCGTGGGTCAGGTCAACCCACACTTCCTGTTCAACTCCCTCAACTCGCTTTCGGCTCTGGTGCGCGAGGGCAGAGGCGACGACGCGGTGCGCTATATCGACCGCCTTTCCGACACGTTCCGCTACTCCATCCGCCACGACTCCGCCACGACCGCCACTCTGGGCGAGGAGTTGGAGTTCGTGGATGCGTACAAATATCTTCTGGAGGTGCGGTACGCCGGGAAACTGTTCATCGACATCGACGTCGAGCCCGAAAAGTTGGGGTGGATGTTGCCCTCATTCTCGATACAGCCCCTGATCGAGAACGCCGTCAAGCACAACTCCATCACCCGCGCCCGTCTCCTGCACATCTCGATCCGCACCGAGGGCGACCGATTAGTGGTGTCGAACCCCGTGAACCCGAAGATCGAGCCCGAAAAAGGCACCGGCATCGGCCTGGCAAACCTTTCGCGCCGTTGGCAACTTCTCACCGGACGCGACATCGAGGTGACGGGCGACGGTGAGACCTTCTCGGTGGCATTACCCTTTATAAAACCGACCGCATGAAAATAGTCATCATCGAAGACGAAACCGCCGCCGCGCGCAACCTGCAGTCGATAGTGCGGAGCGTGATCCCCGAAGCGGAGATCGTCGCGCTATTGGAGAGCGTCGAGGAGAGCGTCGAATGGCTCTCTTCGAATCCCTCGCCCGACCTTCTGCTCGTGGACATCCATCTGGGGGACGGCGAATCGTTCCGCATTTTCGACCTGGTGGACGTCGCGTGTCCCATCATATTCACGACGGCTTACGACCAGTACGCGCTGGAAGCGTTCAAGGTCAACAGCATCGACTATCTGCTGAAGCCCATCAAGGAGGAGGAACTCCGGCGGGCGATAGAGAAACTGCGCCGCCTGTCGGGAAGCGAACTTTCGGCACGCCGCGAAGGGATCGCCCGGGTGGCGCGGTCGCGCGAGGAGCAGAAGGTATTCCTGATCCCCGTTCGCGACAAGATCATACCGCTCGGCATCAAACAGGTGGCGTACTTCTACACCACCGACGAGAAGGTCAGGGCCACCGACTACGAGGGCGCTTCGTATCCCATGGACCGCAGCCTCGACAAACTTTCGAAGATACTCTCGGAGGACGATTTTTTCCGCGCCAACCGTCAGTTCATCGTCGCGCGGGAGGCGATCTCCGATATCAGCGTTTGGTTCGGCAACCGCCTTTCCCTCAATCTGAAGGTCAAGACTCCCGAAACGATAGTTATCAGCAAAGACCGCGTGCCCGAATTCAAGCGTTGGTTCATGGGGATTTAACTGGAAAATATATCTTACAGGAATGCCTCCATCGGTTTTGACGATGGAGGCATTCCTGTTTTCCACCCCTCTCCCGATTCGATTTAACCCTCGGTTTTGCCGTTTCACCTTTTCGGCGGTCAGTTCTCCGCGGTTTTGGTCTACTTTTGGCATCGATTTACGGCTCGATCATAACGAGCCAACATATAAAACCGGTACAGGAACATGAAACAACTCTTTCTCGCCCTTTTGTTCGCCTCCATTGCGGCAGGCGCGGCAAATGCCCAGAGGAGATCCACCGTGAGCGGAGTGGTGGCGGATGCCGAAACCCGCCGGGGTCTCATCGGGGTCGTGGTCGAGTTGGTTCCCATCGCCGATTCCGCAAAATCGACGACTGTCGTCACGGGTGTCGGAGGATCGTTTTCGGTGGGGGTCACAAGAGAGGAGTATAACATAGGCGCTTCGCTTCTGGGTTATGAACCCTTGCGCCGCACGGAGAACTTCACCGAGGCAAGACACACTATCGATACGCTTTATCTCTCCCAGGGTGTCCTGATAGACGCCGTGGTTGCCCAGGCAGTGGCCCTGAGAACCTCTCTGAGAGGCGACACGGTGATCTACAACGCCGATTCGTACAAGGTCACCGCCGACGCCGACGTTTCGTCGCTTCTCCAGAAAATGCCGGGTATAACGGTCAACGGAAGCACGATCGAGACCCAGGGAGAAACCATCCGCAAGGTGTTGCTCGACGGTAAGGAGTACTTCGGCGAAGATGTGGGCGCGGCGATCTCGTCGATCCCCGCAGAGGCGATCAAAGGAATAGAGGTTTTCGATAAACTCTCCGACAACGCAGAATTCACAGGCATCGACGACGGCGAAAGCTACAAGACACTCAACCTCGTTACGCGCGAGGCGATGCGCACCATGATAACCGGTAAGGTCAACGGCCTTTACGGCGTCGAACCTCCGAAACACGAGGCCGACAGGTGGCATCACTTCGGAATGGTGGGCGGCAGCGTCAACATTCTGCGGGGAGACTCCCGGTTGACCGTCGGAGGCAATCTCAACAACATCAACGAGCGAAGTTTCACCTTCAACGACCCCTTGGGGGTGGGCGACGACGACATAGCCCGAGTGGGGCGTTTCCAGATAAGCTATCGCAACCTGCTGGGCAAGAAAAAGGCGTGGGACGTCAACGGCTCCTACACTTTCAACGTCACCGACGCTCTGAACGAAAGCTCCATCGACAGAACATACTATCAAAGCGACGACCCGGCCCGGCCCGTTCCATGGTCGAACTACTATTCGACCTCGGAGCGCACCAATCTCAACCGCGGACACAACTTCAGCAGTCGCATCGAATTCAAGCCCAACGAGTACCACCGGCTGATGATACGCGCGGGGGTCAGTTATCAGGGCAACAGTAGTCGGAGCAACAGCTTCGGGGTCTATGTTCCCGCCGACGGAAGCGACGATATTCTGCTCGACAACTGGAGCCGGAGCAAAGCGGGCAACCTGTCGTCCAATCTGATGGCCATCTACAGTGTCAGGTTGGGCAAACCGGGGCGTACCCTGATGGTGAGGGCCAACGGTAGCTACGGCCCGCGCAACGGAGACAGCGAAAGCTATTCCGAAAGACCCGACCGCCCCACCCGATGGCAGTCGGTACCCTCCGAGAATCTGAACTACAGCGTGGGCGGCGGATTTGTCTACACCGAGCCTCTGAGCGAAGGTTCCCTCATCGCGCTCGATTATAACGTCAGCCACAGCTATTCCGACAACGACCGCCGGTCGTACCTGTGGGATCCGGAACTGGGCGGCGGGAGTGGAGCTTTCGACATGTCGGCTCCCGACCCCGCGCTTTCGGGTATCTATACCAACATGCGCACCACCCACCGCATAGGGCCGCGCTACAGCATAACCCGAAACGGCACGACCTTCGTCGCGGGCATAGTGTACCAATACATGAACAACGAGGTAGACCGGGTGCTTCCACAACCGCTCAATCTGAAGGCCGACTTCCACAATCTCACCTACAACCTAATGCTTCGTTCGAAAGTGTCGGAGGGTAGCAATCTGAGGATCGACGTCCGTTCGCGCATGAGCAACCCTTCGGTGACCGATCTTCAGGACATTCCCGACATCTCCAACTCGTCGAACATCAGCCGGGGTAATCCGAATCTGAAGTCTTCGTACACCAATTCGTTCTCGGCGAACTACAATATCTCGATGGCCGCGACGGGACGCACGATGTCGTTCCACCTCGGAGGGAGCCAAACCTCGAATTCGATCGTTCGGCGCACCCTTATCAACAGCGAGGGTTTCCTCGTTCACAATCCCGAAGGGGCAGTGGTCGACACGCTCGACGCGGTGGGACGATACACCGAGCCCGTCAACATGAACGGAACATGGAGTGCGAGAGCGGGCGTGGGCTTCGGTTTTCCCGTCAGATTCCTGCGCTCCAACATCAATCTGAACGCGGGCGTTGCATACAGCGAGACCCCCTCGCAACTCGGCACATGGACACCGGGGATGGCAGGGCCGCAATACACGACCAATTTCCGGAACACCGTCTCTCCCTACGGGCGCATCTATATCGGCAGCAACATCTCTGAGAATGTAGATTTCGGCGTCAGCTACAACCTGTCGTACAACAACGCGCGCAACACATTCTCGACAAACAGCAACAACGAGACCCTCAACCAGCGCCTCAGGGTGAACTATAAGTTCATATTCCCGCTCTCATTCACCTTCGCGGGCAACATCTCCTACACCTACGACAAATCGCTGACGCGCAGGAACAACGACAACGAGTTCTTCATGATCAATCTTTCGGTGGGCAAGAAGGTGTTCCGCAGTAAGTTGGGCGAGGTGAACCTGTTCGTGAACAACCTGTTCGACCGCAACGACAGCTTCCGGCGCACCTATCAGGAGGATTACTTCCAGAGCGCGATACGCTCGACCATAGGGCGCTATTTCGGAGTGAGCTTCACATGGAACATCCGCAGTTTCAACGGTAGCGGCGGCTCGTCGTCAGCGGCTCCCGAGGGCGGCGGACGGGAAGGGCGCGGCGGCACGGGCGAACCTCCCCCGGGAGGCGGTCGCCCCGGTGGTTATGGCGACAGACCGTACTGAGAGTGAAGAGTTAAAAGTAAAAATGAAAAGTAATTAGTGATATGAAGAAATACATTATCGCCCTTTTATTCGCCTGCATTGCGGCGGGCGCGGCAAACGCCCAGAGGAGATCGACCGTGAGCGGAGTGGTGGTGGACGCCGAAACCCGCCGGGGCCTCATAGGAGTTGTGGTAGAATTGATCCCCGACGCCGATTCCACGAAATCGACCGTCATTGTTTCCGGCGCGGGCGGAGCATTCTCGACGGGACTCGCCCGCGGGGAGTACGACGTGCGCGCGTCGTTGCTGGGTTACGAAACCCTCCGCCGCACCGGGAATTTCACCGAATCGAGGCACACTCTCGACACGCTTTACCTGTCACAGGGTGTACGGATCGACGCGGTGGTGTCGCGGGCTGTGGCGATGCGCACTTCGGTCAAGGGCGATACCCTCATATACAGCGCCGACGCCTTCAAAGTGACGGGCGACGCCACGGTTTCGGGCCTGCTCGAAAAAATGCCGGGCATAAAGGTAGACGGCGGCACCGTCGAGGCGCAGGGTGAAGCCGTGCGAAAGGTGTTGATCGACAATCGCGAATTCTTCGGCGAAGATGTCGCGGCGGCGATCTCGTCGCTTCCGGCCGAGGCGGTCAAGAATATCGAGGTGTTCGACAAACTCTCCGACAACGCCGAATTCACCGGCATCGACGACGGCGAGGGCTACAAAGCGATCAACATCGTCACCCGCGAGTCGATGCGCCAAGGGGTGATGGGACAGGTGTCGGGTCAGTACGGGATCGAGCCTCCCGAGAACAGCGGCGGTAAATTGCGCCACTACGGCCTTGCGGGCGGAAATGTCAGCATTTTTCACGATCAGGCCAAGATAACGGTGGGCGGAACGCTCAACAACCTCAACGAACGCCATTTCACGAGCGAAGATATTCTCGGTGCGGGCCACGACGACGGCATCGCCAAGGTGGGACGCTTCCAGTTCAACTATATCGACGTGCTGGGTAAAAAAGACCAGTGGAACGTCGACGCCACATACAGTTTCAACATCACCGACGCCGATGCGTACAGCACCGTCGACCGTGAATACTTCCCCTCCGACGACGCCCTTTACAGCAGGTACTCCTCGGTGACGGAACGCAACACGATCAACCGCCACCACTCTTTCCGCGGCCGCATCGACTGGAAACCCAACCAATATCAGGAGTTGCGCATCCGTCCCATTCTCAACTTCCAGGGTAACGACTCGCGCCGATTCGGGAGCGAGATATACACCCCCGTCGACGGCACGAACGATATCGGGCTCGACAACTGGAGGAACAGCAACGAGAGCGGCTACATGATGGCGCTCAACGCCAACTACCGCGTGAGACTGGGTAAGCCCGGACGCACCCTGTCGTTCTTTTTCAACGTCGACTACGATCCCGACGATCGTAAAGGCGAGAGCTATTCCGAGCGCCAGGAGACCAATCCCGACGGGGGGCCCGTGTATGTGAGGCAACGTACCCCCTCGTTCAACTATGATTTCGGTATCGGGGGCGGGCTGACCTACACCGAGCCCATAAGCGAAACTTCGCTCGTGAATTTCGATTACAGCATCCGGTACAACTACTCCGACCAGGATCGCAAAGCCTATCTATGGGACGAAGACGAAGAAGCCTACTTCGCCGATCCCGAGGCCGATCTGTCGGGTGTGTACAACAGCGGTTACACGATCCACCGCACGGGGCCCGGCTACAGGATGCAAAAAGGCCGTAGCACCCTATCCGTTGGCGTGTTCTATCAATACTCCACACTCGCAAGCGAGCGCGTTCTGCCCATGGAGTACAACCTGAAGCAGGATTTCAACAACATAACATACGCGGCGATGCTCAACACACAGTTCGAGAGCGGCGCCTCCATCAGGGTGTTCCTCAACTCGAGGACGCGCAATCCGGGAGTGTTCGACCTTCAGGATGTGCCCGACATCTCCGACGTGCAGAACATCGGCAAAGGTAATCTCGATCTGCGCCCTTCGTATGGCAACATGCTCTATGGCCGGTTCATACTCCCCAACGTTCAAAAGGGACGTACCTTCTCCATAAATCTCGGCGGCAACTACACGAGCAACGCCATCGTGAGGCGCACGTTGCGCGAAAGCCCCGGGTTTCCGATCACCGACCCTGAGAACAACATCGTGGAGACGCTCGACGCGGTGGGTACATATTCCGAATCGGTCAACATGGACGGCCAGTGGAGTGCCCGCCTGGGGGTCGACTACGGTTTCCCCGTCAAATTCCTGCGCTCGAACCTCAACCTCGAAGCGGGATTACGGTACAGCGAGTCGCCTTCTCAGATCGGCAGATGGACGCCCGACATGGACGCTCCGCTCTACCGTAACAACATACTGAGCAATTTCAATCCCGAAGCGGAGATAACCCTCGGAAGCAATATCTCCGAAAAGGTCGACTTCCGCGTCAGCTATGAGATCGGATACAACCGTGTACGAAACTCGTACTCCGGCAGTGGGAACAGCGAATATCTCGATCATGAGATAGATGTCGATTTCAAGTTCATACTACCGGCGAACTTTACTCTGGCCGGGAATATGGAGTACTATAAATACAACTCCATCAGCGGGGCGAGTTTCGACCGGGAGTACATTATCGCCAACGCCGCTATCGGCAAAAAAGTGTTGCGCAGCAAGTTGGGCGAAGTGTCGATCTTCGTGAACGACATCTTCAACCAAAATATAGGTTTCCGCCGCAATTTCTCGGCGCAGTATGTTCAGAACCAGATCAATTCGGTGATCGGACGTTACTTCGGAGTGAAATTCGCCTGGAATATCCGCATGTTCGGCAAGAACGGCTCGCAGAATATCGACATGTACCATATGGACGACGGACATAGCCACGGCGGCCGGGGAGGGCATGGGCATGGCGGCGGCAGGCCGTTCTGACAGTTACGAGTTACGAGTTACGAGTCAGCTACGCAGAATTTATTTCGCGCGTTAGCCTAATTCGTAACTCGTAACTCGTAATTGTCAGATAGTTGCGGTCAGAGCGGTGATTATACAACGCTCGGCACAAAATCCGAGGCAGGAGCATACTCCGTCGTATGTGACTGTCTCGGATTTTGGGTTAGCGGCAGTAGAATCGCCGCTATCACCGCAACCGGTTGCGATGGAAGTGGGGGGTGACGTAGAGGGCAAACCACAGGATGGCGAAGATGGCGAGGGCGATATCGACCCAGTAGATGGCGCCGAGGCCCCAACGCTGGGCGATGCGGCCGCCGAAGAACATGCCCAGGCCGATTCCTACGTCCCAACCCGTCAGATAGGTGGCGTTGGCGGTCGCGCGGCGGTCGTTGGGCGCGAGGTTGACGAAAAGGGTGTTGGAGGCCGGGAAGATCGTCCCGTAGCCGAAACCTATGAAAAAGGCCGCCGCAAAATAGACCGCATAGCCCATCGTGATGTGGTGCGTGGCGGCTATCGCCAGAAAAGCCTCGCACAATATCCCCACGAACACGATCAGCATCCCTTGGAGTATCACCTGGGTGATCTGCCCACGGTCGACCCTTTTGCCCGAACCTATTCTCGAAATTATCAGCCCCACGGCCATCACGGTGAAGAAGTATCCGGTGTTGGCGGTCAGACCGATCTCGCCCGCGTGCATCGCGATGAAGGTCATGGTCATGCCCCACGGAATAGCCATCGGCAACATCGCCCCGCACGCCGGAAGTCCCTTGCGCAGGATGAAACGGTCGAGCGACACCCCTTTGTTGGAGGTTTTCGGGATCACGCGGGGAGCCTTAACCCCCGAAGCGAACAGAAGGCCGAGTCCGCCCGAGGCGAGCGCGGTGTAGAATATGGTGTTGTAACTGCCGGAATGCGAGATGAAAAGGCCGATCATGGGGCCCACGCTCATCGCAAGGTTATTCATCACGCCGTAATACCCGAGGCCTTCGCCCCTGCGCGATGAGGGCATGATGTCGATCACGAGCGTGTTCCCCGTCGTCGTGACCATTCCGAACGCAATGCCGTGCATCACGCGCAGCAGGCCGAAAATGAGCAACGTTCCCGCCGCGAGATAGCCCACGAAGAACGATATGAACAGGAAATAGGCGGCGATGTAGAGGGGTTTACGGGCGAAAGTGTCGGCTATCCACCCGGCGAAGGGCCTCACACACAGCACCGCCACGGTGTAGATCGAGAGGATTATGCCAATGGTTGTTTTGCCCGCCCCGAACACCTCCTGGAGATAGAACGGCAGGGTCGGCACGAGCGTGTAGAATGCAAAACACATCAAAAAGTTGGCTATGCAGACGAGTACATAGCTCCGTGTCCAAAGCCTCTCCCGGGGGGATTCCGCTTCCGCGGAAATATCCGAGCCTGCTACACTCACGATAAAATATGCGAATTGATTCTGATTACGTCGGTGGCGTAATCGTTCAGTTCGTCCACCTCTATGCCGGCGCCTACCAAACGGCGTAAACCTTCGCTCCTGACGAAAATGTCGGGTTCCCGAAGGGCGAACACCACGCGGCCGAGGCCGTGGCGGATTATAAGGTCGGTGCACGATTCTGGTTTGGAGCGCCGAACGGAACAGGGCTCCATTGTCGAATATATTGTCACACCCCTGAGATCGGCGCCCTCTGCGAGGGCCTTTGCGATGGCTTCCTCCTCGGCATGGTTCTCGGGGGCGGTCTCTCCGGTGTAGCCTTCGAACAAGCGTCCGTCGGCGGTGGCGATCACGGCCCCGACGCGATAGCGCGCCGCAACGGCCTCGCTTTGCAGGCTCGCGCGCAGGGCGCGTTCGAGATAGCCACAGTCGGCACGGTGCTGCGAACGGTTCACGAAGTGCATGACGGCGGTCTGTCCCAGTCGCTCGGTTTTGACAAGGGCCATCGGAGGATAGTCGCCGTCGAGAACGAGCCTCGGGGCACGATCGTCGCCCACGAACAGGGGAGCGAGGCCCAGACGGAACTCATCCCAACATCTCTCCCTTAGGAACATCGACAGCACGTTGCTCCCACCCTCGACCATCAGCGTCTCCACGCCCATCTTGCGCAGTTGATTGAGAATGATGGTCGCCGTGATAACGGGCCGGGAGATGACCGTCGCCATTTCGGAGAGTTCGTGGGAGACCGTTCCGTGGGTGAACACCACCTTTTCGCCCCCACCATCGGTGAAGAATCTCATTTTCGGGCTGAGCCTGCCGCTTCCGCTCACCGTCACTTTCATAATGTCGGCATCGCGGCCTTCGGCTTGCCGTTTGGCACGCAACCTGGCGTCGCGTATCAGAAGGGAAGGGTTGTCCTGACGCAGGGTTTCGGCCCCCACGAGAATGGCGTCGCACTCGGCGCGCAGTGCATGGATGGCGCGCCAATCGTCGGGCGAAGAGAGTATCAACCTCTCCGGCTCGCAATTGTCGAGATAGCCGTCGGCAGAGACCGCCGCTGAAAGAATTATTCGCATCTTTTCAATGTAATGACCGTAATTTCACCCCTCACACCCATTCGCATGGGATACCCAACACATCCTATGCCATCGTTCACATATAGGAACACTTTTTTACAATCTTTTTTAGCGGTGTAACCGCCGCTCCACTGCTCGTACATATACTTCGCCGGCGACCACACGCGGCCGCAAAAACGTAGCTTGGTCTGCATCGCGTGGACATGCCCCGAAAGGGTCGCATCTCCCCTGTAGCGGGCGGTTATTTCGTCCCACAGCGTAGGCGTGTGGCTGAGCACGATATTGAACGGATCGCCCTCCACACCCGCGAAAGCTGTATCGAGGTCGGCTCCTCCCAATTCGTTGTTGTGGCCGTTGAGCCGGGTAGTGGGATAGTCTATTCCCGTCAGCAACAACGAATCGGCCCCGCGCCGGATCCACACCGAACGATCGGAGAGTATCCTCCATCCCATCCCGCGCACCTTTGTCGAGAGCGCCTCCAGATTCTCCCGCGGAGTGATCTTCGCTCCCTTTTTCAGGTAGAATCCCAGATCGTGGTTGCCCCACACGCTCCACACCCCGTCGGGCGCCTCTATTCGCGAGAGCGTCTCCATTACCTCCGGAGTGAGCTCTTCGTGGGTGAGGTTCACAAGGTCGCCCGTGTTCACCACCATATCGCCCCCCAGTTCGCCGACTGCCTTCACGAGACGGGCAAGTTGCTTTTCGGGCCTCGCCATCGTGCCGATGTGGGTATCGGAGAAGTGCACTATCCGGTATCCGTCGAACGCTTCGGGCACTCTTGCGGAGTACATCTCCGTCTCCTCGATCCTGAGTTTCGTCCTTCCGGCGGTCGCACCACATATCATAGCGGCCATCACCCCAGCGGCCACCACCGTTCCCGCCACCCGAAATACGATCACTCTGCGGCGGATAATCTTTCGCACCAGGCAATCGAACACACCACCCAAAGAGTAGAGTAGTTTCGGAGTGAGGGTGAGGATGAACAGCCATACCGACCACATCACCACCATGACCCCTACCGAGCCCCGATCGGCCGCAGCCCCGTAAAGCATCAGCGCCGTAAGCGCCGCTCCATCGGTGAATATGGCGAATATGATATAGATAATGCGCGCGGAAAGGCGACGAGACCGGCCGGAGACAAGGCTTCGATAGATGTATACGTCACTTGCAACCGCTGCGAAAAAGAATATCAATACAAACCACTTCATGGGGGTATAATTCGGTGGTGCGAAACCCTTGTGTACGAAATAATTCTAAATACAAAAATACAAAAAGTCATGGAAATTATTACGATCCGACGGTTTTTTTTCTTAAAATCGCCACATATTTCGGTTTTGGAACGATTTTTCGATGATTTAATGAAAATTTAACAAAAACATTTTGTTTTTTAACAAATCGTTCTTACCTTTGTCCCCGATGAAAGCAATGAACATACGGAATTGGTGGTGGCAACTGCGTGGTGAACAGCGGCTGCTCGACTGATTTGTGTGTACATATACCATAAGTGAAGCCCGTTGTTCAAAAAACAGCGGGCTTTTTCAATCGACTCATAACTCATAATTTATAACTCTTAACTCTTAGAACCATGAAAACCAAAAAGATCGTCCTTCCGGACAGCGAACTGCCCAAACAATGGTACAACATCGTGGCCGACATGCCCAACCGTCCCCTTCCGCTTCTCCATCCGGGAACGAAAGAGCCGGTCACCAAGGAGCTCATGAACCGCATTTTCGTCGAGGAACTCGTCAATCAGGAGATGTCCGCGGAGCGCTACATCGACATTCCCGACGAGGTACAGGATATATACAAAATATGGCGCTGCACTCCGATGGTGCGTGCCACCCAGCTCGAAAAGGCGCTCGATCTCCCCTCGGGCGTGAAGATATATTTCAAGAACGAGAGCGTCTCGCCCGCCGGTTCGCACAAGCCCAACAGCGCCGTTCCGCAGGCCTACTACGCGGCTAAACAGGGCCTGCACCGCATGACCACCGAGACGGGCGGCGGACAGTGGGGTTCGGCTATGGCGATGGCCGCCGAGATGTTCGGTCTCGACCTGAGGATCTACATGGTTAAGGTGAGCTACGAACAGAAACCCTACCGCAAGTTGATGATGAACACCTGGGGCGCCGACGTGTTCCCCTCGCCCTCGAACACCACCGACGCCGGGCGCGCGATCCTTGCCGCCGATCCCAATGACGGCGGCTCGCTCGGAACGGCGATCTCCGAAGCGGTCGAGATGGTGCTCAAGAACGAAGACGCACGTTACGTTCTGGGTAGTGTTATGAACCACGTCGTGTTGCACCAAACCATCATCGGCGAGGAGGCTTTGAAGCAGTTGGAGATGACGGGCGACTATCCCGACGTGATTATCGGATGCTTCGGAGGGGGCTCTAATTTCGGAGGCATCGCCTACCCTTTCCTGCGCGAGAATATTCAAAAAGGACGCAAAACTCGCCTCATAGCCGCCGAACCGAGCTGCTGCCCGAAACTCACGCGCGGCGAGTTCCAGTACGACTTCGGCGACGTGTCGGGTCTCACCCCCCTGATCCCGATGCTCACACTCGGACATGGCTTCCATCCGGCCGACATTCACGCGGGAGGTTTGCGTTATCACGGCGCGGGAACGACTGCGAGTCAATTGGTTCGCGACGGGCTTATCGAGGCCGTCGACATCGAGCAGGTCGAATCCCTTGCCGCCGGAGTGCTGTTCGCCAAGACCGAGGGTATAATTCCCGCTCCCGAGTCGACCCACGCGATATGCGCGGCGATAAACGAAGCTCAAAAGGCGAAAGAGGCGGGCGAAGACCGCACGATAGTTTTCAATTTGAGCGGCCACGGCGTGATCGACCTCTACGCCTACGAACAGTACCTGAGCGGCGCGCTCAAAAACTACGAGCTCTCCGACGCGGAGATCGCAAAAACGGTTTCAGTACTCGAAAAACTGATCTGAAACGACACCCCGTGATGTGGAAACGGCGCCCGGAAAGAGGCGCCGTTTTCGTATATGGATATAAAAGTGTATTTTTGTGGAGACGAGAGTCACATCGAAAACTACAAATAACCCATCGAGCGTGTCCCCGGCGGCCAAAAAAAGAGGCCGGGAACAGTTGTTAACCATAATGTATCATGACTAAGGAGAGACTTATCTGTCTGACACCGGCGCTGTTGCTTTCCCCTGTGCTCGTATCGGCCCAGCAACAGATCGCAAGACCCAATATCGTCGCGATCGTGGCCGACGACCTGCTTTCGAGCGAACTGGGTTGCTATGGCGGCGTCAACGTTCCGACCCCCAACATCGACCGCCTCGCCCGCGAAGGGATCAGATTTACCAATGCCTACGCCTCGATGTCGATGAGCGTTCCGATCCGCGCGTCGATGTACACCGGACTTTTCCCCGCCGGACACGGATCGTTCCAGAATCACAAAGCCACCTTCAGGGGCACGAAAACGGTGAACGACTATATGCCCGGGCAAGGGTACCGCGTCGGCCGCACGGGCAAAGACCATCCCGGGCCGCAGGATGTGTACCGTTTCGACAGGATACCCGGATTTACCGTCGATTGCGTCGCGGCCAGGGCACCGTTCTCGGTCGACGGCATCCGCGAGTGGGTTACCCGCAGCGACGATCCCTTCCTGCTCTACGTTTGTAGCACCCACCCTCACGTCCCCTGGACATGGGGCGACCCCGGGGAGTTCGACCCCGACAAGCTGGTTCTGCCGCCAAATTATGTCGACAGCCCCGCCACTCGTGAGATATTCTGCAAATACCTCGCGGAGGTACGCGCGCTCGACATCGAGGTCGGCGCGGTGCTCGACATGTTGACCGAAACGGGAAAACTCGACGACACGATCGTGATCTTTCTGGGCGAACAGGGGCCTCAATTCCCCGGAGGCAAGTGGACGAGTTGGTATCCGGGCGTACACAGCGCCATGATCGCGCGCTACCCGGCCGGGATCGCTCCCGGAACCGTCACCGATGCCATAGTTCAGTACGAAGACCTGTTGCCCACCTTCCTCGATATAGCGGGAAGCGGCCCGCGACCCGAACTCGACGGGGTCTCGTTCCTCGACGTGCTCTACGGTCGCGGAAAAAAAGCGCGCAAATGGGCCTATTTCATGCACAACAACATTCCCGAAGGACGCGCATACCCCATACGCGCCATTCGCGACGAACGGTACGCCCTCATTCTGAACCTCACTCCCGAAGCGGAGTACCACGAGAAACACCTGATGCGAACCGGCAGCGACTCCGGCGTGTGGGAATCGTGGACGGCCGCGGCTTCCGGCGACCCCGAGGCCGTCCGCCTGTTGGAACGCTATCTGCACCGTCCCGCCGTCGAGTTCTACGATATGAAACTCGACGAGTGGGAACTTCGGAATCTGGCCGACGAGCCCCGGTACAAAAAACGCATGGAACGCATGAAGCACGCCCTTGCGGAGTGGATGGCCTCGCAGGGCGACACAGGCGCGGCAATGGATACCGGAAACTGGCAAACTCCCTGAACACGCTCCGATCAGAAGCCTTTCGAAGAGAGTCGAATACTTTGAACGCCCGGCGGAACGTTCATTACACACAGACAATATCATGGAAAAGAAAAGACCCTATACTCTGACGTTCGAAGACGCGCAGAAAAAGATGTCGCCCACGGCTTTCTCGACGATGCTCAAGCCCGTCGGATCGCGCTGCAACCTCGATTGCGCCTATTGCTACTATCTCGACAAGGCGGGTATCTACGGCGGTCGTGAGGCGCTTATGCCGGACGATCTGCTCGAAGAGTACGTCCGCCAATACATCGAAGGTAACAAGGTCGATCTGGTCACTTTCAACTGGCACGGCGGCGAGCCTCTCACGGCGGGTATCGACTTTTTCCGCCGCGCGATGGCATTGCAGCAAAAATTCAAGGGAGATAAACGCATCGAGAACACGATCCAGACCAACAGTCTGCTTATAACGGAGGAGTGGTGCCGTCTTTTCCGAGAGAACAATTTCCTCGTGGGCGTTTCGATCGACGGCCCCGCCGATATCCACGACGCTTTCCGGCGCGACAAGGGCGGTGCGCCCACCCACTCCAAAGTGGTCGCGGCGATCGAAATGATGAAGCGCGAGGGGGTCGAATTCAACACCCTCTCCACCGTCAATTCGAAAAGCGAAGGACGCGGGGCCGAGGTCTACCGTTATCTGCGCTCGCTGGGCAGCCGTTTCATGCAGTTCCTGCCCGTGCTCGAATACACCGTTCCCGGACCCGGCGGACGGCCCGTGATAGTTCCCCCTTCGACTCCCGGCGCTGTGCTTGCTCCGTGGTCGGTCTCCGCGAGGGGCTTCGGCCGCTTTATGTGCGACGTTTTCGACACATGGGTCATCTCCGACGTGGGGAACTATTATGTACAACTGTTCGACGTGGCGCTGGCGCAGTGGATGGGAGTACCCCCGGCGCTGTGCTCGTTCGCCGAGACGTGCGGCGACGCGCTGGTGGTGGAGCACAACGGCGACGTCTACGCGTGCGACCATTTCGTGTACCCCGAATACAAAATAGGCAACATAGCCGAAAAAGATATGGCCTCGATGTTCGATTCGCTCGGGCAGTTCCGTTTCGGGATCGACAAACGCAACTCCCTGCCGCGCGAATGCCTGCGGTGCAAATGGTACTTCGCATGTCGCGGAGAGTGCCCGAAGCACCGTTTCGACGTGACCCCGAGCGGTGAGAGCGGACTGAACGCATTGTGCGAAGGCTACAAAATGTTCTTCGCCCACGTCGACCCTTATATGAAATACATGAAAGAGATGCTCGAAAAGAAGATGCCGCCCGCACTCGTCGTTCCGTGGGCGAGACAAAGGATGGGACTTCCGGGTTGATCGTTGTATTTTTCCTATTTTTGTCCCTTCAAACACTGCCGACATGAATTTTCTCGAAACCCACCATCTCACCGGCCTTGCCATCGGCTTGGGAACATTTCTTATCATCGGGGTATTCCACCCCATAGTCATAAAATGTGAATACCATCTGGGAGTGCGCTTCTGGTGGTTGTTCCTCGTCGCGGGACTGGCGGCTCTGGCCGGGTCTATCTTCGTGAAAGGGGTGTTAGTGAACGCGCTGCTGGGCGTGGTGGGTTTCACCTGCCTGTGGAGCATCCACGAACTTTTCGCCCAGCGCCGCCGGGTGGAAAAGGGGTGGTTCCCCGGGAACCCGAAGCGAAAATAACGGCCCCGGCACTACCCCTCCTATTTTTTCAACCGCGCATACATCTCCCGCAGCGCCTCGTCGGAGAATTCGCTGAGTTTGCCTTTGTCGGGGGTGAAGGTCATCTCGCCGAACCACACCCTCTCGCCCGTGTCGTACAGATCGACCCTCACGAAGTCGAAACCCTTCGACAGTATCCGCGCGTACTCTTTCATCGCCTCGAAATTCTTCGGTCTTGGGATCGTGTTCGCGTCGGCGTGCGGACGGGTTTGATAACGAAGCATATCGTTCCAGTCGTTATCGAACACATAGAACTTCGCCCGGCCGGTCTCGATATCCCTGCCCTTGCAAAAAAAGACGCACATCGGTTCTCCCGCAACGCACATGAATTTGTAGTCGAAAGGCAGACGGCCGCTTCCGTCGTCGATAAACTCCTCGGCGAAAATTTTAGGCTCTATACCGTCGTAATGGGTTTCGAGCGGGTTGAATCTGCGGCGTACCCACCGGTTCAGCTTTTTCACCGCCGCCGGGCGGTCGAAACCGGCTTTATCGAGGCAAAACAGATTGAAGCCGCATCCGTGGTTGACCTTCAGGGCGAACTTGTCGGGAAGGCTGTCCCAATCTATCTGCGAGGCGTTGTCCCACACACCCAGTGTCTTCGGCACGATGCGGCTCAAACCTCTGGAACTCACGAAATCTTTCACCAGCACCTTGTCGGCAAGGGGTGCGCGATCGCCGTTGCGTTCATACAGAATACCCGCCATTATATACTCCGAAATATCGGTCGGATCGTCGAAGTCGGGTCGGCGGCCCCGTCTTTTGTAGTATTTCAGCGTCAGTTTCCACCTGCGATAGTCGCCCAGCGCCATACGAAGGCAGAAATAGGCCATCATTAACTTTCTCTTCATCGCACACTTAGGTTTTTCAGTGCAAACATAGCACATTTTTTCATACCTTTGCTCTGTATATGAATAACAGACCTTTGGCGGAACGGCTCAGGCCGCAAACTCTCGAAGATTACATCGGGCAGGAGCATCTCGTCGGAAAGAACGGGGTGTTCCGCCGCTTCATGGATACCGGCAACGTCCCCTCGTTCATACTGTGGGGGCCGCCGGGGGTCGGCAAGACCACCCTTGCGAGGCTCGTTGCCAACACCCTGCAAAGGCCGTTCTACACCCTTTCGGCGGTCGCGGCGGGGGTGAAGGACGTCAGGGAGGCGATCGACAGCGCACGCAAACAACAGTTCTTCAACACTCCGTCGCCTTTCCTTTTCATCGACGAAATCCACCGCTTCAACAAGAGCCAGCAGGATTCGCTCCTGGGCGCCGTCGAGCAGGGAGTGATAACGCTGATCGGCGCGACGACCGAGAACCCTTCGTTCGAGGTGATCTCGCCGCTGCTGTCGCGCTGTCAGGTGTATGTGCTAAACCCGATGAACGACGCCGAGTTGCAAACCCTTCTGGATCGCGCCGTCGCGACCGACACCGAACTGCGCGAGCGCGGTGTGGAGGTGGTGGAGACCGAGGCTCTGTTCCGGTTCTCGGGGGGCGACGCGCGAAAACTCCTGAACATACTCGACATACTCGCCGCCGCGACCGACGGCCGCGTCACGATCTCCGACGAGGCGGTCACCGACGCCCTGCAACAGAACATAGCACTCTACGACAAGAACGGCGAACAGCACTACGACGTCATCTCGGCATTCATCAAGAGCGTGCGCGGCTCTGACCCCAACGCCGCCATTTACTATCTGGCCCGCATGTTGGCCGGGGGCGAGGAGCCGCGTTTCATCGCTCGCCGCCTGGCTATTCTCGCCGCCGAGGACATCGGCCTTGCCAACCCCAACGCCCTTTTGATGGCGAACGCCTGTTTCGACATCGTCCACAAGATCGGGATGCCCGAGGCGCGCATAGTGCTTGCCGAGGCGACGGTTTATCTTGCCAACTCGCCCAAGAGCAACAGCTCCATCATGGCGATCGACCGGGCCATGGGTTTCGTCGCGAAAGACACCACCAATCGTCCCGTACCCCTTCATATACGCAACGCCCCCACAAAACTGATGAAGGAGCTCGATTACAGCAAGGGTTACAAATACGCACACAGCTTCGAGGGGGGGTTCGCCGACCTCGAATTCATGCCCGAGGGGCTCGAAGGCACGCGCTTCTACGACCCCAACCCTGAAAACGCCACCGAGCAGAAGTTCGCCGAACGCATCGCCCGACTCTGGAAAGGGAAATATTAAAAAATGACCAAACGAAACAAAGTCTCGCTCGTGAGGGCGGTATGCAGGAATTGCGGAACCCGTACCGTGGGACGCTGGTGCCACGCCTGCGGACAAGACCTTTTCGCGGGCACAAACCACCGGCTGCGCGAAATAGTAGGCAACTCGCTGGGCACCGTATTCGCCCTCGACAACAAGGTTTTCCGCACGCTTTGGTATCTGGTGGCCTACCCCGGACGGCTTACGAATGAATTCTACGCCGGACGAATAGTGCGGTACGTTTTCCCGTCGAAGCTGTTCTGGTTTATCGCCGTCATCTTTTTCGCACTGCTGTTGGGCATCTCGAAGATCGACCCCGGCGATATCGCCGAAAGCGCGACGGATGCCACCTCACCCGCGACGGAGCAGGTATCCTCCGGTATAAATCTGAACCTGCCGGAAGGCGATATTGGCGACTCTCTCGAAGGTGCATTAGCGACTTCCGCCGGAAGACGGAAATTCATGGATTGGTTCACATCCGCCCTTCCCTACATGACACTGTTGCTGATGCCGGTGTTCGCGCTCTTGGTATGGCTGTTTTTCAAGAGACGGGATCGATCGTACAGCGACTATCTCGTCTTTTCGCTCCATTTCAATTCGTTCGTTTTCCTGTTGCTTTCGATCTGGCTCGTCGTGAGTAAAATCTTCCCCGACCTTGGCCGCGAAGAGTGGTTCTTTCTGTGGATGCCGGCGATCTATCTCGGTTTCGCCCTGCGAAGGGTCTACCGCCCGCGCATCGTCCCCATGATCCTGAAGATAGGACTGCTCGGACTGATCTATGTAATCATTCTTCTTTCCATACTCATCCTATCCTTTATCATTTTGGCTGCTTTTATAAATAAATTTTATACCTTTGCATAAATTTAACGTGAATTCGATGAATTAGTTAATTGTAATGTATTTATTTTCAATATATTCCACTTACGCAAAGCCATCGGCTTTGCAAAGTCCCCCTTTGGAAGGGGCGTAGTCTTTCAGAGCGCAGCGAGAAAGGCGAGCTGAAAGTGCCGGGCACTGCCCGGCGGCAGATGCGGCTTTTAGGGGGTAGGTTACAAGAGCCGGCTTTGAAAAAGCCGGTAACGTGGGTTCGATGAGTTCAAATGAGCCCAAAACATAACTTAATATACTATAAATCACAATATTTGAATTCATCGAACTCACGTTAAATTTAAGCGCGCCCAAATGACCATAGTTCAGTTAGAATACCTTCTTGCCGTCGCCAACTGCGGCAGTTTTTCGCTGGCAGCCCAGCAATGTTTCGTCACCCAACCCTCCCTGTCGATGCAGATAAAAAGCCTCGAAGAGGAGTTAGGCGTGATACTTCTCGACCGCACGAAAAAGCCTGTAATCCCAACCGAGGCGGGCGAGGTGGTGATCCGCAACGCTCGAGAGGCGTTGAAATCCTATAATTACGTTCGCGAGTCGGTAAACGAGTTGAAGGGCGAGATAGCCGGTACGTTGCGTTTGGGGGTGATCCCCACCGTGGGGCCCTATCTGCTGCACCGTTTCATCCCGGCGTTCATCAAAAAATACCCGAAAGTCGACATCGAGATACACGAGATGGAGACGGCGCCCATCTGCGAGGGACTGGCCCACGACGCTCTCGACGCGGCGCTCATCTCGAGCGGCACCTCTCCCGACGGCATCATGGAGTACGAGTTGTTCAGCGACCGTTTCCACATGTACGTCTCGCCGTCCAGCGACCTCTACGAGCGGTCGAACGTGCGTATCGAGGACATCGACATGCGCCAGCTGATACTGCTCAACCAGGGGCACTGCCTCAGGGATCAGGTGCTGGAACTTTGCCAGGGGAAACGCGCCGTCCATTCGAGGTATAATTTCGAGTGCGGATCGCTGGAGACAGTGATGCGGATCGTCGACTGCACGAACTGTGTGACCGTGCTTCCGGAGATGGCGACGGCATTCGTCCCCGCCGAGCGGCGCGGCCAGATCAAAACTCTCGCCAAAGGCGCCATGTCGCGCAAGATCGCCCTCGCCGTCCGCCGCACCTACGTCAAGCACTCGATAATCTCGGCGCTACGCGACGCGGTGTTGGAATGCAACAAGTAATTTAGTACCTTTGCCGTTTTAGAAACGGCTTGTAAAACCTGACCACATTATATGGATAAACTGCTCGAAACGATAATCGAAGCTATAAAAGACAAAAAAGGCAAGAACATAGTCTCGCTCGACATGAGCGGGATGGACGGTGCGATAACCTCGCATTTCGTCATCTGCAACGCCGATTCCACGACCCAGGTGGCCGCCATTGCCGCCGGAGTGGAGGACGAGGTCGAAAAACAGCTCAAGATCCGCGTCCACAGGATCGACGGCGCGGCCAACGCGCTGTGGATAGCGATGGACTATTTCGACGTGGTGGTACACATTTTCCAGACCGAGATGCGCGCGTTCTACAAACTCGACGAGTTGTGGGCCGACGCGCCGCTCACCCGATATGAATATGATATGTAAATATGGAAGAGAATAAAAATAGACCCGCGCAACAGGGCGGCGGACAATACCCGCCGCAGGGGCCGCGTGGACCCCAGAGGCCGGGACAGGGGCCGCAGGGACAACCAAAACTGCCCGGGACACGCAACCCGTTTATATGGGGTTGGATGCTGATCGTGGCGATCATTGCGATATGGATGTTCACCGGCGACCGCCAAACGACCGCCCCGACCGACTGGAACACCGTGCGCGCCGAGATGATAAGCCGCGGCGAAGTCACTAAAATAGTGGTGGTTAACCGCGAAACGGCCGAGGTGTATCTCACATCGGCGGCAGCCGAACGGTACAAAAAAGAGGATAAATACAAGAACATTCCCACCTCGGAGGATGAACCGCAATTCCGCTTCACGATCGGTTCGGTCGATCTTTTGGCCGCCGACGTCGAGTCTGCGCGCCAGGAGTTCGGGCAGACGCTTCCGCTCGACTACCGCAACGAAAAGAACGGCTGGAGCAACTTTCTCGCGGGTTGGTTCCCGCTGTTGCTCCTTTTGGGTTTGATGTTCTTTATGATGCGCTCGATGTCGGGCGCGATGGGCGGAGGCCCGGGTGGCCAGATAATGGGCGTGGGACGGGCCAAGGCGCAGATTTTCGACAAGGAGAAACAGCAAAAGGTGACCTTCAAGGATGTCGCGGGGCTCGAAGAGGCAAAGGTCGAGATCATGGAGATAGTCGACTTTTTGAAAAAGCCCGAAAAGTACAAGGAACTGGGCGGCAAAATACCCAAGGGAGCGTTGCTCGTAGGCCCTCCGGGAACGGGTAAAACACTGTTGGCCAAGGCAGTGGCAGGCGAGGCCGACGTACCTTTCCTTTCGATATCGGGTTCCGATTTCGTGGAGATGTTCGTGGGTGTCGGGGCATCGCGTGTGCGCGACCTGTTCCGTCAGGCCAAGGAGAAAGCCCCCTGCATCCTGTTCATCGACGAGATCGACGCCATAGGCCGTGCGCGCGGTAAGAATGCCGGATATAGCAGCAACGACGAGAGGGAAAACACTCTCAACCAGTTACTTACAGAGATGGACGGCTTCGGCACCAACGCCGGGGTGATACTTCTGGCCGCCACCAACCGCGCCGACATACTCGACAAAGCCCTCATGCGCGCGGGACGCTTCGACCGTCAGATCGAAGTGGGTCTGCCGGAACTAAAAGAGAGGGAACAGATATTCGACGTCCACCTCAATAACCTCAAACTCGTGCCCGATCTCGACCGCGGGTTCCTCGCGCGCCAGACCCCCGGATTTTCGGGCGCCGACATCGCCAACGTCTGCAACGAGGCGGCCCTGATCGCCGCACGCGGAGGCAAATCGGCAGTCGACAAGGAGGACTTCCTCGCCGCCATCGACCGCATAGTGGGCGGGCTGGAACGCCGTAGCCTTGTAATGAGCGCCGAGGAGAAACGCCTGACGGCTTTCCACGAGGCGGGACACGCCACGGTGAGTTGGTTCCTCAAAGACGCCGACCCGCTCATCAAGGTGACGATCATTCCGCGCGGCAGGTCTTTGGGCGCGTCGTGGTATCTGCCCGACGAACGCCACAACACCACGCGCGAACAGTTCATGGATAAGATCGCCTCGCTTCTGGGCGGGCGCGTGGCCGAGGAGATATTCTTCCGAACGAGCGAAACGGGAGCCTTGAGCGATCTCGAAAGGGCCACCAAGATGGCTTACGCAATGGTGACCTATTTCGGCATGAGCGAGAAGTTGGGCAACATGAGCTATTACGACTCGTCGGGCAACAGCGACATGGCCTTCACCAAACCATTCAGCGAAAAGACCGCGCAGGATATCGACGCCGAGACCAAACGGTTGCTGAAAGAGGCCGAACAGACTGCCTGCAAGGTGATCACCGAGAACCGCGCCGGCCTCGAAACCCTTGCCCAGAGGCTTTTGGACAAGGAGACGGTGTTCAGCGAAGACCTCGAAGAGATTTTCGGCAGTGCGGGCCGCACGGGCAAAAAAAGCCACGGCGCCGATCCCGAGACGATCTCGCCCGAAATAGACGAGGCCGACCAGCCTCACGGCGAAATATAATCCCGGATGAGCGAAAAAACTCACAACCTCGTGATCCGAACCATAACCGGCCTCGTTTTCGTCGCCGTGGTTTTGGCGGGAATGGTTCTGGGGCGCGGAACCTATTTGGCGCTGTTGCTTCTGATCGCATTTTCTTGCAAGGCCGAGTTTTTACGCCTCGCCCGGGGCCGCACCCAAAAGTGGCTCGGAACACTCTACATCGTACTCTGTATGGTTGCGATGTGGTTCTTCCCGATGCTCGGCGGAGGCATGGCCGACGGAGCGCGAATTTGGAGCGGTCATCCCATGTTGGACACCGGATGGCCTGCGGGCTGGGACGCCCGCATAGCCCCGGCTTTTATCGTGGTGGTGTGGGCCAACGACATTTTTGCCTATCTGGTGGGTGTCGCCTTCGGTCGGCACAAGATGGCTCCCCGCATCTCGCCCCACAAATCGTGGGAGGGTTTCGCGGGAGGCATCGTAGGCGCAACTGTGACGGCGGCTCTGGTCGGCAGGTTTTGGGCGGGAGGCGACGTGTGGCTGTGGGCCGTTTTCGGAGTGCTCGTGGCACTCGCCGCGGTGGGAGGCGATCTCGTGGAGAGCCGTCTCAAACGTGCGGCGGGCGTTAAAGACTCGGGACGCCTGCTACCGGGACACGGAGGCATTTTAGACCGGTTCGACGCGACTCTCGGGGCTGTTCCCGTGGCGTTTTTGTTTTTTCTTATAACATACCTGACCAAATGAAGATAAGCAGGGAAGGCGACGCCATAATCCCGATCGCGCTTCTGATCCTGGGTGCGCTGGCAACGGGTTTCATTTTTCTGACACGATGGTTGCTAAGGGCTTGCCCGCATCTCGACGGTTGGTGGGTGATCGCGTTTTGGGGTTTGGCCGCACTCGTGACGTGGGCCTTTATCATCGCTTTCTTCCGCATCCCGAACCGCCCTCTGCTCGCCGACGACGAGATCGTTTTTTCGCCCTGCGACGGCACCGTCGTCGTGGCCGAAGATGTGGTCGAGGGGGAGGTAACGGGCGAGAAACGAATACAGGTGTCGGTGTTCATGTCGGTGACCAACGTACATCAGAACTGGTTTCCCGTCGGAGGGCGTGTCACCTATTTCAAGCACCATCACGGCCGTTTCATGGTCGCGTGGCACCCAAAATCGTCGGACGACAACGAGCACACCACGACCGCCGTCGAAACCCCCGTACACGGGACGGTTGTCTTCCGTCAAGTGGCGGGAATGGTCGCGCGGCGTATAGTTTCTTACGCCGTGGAGGGCACCGATGCCACTCAGAACACCCCATGCGGCTTCATTAAGTTCGGTAGCCGGGTCGATCTATATCTGCCTTTGGACGCCGAGGTATTGGTCGGATTGGGTCAAAAAGTGCGGGGAGGGCAAACTCCCATAGCACGGTTCACCCGTAAATAATTCGAAGATATGAAACTGAGGGGCCGGGTTGTCGAAGGAAGCAAGGTGGGGCGGGCTTTGGGCTACCCTACCGCCAACATCGCCGTCGACGCCGGGTTGGATCACCCCGACGGTGTCTACGCCGCAAGGGTTGCTGTCGAAGGCCGACAGTACGACGCGATGGCCAACCTCGGGGTGAAACCCACTTTCTCGGACGATGGCGGGCGCGTCTTGGAACTCCACCTGTTCGACTTCGAGGGCGACCTCTACGACCGCGAACTCGAAATTGAACTCATTCGCTTCATCCGCCCCGAACGGCGCTTCCCCACCCCCGAAGCCCTCCGCACCCGGATCGCAGAAGACGAAAAACAGATAAAGAACATTCTGACCCATGGCTAAGATAACTGTAAAAAACACTGATTTAACCATTCTTAACATCAATGATGCCGATTATGTTTGCATCACGGACCTTGCACGATATAAGAATGCCGAACATACGGACGATGTAATTAAGAATTGGATGAGAAACAGAAACACAATAGAGCTGTTGGGTATATGGGAGGGGTTGCACAATCCCGATTTTAAACCCGTCGTTTTCGACGGGTTTAGAAAAGAGGCAGGACTGAATGGTTTCGTGATGACTCCAAAAAAATGGATAGAGTCCACGAATGCCATCGGTATCGTCTCCAAATCAGGAAGGTATGGCGGAACTTATGCCCATAGGGATATTGCTTTGGAGTTTGCTTCGTGGATATCCATCGAGTTCAAACTGTACCTGCTCAAAGAGTTCCAACGCCTCAAAGAAGAAGAGCAAAAATCTCTCGGCTGGTCGGCTAAACGGGAACTGGCTAAGATCAACTATCATATCCATACCGACGCGATCAAGCACAACCTTATCCCCGCTGAACTGACGGCGAAGCAAACCTCGATCGTCTATGCAAGCGAGGCTGATGTGCTCAATATGGCTCTGTTCGGAGTCACGGCAAAGGATTGGCGTGATGCTAACCCCGATCTGAAAGGCAATATCCGCGATTATGCTTCGATCAACGAATTGATCTGCCTGTCGAACATGGAAAACCTCAACGCCGTGTTCATTAACGAGGGGCTTCCACAACGGGAACGATTGATAAAACTGAACCAAAGCGCCATTCAGCAGATGAGAGTTTTGACGGAGGTGGAAAACAGAAGAATATTAAAATAACAATTAAACATTATGTATATAGACAAAAAAATACCCTACAAAGTCGCCGATATCAGTCTCGCCGACTGGGGCCGCAAGGAGATCGACATAGCGCAGCACGAAATGCCGGGCCTGATGGCCCTCAGGGCGAAATACGGCGCGGCTA